>OBMA010002481.1_pt1 | contig 10733 bp, 4 predicted proteins | sample 1539141 | NCBI WGS metagenome assembly OBMA01 (sample SAMEA3991484, study PRJEB22521) | metagenome | biome: anthropogenic terrestrial biome; feature: sewage plant; material: raw primary sludge | place: Sweden | collected 2012-09-26 | reverse complement strand
ATGTTCCAGTCGGTATTCACATGGCTATGGCTATGTATCTATATGCTACCATGATTAACATCACCAATATGGAGATAAGTGGAATCATAAATGGCACCTCGTATATGGGGTCACATTTTGAAGCTGACCATGTAGGTGAATCATTAGAGGATTTCGAGGTTCGTCAGAGCGGATATGCAATGGCTGCAGAGCTTGGACCAGATGAAAAATAATTAAAAATACTATGATATGAATAAGCCACACTATAATGTTACTGCGGCAGTAATTCTCCATAGGGGAAAAGTACTTGCCGAATCATATAGCATTAAGGTTTACGATAGTGACGACATCGCCTGTACCATAAAGAAATATCATAGTGAAAAAGTCGCCATCGAAGATGGTTGGGGACACAATTTGATTCAACTCATATTTCTCAACTCTCATTACGGCACCATCCAATTAATCGAAGATGAGGATATAAAGATAATTGGAATCCTGAAAAAAGTGATAAGAGTTGATAATTTAAGAGTAACCTAATGATAAAATAGAAATTATTTGCAACAATGCTGCATGGTTGCAAATTTGAGTCTTTCCTTTGGTTTTGAATAATAAAGATAGCATTATGGACTTTGAATGTCTTCCCTTTAAAGAATTGAATGAGTTATGGCGACAGCTGTTTCATGACCAAGAAGTGGAGCCGCCCTTCTGGAGATATAAAATCTCCACCATGGATTATCAAAAATTAAAATCTATACTTGCAGTCTGTGTTGAAAAAGATGTGAAGGCTGTAAGAAACACACACGCATTAAAAGTCGCATTCTATATGTCTGATTTTTATAAGCGTGAATACAACGGCAATGATTCCACACAGAATGCTCTTCAGACTATAGGAATGAACCGTTCTGAATCTAAGAAGATATGGGAGAATGCCCATCTCCCAGAGAAATACCTGTATTCAACAGACTATATGACAGAATGGATGCAGTCTATATACGTTCTTGGTGGGTTGCCAATAAAGAGATATAGTCATGGTCGTGGACTGTTCAAAAATCTTTGGGTAGTGTATAATAATGATGAAGAAGATTTACAGGATTTTTTCAATCAAGATATTAATAACACTGTGGTGGCAAGTTCACTACAGAATGAGTCTGGTAGTTTGCATCTGTTCGTCAACGAATTGATAGACAAGGATGTAAAATCAATGTTCAATGCTGCGGATCTTGAACTGGAACCATTTGCCCCTTTCATTAAAAACCTCAACGAGGAGAAGCAGGAGAAACAAAAGAACAAGATAGACATCGAATGGCTTTTCTATTTCAATGACTATGATGAGCAAGAAACTTCTATTAGTAAACGCCTTGTTTTTAAGCTGCGTCCATGGGGTACTGAAATGTCTAATCAGATTTCATCTATGCGTATGAACAGATTGGGGCTGAGCTCATCTGATTTCTCCAGATTCGAAGTCGGGGTCCATTTTATTGATGGTAATGGAGAAATTATCACTGACGAGTCTAACTCACCTGTTGAATTTATAATAACAGATTTTCAAAAAGCCAAGAACGGTATTTTTATAAGTTGGGGATTAAGACGTAAGTATTATTGTGACAATGTACCTCAAAAATTTATCAGTAAAATTGAGTTCTTTCTTAGAGGTCATGATAATGAAGGGAATATCCTTGATGATAAAAAAATTAGCTCCATCCATATTCAAGAGCCTTTTGCACAAATTTACAGTACAGGAAATCCTTTTGAATGGAGTACTGATAAAAATTCCAAGGCTGCCACAAGACTACTTTTTGATGAGAGTTGTGAATGCGATGCTGCCAAAGGTTCTAATGTCTTATTGTTTGCCGAAGGGGAAGAAAGATATAACTGCATTCCAATAGAAGGAATTGTCAAATTGAAATATAATACAAAAGAGTACAGTTTCTCAAAAAAAAATGGAACCATAGAAGTGAAATTTAAAAGGTATGATGAAGCTATGGAATATTTGCAAGACGGGAAGATGCATTGTGTTGTTAAAGAGAAGGTCAATAATGATGAAATTGAAGAAACATTAAATGACGACATCGATATTGAAGAATATCTGCCTGTCATGTTTGGCAAGAATGCTATAACTGTTTTCTACTACCCGTACCGAGAGACATCAAAAGAAAGTGGAGTTATCCAAAAAAGATTGTCTGACAATGATTTCGAATTATTTGTAAAGATAGACGGTAGCTTTGTTCGATGGTACGATTATATTGGCGTAGGTTTTGGTAAGCAACGTATTCGTGTAAAATCGAAGGATACCATCAGATTCAGTCAAGAAGAAATAAACATTTTCTATATTCCATTTGAAGTAGATGAACAGCATACTTCACCTGTCATGCGTTTTCCACATGGAAAGAATGAAGGTGATATATTGTTTTGTCCATCGCTTGCCGGTCACCTATTAAACAATAAAATGGTGTCTAAAAATGGGACTTATCATGATACTATTGCACAGGACAATAGTGACACATTAATTTTTGAAGCGGGTATTGCAAATGAAGGCACCGTGTCCTACATTGAATTGTCTGTATTTCGTCCTATACTACGAGTCATAATATGTCAAGATGGTGTACCGTTTGCAACAAACAAAAGAAATGTTGATATACCATTCCTAATGAGGGATCGTTTCTCTGTACGAATTATAGATAGAAATGGAGTAAACAAAGTATCATGCAAAGATGACGAATCAGTTTCCTTTCAATCATTTATCAGCCATAGCGGGTTAAGTCAATCTGTTTGTGGAAATTATGGAGTAACATATTATCTTACCAAAGACAAACGTGCATACCCGGATAGAGTTGATTGTTTGAAAATCGGTCGTAATTCTGTGCATAGGTATCATTTCTTTTTTTGGAATTACAATCCCTATGATGAACCAGTTGAAGTTAATGGTGAATATGACAGTGATACAGAAATAATGCACCTCGACAAACATTTTTTTGACGTTGATGGAAGAAAATTAATCCGACGGGGCGTTATCTTTCAAAGCTTAAAGGATGGTGTACCACATAATTATTGCACACCGATTGTCAGAAGTGGGTCTTTAAGGGTAGATGCTGAAATCTTTAAAAAAGCTATAGAGGTGACGAGTGAGCACAAACTATATTTTCATGTGTTTGATGAAATTTTCAAAAGCTTTGATGAGAAACTTCTGACAGATGTTTTTTGCAATTTTGCCTTGAGTGGGTTTAAGACAGTCACAGTACAAGATCTATATCGGTTTTCGGAAGAATACAATTTTTCGTGGATATTGATTAACTTTTGGGACTGGAAAGATAGTTGGAAAGCAGTATACAAATCAATAATAGAAGCCATTAAAGATTGTGATGATAACATTCGAAATAATGTCATTAGAAAGTTGGAGAGTCTGTTCTACCCTAATCTCAGAAATCTTTTCATGCTACAGTCTAAGAACGAGAGGTATTATCTTAAAAAAATTATTGATATTGAATTCAATTCGAAGATGGGAGAATGCAGATACACACGCAAGGTTGCTCCACAAATAGGTATTTCTCATTTTAACGAGAAGATGGCTCATTGCTTTATGTTCGGCTATCAAAGATATTCTCTACGCATGTCAACATTACCTGCGGAAAAGAAAGTAATATTAAGGGAGATGAAATTAGACAGAAGTTTTTTCAAAAAATTATATGAGTATTTATTGAAACAACAAAAATGATTACGATATGGAACAGAAAATGAAATTTGAGCAGTTATATAGAAATGTGAAGGAAGCCGTTAGAGCACGCCTTACATCTATGTGGTGTGGTGAGACGCGCAACGAAAGTCAGCGTCTTTACGCCGAACAGCTGAAGAACATTATTGCTCACGATATGTTTGCACCAAGAAATGCTATGCCATTGGTACAGTGCATGGATCCATACAAGGCAATAAAAGAGGATAATAAATCGGAAATTAAGAATATTGTTGGCAATTTATGGAGGAAAAATTATCCTCCGTATGAACATCAGTATGAGTGTTGGAAGGCTTTGTCTGAAACTGACGAAAAAGGTAGAAAGAAATCTATTGTTGTCACGAGTGGCACAGGTTCTGGAAAGACAGAATGCTTCATACTTCCACTTGTTCATGATCTAATGAAGAATAGTTCCATTAGCCGAAATAATCAAATAGAGGCTTTAGTCTTATATCCACTCAACGCGTTGATGGAAGACCAAATAGGTAGATGGAATGAATGTCTTGAAGGAACAAACTTAAAGTTTGCTGTGTTTAATGGGTCTACTCCAGAACAAGACGATCGTGATAATGAAGTTCTGACCAGACGATTAAAATATACCCGTGAGAGGTATCCAAATATGATCGCTACACGCAATGAGATTAGAGCTACGCCGCCGAACATTTTGCTAACTAATCCATCAATGCTAGAACATATGATGATTAGGCGCAAGGATAATAGACTTTTTACAGATGGTAGTTTAAAATGGATTGTCATTGATGAGACACATACCTACACTGGAGCTGGTGCAGCAGAACTTGCTATGCTGATAAGAAGGGTTTTGATTGCTTTCAACACTTCTCCCAATGATGTAAGATTTGCGACTTCCTCGGCAACGATAGGAAATTCTGAATCGGACCGGAAAGCTTTAATAGACTTCGTTTGTGGTATAACAGGTCAGAAGACAAGTCAGATTGTTGCTATTGATGGAGAGCGTAACGTGGATGGCTCTAGTGAGAATTCTGAAGTTAGAAGATGTCAGCATATCCTTCATAATAACAATACGGACGGATATATTCGCCTTGATGCGTTATTTTCTGATGAAGGAGAAACCATAGAACAAAAACTGGCCAAATTGGATAAGGTTTGCGAAGAAGGTCTCAAAGCAAAGGTCCATTTTTTCTTTAGAGTATTGAACAATGGGTTGAAAGTAAGACTTGACACATATTACAAAGGCAATCCCGCCTGTTTCAAGATATATTCTGAGATTCCGGCCAGCGATGACGGTAAAGTTCCGTATGTTGAACTTATGAGGTGTCAGCATTGTGGGGAATTCGTAGCAATAGGCCAAGGCTCAATGACAAATAATACCTATAAGGCTCTAACAAGTGATGACAGAGATGTATTTGATTTCTCGGATGAAAATAAAGAAAAATTGAAGAGTCTCGTCTTCGGATTGTCAAACAAAGAAACTGATGACAATGAAAACAATATTGCCGTTGACATAGACAGAAATACATATAGCGACCATGGCCAGGTAAATAATGGTGAATGGCATGTGGTAATGAACAGAAATCAGGCTTGCACAAATTGTGCAGGGAAGTTTTCTAAAAGTAATGATATCAATGAAGATGACGAAGATTCAGTAGATGTGGAATTACAAAAGTTGATCTCGTTCCGTATATCATCTGACTATGTTGCTCGTATTATTACACGTCCGATATTAAACGAACTTCAGACAGCAGAAAATACAGAGGAGTATTTCTTACCTCACAATGGTCAGCAATTTATAAGTTTTGTTGACAGCCGTCAGGCCGCATCTGGATCCACACTTAGCCAGAATCTTGAAGAAGAGAGGCTGTGGGTACAAAGCAGGCTGTTCCACGAGTTAAACAGAAGAAAGATTGATGGCGATGACACTCCCATGACATGGAGTGAAGCCTTTGATTTTCTATACGAACAACCAGAATTGAACGAACTATGCTGGCAGTTTATTGACCGCTCAGACAATAGCGAAGAGAAAGGTGATGATGATGAAGAGTATCGAGAAATAGATATGGAAATGCAGAATCGTTATCTTTATACTGTAATGATTGAGCAACTTTCAAAACGCCCCAGATATGCAGCAGCACCAGAAACAATGGGGCTATTCACATCATGCTATCCAAAACTGAATAAAATTACGAAACTCCCTGATGCTGTTGAAAAATTTAATTCTGGGCTCAGTGAAGATAGTAGAATTTCTCTTGATGACTGGAAAGATTTGCTAACTATTTTTATGGACCGTTCTGTTAGGTCAAATATGTCTATATATATCAAGGAGAATGATCGTTCTACAATAGATATTTTCAAATGTCAGCGTTTCTCATCACAAAAGTCGCCAAGACGACCTGTGGCCAAACCTACTGTAAACAAAACAGGCAATTCAACATTGGTTATAAGATTGCTTGCAAAATTATATAATATAGGTGGAAATCTTAATGATGTGATTAAATCTCACGAAGAAGAACTTAACTCTGTCTGTGATGCTTTGTGGACTGACCTAACGAAAACTACTCAACTCTTGCAGCCCAGTGAGAGATTGGAAGACAAGAAAAAAAGAAACAGACCTGTTTGGAAACCAGATTTGGACAAGGGAACGACTGATGGTTTACAGTATCGTCTAAATGTTTTCGATATTGCATTTAGACTTTATGGCAAGACTTATCTTTCTTCAGTTTCTGGTACCACTAGAAATGTATTACGCCCCTTTGATTTATCATTCAAAGGATTTAATGCACCTTACGGTATTGTATATCCAGAAAAAATTGACGACTGTAATTGGTGTGACTGGCTAGCCTTCCCATACATCAAGGGCTTGAAAGATGGTAAAACTATAACAAAAGATAAACTGGAAATATGGGCAAAGGAAAATCGTAACAATTTGTGGAATAACGGTTTGTGGGGAGAAGATGGTACTTTTTCTGATAGGCTAAACAATATTTGCTCATATCCTGAAATTTATATTCAAGCTGAACATACGGCACAAGTGGACAAACAAGTGAAACAGGATAGTCAGCGAGATTTCAAAGAGCATAGGCTCAATATTCTTGCTTGTTCCACAACCATGGAAATGGGTGTGGACCTTGGAGATTTGGAGGCAGTATTACTAAACTCGGTACCACCCCAGCCTGCCAACTACAAACAGAGAGCTGGTAGAAGTGGACGTAACCTTCAGATGAATAAGAGTATATGCATAACCCTATGCGGTTCTGATGCAGTTGGACTTCGCACCCTTCGCAATCCTCTGGGACAAATTATTATGCGCCATACTGCTGTTCCCACAGTTGACCTGAATAGTCAACAGGTGATACAGCGCCATGTCAACTCTTTCCTGCTTAGAGAATCAGGTGTATTAAATTCTGGCAGCAATCCGAGTATCACTATGGAAGTGATAGATTTCTTTACCCATAAGAACTTTACATTCGGTTTTGGTCAGGATGGTAAAGGACGAACAGTGCGCGATAGAAGGTCGATAAAAGATTCTTCAGAAGGAAGCAAGGATGTTTTTCTTGATGAACAATTAATCTCTCTATTGCCTACTCGCACAGAGGACGCATCATCCTGTTACTCGGACTTTCTTTTATATATTGACAATCTTATAGCAGATAATTACAGTAGTATAAAAAATCAGATGGAGAAACTTCTGAATGACACATGTTTTCAGGATAAAGAAGTAACTTGTATATTGCAGTCAAAGGAAGAATTACGTCGCTGCAAGGATGAGCTCTTGGAACGCATAAGCCCACTGCAGACAGAGTTCCTCTTTGTAATAGAAAGTTCTGGGGCAAAAAATGGATTGAAACTATGCCAACAGATGCATCCGAAATTTGGACTATACTTAATGTATAAGTATAGTGACATCTTAAGTAAGAAACTGATAGAGTTCCTTTCAACCAGCAGATTCCTGCCAAATGCTAATATGCCAGTTAATATCATAGAATTTGACGTAAATCGTGGTGAAGGCAGGTATTGGGGATACAAACTGACTACTAACCCATCGTATTCTCTTCGGGAAGCAGTCTCTCAATATACTCCTGGTTCGCCAGTTGTCCTCAGTAATCGAGTTTACAATGTTCGAGGATTGCTTTCTACAGGACAGTATCGTAAGGGTAGTATGCTTAAAAAGCTATATACTGATGGTGATAAAACCCTTATTGACAATGCGAGTGCAATTCAAAATAAACAAGATTGGCCTGTCAGTGGAAGAGATTATGTGGAACTGGTTGAACCATATTCTTTTATTCCTGATGCGAATGAAACCGTAACAAGAACCATTGACGGAAGACGTTTCTCTCGAGTAAATGCACAATTAGTAGGTACAGACGAATGGCACGCATATTCCACTCATAGAATGTTCCGTATTCGTAATAATAGAGAAAGTGGATTGGCTAAGATTTTTTACTATAATGAAGGTTTTGGATTTGGATGGTGCTATTGCACTAAATGCGGCAAAACTGTGTTGGAAGACCATGCTTGCAAGAAAAATCCATTATTTCGTCTTCCTAATGGCTATAACGACCAGAAAATACAGAATGAGGACAATCATTCAACACTAGCATTCCATTATCGAATTAATGTAAAAGCAAAAGGTAAAAAAGATTTCTGCCTTGGTTCTATGCGTGAAGAAAATATTAGAAGGAATGTGCTCATCGGAGGTCTTATACAGACTGATTACAGCGAAATCAGTATTAAGAAAGAAATAAATGGAGTATGGGTTGATCACTTCAAAGAATATGACAGGCCTCTGTTGAACACTTTGGGCATCGTATTTTGTCATGTCTTTGCGCAATATCAAGGAATAGAGGCAAATGATATAGATTTTATCGTGATGCAGAATGGACATATTTGTCTATTTGACACCAACTTAGGTGGGGCAGGCTATTGCAACAGATTGGTTAACATGCAGATAATGAGTGAAGTCCTTAGTAACTCTTTAATGATGCTGAAAGAAATAAAGTGTAAGGATGAACTTTTGGACAAATTTACTTTGAAATATCTCGACAACATAGATATAAAAGCTGCAATTAAGTGGCTTCAGGATGTTATTGAAGAGAATAATAAAATTTCAGATGCTATTCTGACTGCATACCCGAACGCCCGGACCGCATACATGGAGGATATAGAAATGGATGCGGAAAATAAACATTGCACTATTTTCGTAAATAGTGATTGGGAAAAGTGGAACTATGATGACGGGGAAGTGAATTGGAAAATGCGTATGTCTTCGTTCCGGGAACGAGAAAACTGTGATGTCTGCGTCATTGGAGATTTTAACAAAGATACAATGCCTATGCCTATCTATAGCATTTTGCAAAACATAAGCGACTGGGCAAAGCTTAGTAGAATAGCAGATGAAAAACTTAAGACAAAAGCAATCCCTGTTGCTTTTGTTGGAAAACATCTGTATGTAACAGATGAAAGGAATTTTATTGGCTTAAATTCTTCATGGGGATGTGACAGATTATATTGCATAGATTTAAATGTATTTCCATACGAAGGTTTTTTGGAACCTATAGACATTCACTACACACCTCAGAATATAGCAAAGTTCACTATTAAGGATATAGGATGTGTTTATTCCAACAGCCAAGATTTGGGGAAAATTATTGAATCCCATTGTGAGAGTATAATATCACAATTTATTAGCTACTGTGGTAAAACAGATGCACCGCTCACAGTAACTTATCAGGATGAACACTTAAAATCAGTTATGGGCATGGTGACCACATTGCAGTTCATAAAGTTCTTCGCTGAAAAATTTGGAAAGAAAATAGATTCGGTATCATTCTTGATGGAACAATATTATTATTACGAAACACGTAGAGACATTTCTTATGACATGGGGGATACTTTAGCTAGAGATGAAAAGCTGAAGAAACTTTCAGATGGATATTTCGGAGACATAAAACCTAGTATTAACTCCTCGAAAAAAGGGTCTTTGCCACATTGGAGAAGCCTAACTTTCGAATGCGGGAAAAAAGAGCTATGTTTTTATCCTAACGGCGGTATTATTAATGGTTGGCGATTAGACAAGAACCACAGAGATGAGTACACGATAGAAACAACTGATATTAATTCAAACATTCCTTTATTTAGACAGCAGATTATCATGTATGATGTCGAGATAAAAGATGTTACTGAATAATTTTTATAATAGCGCAGAAGGACTGCATTGTTGTATCATACCTTTGCAGTGAACATTAAATAGAATATGGCAACATTTCAACTATATCTTCACCAAACCACTGCATGAGTCTCAGATCGTAAAGCGAGAGTTATTACCTGATGGGCGAAGAGAAATCGACTTAAAAGTAAAAGACAATTATGAACTTAAAGCTTTCCTCCGCTCATTTGGTAGTCAGATTGAAGTAGTAAAGCCTAAACATCTGAGAAAAGAAATGAAGCAACTGGCTGAAAATCTTACCGAAATGTATGGGGAAGAAAAATAGTAGGATTACGTCATTCTTTCTTTATAAAATTTAAAAGAAGAGTGTAGAATGGCTGCACCTTCTTTTTCTTTGCATCACCATAAAGGCAGGAGATACGATGATTAAAACAAAAATTATCAAGACAGAGACATTAGAAAGAAGGTTCAAGAAGCTTAATACTATGGCAGAATATGCACAGGAAAGTTGTAAGGCAATTGTATTTCATGCTTAACGACTGGAGGATCTTATGCAGACTGAAGACCAAAAGAGAGCCTATCAGGAAATGATAGGCTCTATCAATGAATGGCGCGATAATCTGGACATCTTTGATTCCACCATGAAAACAACAGAGGTTGTACTACAGACGTCTTTCAGCTGACGGAATGAACTGTGAGGTAATAGAAGCTATTCCTGTATGCCTAAAGGGATATATGCCAAATGACTGAGGCATTAACAATCCTTTTTTATTGAAAAAACACATCTATGCAGAATGGCTGCATAGTTGCATAATACCTTTGCGATGTAATTAAAAACAAAGGATTATGCCAACAAATAAAAATGCTTCAATTAGATATCAG
>OBMA010002480.1_pt1 | contig 10734 bp, 10 predicted proteins | sample 1539141 | NCBI WGS metagenome assembly OBMA01 (sample SAMEA3991484, study PRJEB22521) | metagenome | biome: anthropogenic terrestrial biome; feature: sewage plant; material: raw primary sludge | place: Sweden | collected 2012-09-26 | reverse complement strand
TTATGTATGTAAAAGAAAGAACTCACATGTGATAAATTGTGGAATCAGCACATAGTTCTTGAACCAGCTCAGAGTCTGTGTCGTACCCGACATAAGCTACGTAGCCAGGTTCACGTTTATCTTCGTGAATTGGGTAGTGGACGGGTGGAACATTATCATTCTCGATGATACAGAACGAGAGATGTTCATCATTTGGTTCATAATCTCTAGTGATTCTCTTTACTATAGTTTTATATTCGCCTCTTTTGTCACAACTTGGCCCACCACGTGCCCAAAGCTTGATTACTGAGCCAGACTGGGGTTCTTTGATTGGGGTACAATGGAACCATTCATAGTTAATTCTTGTACCATACTTGAAGTATTCAACCGCAGCGATCAGCAATAATGAAATGAAGCAAACGCGGAATAAATTAAAAATTTTTGGTTTTGGCTTAGCAGCTGATTTTGTAGTTATGATGGGAGTGGGTTGAGACATTGTACTTACAAACTCGGTAGTTGGAGGTCTTTTTTGATGTGCAAAATTGTAGAAGCACTCTATTGTTTTCTTTTTTTTTTAATGGTTTCATTTTTCTAGAATTTAGTTCTTCCTCCCCTTCGGTGGAAAAAGTTAAGGATGGTATTACGTAAAACAGTATGATGTTATGAAATGAATAAAAGAAAAGAAGCAAAACATACAAATGGTTAAGACTACAATATATAACGTAACATAGATAAAAACGTATATATTTAGATCGTAGCTGATAATAAAAACGGTATGCCTACACATATACGCTTTATAAGGAGAAACCACCGTGGATCCATTCGTTAACCATACTTAAGGCGTTTTCAGGGACGTCAAATGGAACCATGTGGCCACCATTGAAGACTCTCAAATAGGTGAAGTGCTTGTAGGATTTGACTTCACCAGCGACCTCGTCGGTGATAGAAGCAGTCCAGTTACGTACTTTTTGGCTTGCAAATTCTTCGTCGTACTTCCATGGCAAGACATCCGTCCACGCCTTATTACCCAACCAGTTACAGATGAAATCTTTATCGCCTGCATATATCAGAATGGGTAGGTCTTGATTCAAAAGATCTGTTACGGCGGTGTGGTAAGGCTTCATCCAATCACCCGCAAACAGGAAATTTCTGTTGATATCGAAGTTACAGGATTCGTAGTGGTCAACCTCCGCACCGACAGCTTCTTTGACGTAGTCCTGGTTTAAGTAGTCGTCGATATCTTGTAACGTTGGGTAGCACAAATTGCCACCTTCACAATCCTTCCTGATATCGTAAACGTTTCTGCCGGTACGTTGGTAAGGAGCCAATTGGGCGTTATTACAATAAATGGTAGCTGGAACACAGGACCAGACGGATTGCGAGTCATAGCACGACTCGATCAAGCCCAAACAACGTTCCAAAGAGTCTTCCATAGCAGAGCATTCCTCCGAGGGCAAAACAGATGGTTCGCCACCTTCACCACAGGCCATTGGTTCGTAATAGTTATACTGAGTCAATGGGTCAGTGAGGCCATTTCCGATCAAGACGGAGGTTAAGTTGAAGTTTCTGTCCTTGTGAGACAAAATTTCAGAGGCAAAAACAGGGATGTAATGGCCGGCATAGGATTCCCCAGCGATGTGGAAATCTTGGCCCTTGTTGACGTATTCAGGGAACTGATCGAAGAACAACTCCAAGAAGTTATAGACATCCTTACCAGCGGCGACAGTGTTGGAAACACCTGAGGACCCGGAATACGAGAACCCAACGTTGACAGGCTGGTCAAGGAAGATCACGGTGGCATTGCTGTTCCAAGAGTAAGGGTTCCCGATGGGTTTCAAATCAGGTCCAATGGATGAGGGTCCTAATTCAAAGAACAGCCCGGTTAGTGAAGAACAACCTGGACCCCCGTTCAACCAAAGGATGACCGGATCCTTTGCAGGATCGTTTCTACTTTCAAAAGTCCAAAAGAAGAAATGCTTGTCCTCGTCTTCCACATCCAAGTAACCCGTGTACTGTGTGACATTTGGGTCAATGCCCAGGATTTTAGGGTCCTTAATCTTGTTGACACGAAGCTGATAGTTTTCAATTGCATCATTCTTAACCACAAAGTCCCAGTCTTTCTTCGTTTTGATTGCTTCAGGGAATTTTGGCTTAGTGGAAGTTTCAAGGCTCATAACCTGGTTTGGGTACAAATGCTCTATTTGGGCCCAAGCGTCCAATACGTTGGAGTCCAACTCCTTCAAGAGATGGTCCAGGTCTAGGTCCAAACCAAATTTTTCCGCAGCTTGCAGCAAAACGTCCTTATCTAGACCCAACGGTCTTTGCAATGAGATGGCCTTAGCGAGTGTAGTGGACAGGCCTAGTCCACATAGTAAACTGGTGAATGCTTTCATAGCGTATGTATACTTTAAGTTGAGTAGAAAAGAAACAATCTCTAGTGAGTATTCTTTCTCTCTCTCTCTTGTCTTGTTAAGACTAGGAGGGAAGACGAAAAGAATTATTTCGGAGCTTTTTTGCTGGCATTCTTATCTCGTGCTTTTATTAGTGGGCCCCTTCTTTGAGACCCCGCGGGTGATATGGCCCCTGTCTCAATGATGGATAAAGTTGTTGGAAGCAATTACCAAGACAATCACAAACGAAGGTTGCTACCGAAGTGTACTGGATGACCAACATCGCTATGATTAAATAAGACTATACATAATAGACAAGGGTGGCGCGGCTCCATTCCCAGGGAGACACAAACACGAGGTAAGTCTCAAAAAACCGAAGTTTCGCTCTAAAACTGCACGTAAGGGTCGTGGTATTGACTACAACCATTGACTGTTACATTGTATAGAAAACGGGTCCTCATACACTGCTCTGTCAATATGGCTTCTTGTGCAGAAGGTCAGTATGTACTATTTCCATGAACCCACAAAATAAGGGAAAAAAAACACTGGAAATAACCGCCACACATACCGTATAAAAGTACATCTCTTTATACGAGTTACTTACTAGACCCTAACCAATGCCTTCAAAAAACAGGACAGACCCTAAAAACTACCATAAGAGACCTAACATATGTATCATCATATACGGAAATCGATTTCGCGTATTTTTTTTTTTTTGAGGCGCCATGATTTCTTACACGGTTTCTTTTTTTTTTCCTTCTTTCCTTCTTGCTTCTCTGCTAACAAATTTTTCACTCATTCTTTTTTATAGGGGCATATTGCTGCGGTTAACTGTAGTGAACGAAAGTAAGATTGAGAAAATATAGTACTTAAGAAAAAGAAAAGGAAAAATAAAAAAAATTCTTTTCAACATCATCGAGTAGCACAGTATAAGAGCGCTCTAACCTTCTGCCTGGCCTCCAATATACACATTTTGCTCGTGTAGGGTTATTTATCCTTTTTTCTTCCTTCCCACCCAAAAAAAAAAAAAGCAATGGCACACATCCCAGAGGTTTTACCCAAATCAATACCGATTCCGGCATTTATTGTTACCACCTCATCGTACCTATGGTACTACTTCAATCTGGTGTTGACTCAAATCCCGGGAGGCCAATTCATCGTTTCGTACATCAAGAAATCGCATCATGACGATCCATACAGGACCACGGTTGAGATAGGGCTTATTTTATACGGGATCATCTATTACTTGTCCAAGCCACAACAGAAAAAGAGTCTTCAAGCACAGAAGCCCAACCTATCGCCCCAGGAGATTGACGCGCTAATTGAGGACTGGGAGCCCGAGCCTCTAGTCGACCCTTCTGCCACCGATGAGCAATCGTGGAGGGTGGCCAAAACACCCGTCACCATGGAAATGCCCATTCAGAACCATATTACTATCACCAGAAACAACCTGCAGGAGAAGTATACCAATGTTTTCAATTTGGCCTCGAACAACTTTTTGCAATTGTCCGCTACGGAGCCCGTGAAAGAAGTGGTCAAGACCACTATCAAGAATTACGGTGTGGGCGCCTGTGGTCCCGCCGGGTTCTACGGTAACCAGGACGTTCATTACACGTTGGAATATGATTTAGCACAGTTCTTTGGCACCCAAGGTTCCGTTCTGTACGGGCAAGACTTTTGTGCCGCACCCTCTGTTCTGCCTGCTTTCACAAAGCGTGGTGATGTTATCGTGGCAGACGACCAAGTGTCATTACCAGTGCAAAATGCTCTGCAACTAAGCAGATCCACAGTCTACTACTTCAACCACAACGATATGAATTCGCTAGAATGTTTATTAAACGAGTTGACCGAACAGGAGAAACTTGAGAAACTGCCCGCCATTCCAAGAAAATTTATCGTCACTGAGGGTATTTTCCACAACTCGGGCGATTTAGCTCCGTTGCCTGAATTGACTAAGCTGAAGAACAAGTACAAGTTCAGACTATTTGTTGACGAAACCTTCTCCATTGGTGTTCTTGGCGCTACGGGCCGTGGGTTGTCAGAGCACTTCAACATGGATCGCGCAACTGCCATTGACATTACCGTTGGGTCCATGGCCACCGCGTTGGGGTCCACCGGTGGTTTTGTCCTGGGTGACAGTGTTATGTGTTTGCACCAGCGTATTGGTTCCAATGCATATTGTTTTTCTGCCTGTTTGCCGGCTTACACCGTCACATCCGTCTCCAAAGTCTTGAAATTGATGGACTCCAACAACGACGCCGTCCAGACGCTGCAAAAACTATCCAAATCTTTGCATGATTCCTTTGCATCTGACGACTCCTTGCGTTCATACGTAATCGTCACGTCCTCTCCAGTGTCTGCTGTCCTACATCTGCAACTGACTCCCGCATATAGGTCTCGCAAGTTCGGATACACCTGCGAACAGCTATTCGAAACCATGTCAGCTTTGCAAAAGAAGTCCCAGACAAACAAATTCATTGAGCCATACGAAGAGGAGGAAAAATTTCTGCAGTCCATAGTAGATCATGCTCTTATTAACTACAACGTTCTCATCACAAGAAACACTATTGTTTTAAAACAGGAGACGCTACCAATTGTCCCTAGCTTGAAAATCTGCTGTAACGCCGCCATGTCCCCAGAGGAACTCAAAAATGCTTGCGAAAGTGTCAAGCAGTCCATCCTTGCCTGTTGCAGAATCTAATAAATAAAAATAGAAAGCCAGTATATGCACACGCACATATATATATAAATATTTATACAATAATACAAATAATCGTAACATCATCTCTGTCAAATTGACGTGGTGCACGGCGCCCAGAGAATGCGCTAAAAATTTTCGGATCCGAAATTTTCTTTCCTTTTACCATCGAGGCAAAGCAACCTGTATTATTTATTTGTTTATTTATTAATAGAAAAGAAAGGAGTACTTTCGTGGTACGCTTTCTTGAGCATTTTCGGTTTCACTAGGCAGAGAACTAACACAAGAGACACAGCAAACATCAAACAAGGTTAAAACAGCACACCAAGGCAATATGATGCATTTTAGAAAGAAATCCAGTATCAGTAACACGAGTGATCATGACGGAGCGAACCGTGCCTCAGATGTCAAGATTTCTGAAGATGACAAGGCAAGATTGAAGATGCGTACTGCTTCCGTTGCTGATCCTATTCTAGACGCTGTGCAGGAAGCCCAACCTTTTGAACAAGCTGCTGATACCTTCCACGACAACATGAACAGACAATCTTATTTTTCCAACGAAGAAGGTCATGTTCTGTGTGATGTTTTCGGTCAACCCATCACACAGGCAGATATATCGAATCCAACTAGGGCAAGAGACGAAAGACCTTTGGACACTATAAGAAGTTTCGAGTATGCTGTCTCCGGAGACCCGGTCTGGGCCCAACAGTTGGAGACTCCAACTTACGGGTTCCGCGTAAGACCTGATTTCCCTGTGTTTGGTGCTGCTGTGACTTACGATGCGAACGGTATGCCACAGCAAGTGGGTGGTGCTTCCAGTCAAATGTATGGTGAACAAGCAGTGTATCAGCCACAACAACACGTACAGACTGAGGAAAAGCAAAAGAAGAAGAAGAAGGGATTGTTTGGTAGAATGAAGAAGAAATAAGCGCTTGATACCCTTTAGAGACTTTATTTTTTTCTTTTTTATGATAATTTCTGTTTTCCGCTCTTATTTTGGATATTTCATATTTCATATTGTTATTATTACTATTATTATATATACATACACACACATATTTTCAATTTTTTTGTCATATGGAGACGAAAAAATGAAGAATGAAATTAAATTGGGTTATAAAATTATTTCTCCGCCTTTTATTTGCTATTTCTCTGTAGAGCTTCGTCTTCGAGGGTATCAATTTTACGCCTGATCTGCTCCATATTTTCGCGAATTTTAACCTCTTGTTCATCGAATTTTTTATCCAGCTCATTTAAAGCCTTTAGCCAAACTTTTCCTTGTTCTTGGATGCTGGTTATTTGTGAATCCAGCCCTTTCGTGGTTTCGTACACCTCGATCACCCTGTTGTTCATTTTATTGAGACTTTTCATCCTCTCCGCCAGCAGTGGTAGTGAATCTTGATATTGCTTGAACATGGAATACATACTATTTATCTCTTTTACTTTGTTTTCGGGCATAACAAGCTTGCTCACGGTGTCATCTTTCAACCTCAAGTCCTGTTGTATTTTCTTGCCTAACAATGAGTTTTCAAATTCCTCGTTCAGTTCCACGAGTCTATCCCGGAACTTTTGCAGCTTTCCTTCCGCCTTATCATCGCCTTGTAAAAGTTGAATACTTCTATATAGTTCATTGACTTTACTATGAACCGATTTCCTTTCTTCTTCTGCCTCCAAAGCTTCTGGTATGCCAACAAAACGTTCCATCAGGGATATTTTCTGATCTAACTTTTGCAATCTTTTGATATTACTCGTGTCAAGAATTATGTTTGGCAATATCACGGTATCTTGGCCTTCATATGTTTCGAGAAGCTTCTTCCTCAAATTTGTCAATCTACTAGATGATTCCGTCGCCAATTTTGATTGAATTTCGCACAATTCCTTGATTTCAGTTTGCATTTCAGATGTTAAATTTTCTATTCTCAACTCCTCCAATTCTTCTCTTATTCTTTCTAATTTCTGTTGCCGACTTTCATCTTCTTCATCGCTACTCAACTTTCTCGCATCTGCACAGTCTGATTGGTTTTGTCTATGTATCTTGAAAAGCAACTGATCTCGAATAGCCCTTCTCAAACTCTCAACATCTCTCCCTGGTTCAACGATGAGCCCATCTTTTCTTGAAGATGCTTCTTCCTGCTCTTCTTGTTGTCCATCTTCCTTCACTTCATTTTCAAAAATTTCTTGAGATTCCTCATTGTCAATGCCAATCAAGCTATCATAATCCACATTGATGGCAGGATCACTTAAATCTATGACGTTCATCAACCAGTGGATTTCTTTATCTTTCTTAGCCTCATGACTTATCTGCTCTTCTTTTTTTTTTTTTTGAAATGCATTGGCTCCCAAAAAAGTAATAGTACATCTATACTTGTAAACACTATTATTTGTGCTGGAAAGATGGCCCCTCAATTGGAGTCCTAACTTTGATTATACAAAAATGCCACTGAAACGCTCCTTAAAAGAATCAATCGAAAGATTATCTAGTTTTCAATCAAAATATAATATTTTCACTAGTATCAATCCATCTCCTTATTCAATCACAAATAAAAAAGGTACAAAAGAAACATTGACAGGTTGCGTTGCCAGTATCAAGGATAATATAGTTACAAAAGATTTTCCAACCACATGTGCCTCACATATACTTGAGAATTTCAAGTCTCCCTTCGATGCAACAGTAGTGAAACTATTAAAACAGGCAGGAGTGCATATCTTAGGCAAGACAAATTTAGATGAATTTGGAATGGGTTCTGGGGGAGTACATTCAATAAGAGGGCCCGTAATTAACCCTTTATATCCTCATGAGGACAAGAAGATCATGGGAGGTTCATCGTCTGGAGCCGCTGCAAGCGTTGCTTGCGATCTAGTCGATTTTGCCTTGGGAACAGATACTGGTGGCTCCGTTAGGCTCCCCGCATGCTATGGATCTGTTTTAGGATTCAAGCCGTCCTATGGACGATTGTCAAGATTTGGCGTAATAGCGTATTCTCAATCTTTAGACACTGTTGGCATACTTAGCAAAAAGATAAACGTCTTGCGAAAAGTATTTCATACGCTCGATAAATATGACATGAAAGATCCCACTTCCTTAAGTGTGGAATTGCGTGAATTGATAGAAGGGAATAAAAAGGTTAGGAGACCTTTAAAGGTAGGAATTGTAAAGGAATTTAGCCATGAAAGTATGCCCATTGAGTTTCACAGATTATACTTATCCTTACTAGAAAAGCTGATAAATTTAGGGCTTGAAATATACCCTGTGTCCATTCCATCTGTAAAAAACTGTTTACCGATTTATTATACGCTATCACCCGCTGAAGCGGCTTCCAATTTATCAAGGTATGATGGTATCAGATATGGATACAGAGATTCAGAACTCGATATAAAAGACGGTATTTTATTCGCACCTACCAGGTCCAAATTCGGAACAGAAGTTAAGAATAGAATCATTCTAGGTAATTATAATCTTTGTTCAGATGCATTTAAGAACAATTTTATTAAGGCAGAAAAGCTACGAGTTAATTTGATCGATGAATTTGACGGGATCTTCAGATTTCCAAATGTTTTAACTAATTCTAAGGGAAATCCAGACGGCCTAGATATACTGATAGTTCCCACATCGTCCAAGCTTCCTGGATCCATAAGGGACTTCGAAGAAGAGGAAGCCAAATCTCCGGCTAACTCGTATATAAACGATGTCTTTACTGTCCCAATGTCATTGGCTGGACTACCAAGTTTATCAATGCCTTTAAAAGAGAAGACCCCGATTGGCTTACAGGTAGTAGGTCAATATGGTGATGATTCCACTGTGTTAGATTTTGTCGAGTCAATATCATAAATTTGTGAGGACAACGTTAATCATGTAAATATTATTATTTTTACTTTATACCTATAGAAAGTTCGAAAAAATTAATCTATGATATTCACATACAAATTTTTACCATTATACTGGCAGAACCCTAACTCCCGCTAATTTATCTACTATTGGAGCGATTGCTGGGTGAGAAAGTATGGGACCAATTATGGGCATTGATCTCAAAAATTGTACGATGACGCCAAAAAAATCACCAAAGAGACCTATAATACCTAGAGATTCAATTATAAAGCCCAAAAATGTCCATTTCAACAGTATTAAGAAGGCACCAACTAGGAAAAATAGTGAACCGCGCCTTTTGTTTGGCCTGGTAAAAAAAATATATGTCTTTTGTGAACCGATTATTAAGAATACCCCAATTAAAAACAAAATATTGCCCAAGGCCAATAGGGCACGATCAAAAAAAGTAAATATACCAAACAAAAAGAAGAGAAAACCGCCGAAAGTGAAGGCCACACCAAATTCTAGTGAAAAGTAAGTTGTTAGTAAAAAAGGAACTAACGTCTCTCGGAGAAGCAAAGAGCATCTAAAATATTAAAAACATACTTTGAGCCTCTGTGAGCCACATTTTACGCGATGATGGGTAAGCTAAATGATCACTGGGCTGAACTGTAAATCAATCACACGGAGAAGGCAAACGCCAACGCCTTTTAACTCATCTTAAGTGTTTGGGATGGACAACTTTCCAATGTCCGAAAAGAACACGACGGGTAATACTATGCACGAAAAATAAACCATACCATGGAAACCGTAAATGCCGGATGAGTACTAAGAAGCGCAACACATTATTATTTGATTCTTAAAGTTACTATTTTTCTTTGTGATCCCCCATAATTAATATATATATGTTACAGTTATATTTATTTCTTGAAAAAAAAAAAAGAATAATTAATCGTAAATTTCATTAGTTAGAATGTCGTCCCAGGTAAAAAAAAAAAGAAAGAAAAAAAAGGTGAATTATCATTCAACACTATATCTGCATGGTTTCATCACCATCAGAATCATCAACATTCACCTGGAATGAAGCTGCGTGTTTTCTTGCAGGATTCTTATCGTTAGTAGTATCATTATCGTTAATGGCTGTGGTATCATTGCTGCTCATCGAGGCCGTACGTGGGGTTAAAAGTAAGTCAACTTCATTGACATATTTCTTCACGCTAGTAGAGGAACCTTGCCTCGATAAGGTTTTGGGGGTATTGAAATTTGAGCGCGATTCTGGAGTGGTGCTGAAACAACCGTTCATCAAGCTATTCTTTGGTGGCTTAGGGTCCAAGACAAAAGTAGAATTCTTTTTCACGAGGCCTGACTTGGATGATGATAAAGAAGTACCGTTTTTGTTAGCGTGAAGATAGTCGAATGTGCCTGCAGGCTTAAGAGATGTCATGGATAATGTTTTCTTCAGAGTGTCTCGAATTCTATTCAATGATCTTTCACGAGAATTAATGGTTCTATCAACGTAAAGGTCAGGCAAATCCATCTTGCTGCTGAAGGCGGTGGAAGTTTCAGAGGACCCGCCATCCATATTTAAATACGCTAGAGTAGTTGTCTTTCTTGATTTAGAAGGAGACCTCAATGTGTGCATGGACGCTGTAGAAGATACCCTTCTTATTGTTGGATGAAAGGAGAAATTCGGCGTGTCCTTAGTATTCAAAGAATTTGAAGTAGCAAAATAATCCTTAATAAAGGGATGCTGTTTCAAATTCTTAGCAGAACGCCTAACGGCCGGGTCAATAGTAAAACAGCATTGAACAAAATTCCAAAATTGTTCGTATTTAAGATCGGAAGAGCGTCGTGTAGGGAAA
>OBMA010002478.1_pt1 | contig 10735 bp, 4 predicted proteins | sample 1539141 | NCBI WGS metagenome assembly OBMA01 (sample SAMEA3991484, study PRJEB22521) | metagenome | biome: anthropogenic terrestrial biome; feature: sewage plant; material: raw primary sludge | place: Sweden | collected 2012-09-26 | reverse complement strand
ATGGTGGTTTTGTTCAATTTTTAGATGCAGCAAAAGCTCTCAATGTTAATCGACTCCATTATACTGGAGATTCCAAATTAGCAAATTTTAAAACTTACTATGAATTTGTGCATGCTCAACGCAATGCAGAAAGCCATACTGCTCCAGTTCGAGAAGATACCCATGTTCCAATTGGTATTCACATGGCTATGGCTATGTATCTATATGCTACCATGATAAATGTTACAAGTATGGAGAGAGGGGAAGGTGTTAAGATGTATCCAGTAATTGAGGATGGTACAAGTTATTCTATGGTAGCTGAACCTTAAATAAAGAAAAATATGTCACAATATGCAGTAGATAGTAGGACTGTTTAAAATATGATCGGCTACATTGATGTTAGAAAAATAGCCATACCAGAAATACAGAGACCATAATAATATAATACTACATGTGCATTTTGTGTCAACAATAATAAAATATTATAAAATATGGTATTTAAAAAGTTTAGACTTTTGGGATACTACCCAACAAATAGAGCGAGACTCAAAAAGGAAACTGAATATCCGCAAGAAGCTAAAGAACTATCTTCTTTATTAAAAGAAAGTTTTAAAGAAATGCCTACTTCTGATGGAGTAGACGATTCCTTTTCCGACGATTTTTTAGAATACGTTTTTATCTTTAAAGATGAAGATAATCATCTATTTGCTTATTTTCCCAAAGATGATACAGCGCGAATAACAGATGTCGAATATTATAAAGATTCAATCAAAATAGTAGATTATAAGTATAAAAAGTGGTTTGTACCTGGAGAACCATTTGTTATCAATGTACAAGGTGCTGATACTCCTGACTTTAATAAATACCCTCTCAAAGTCCAAAAAATAGTAAATATTGAAGGACTATTTTATTATGAGGTTATTTTTAGCGGTGTCGTTGTTAATGTAAAATTATACCCTTTTGAGGTCAAAATGTTAGAGCATTCTGAGCCTCGCAAAGAAATTGTATGTGCTTACTTGGGCATATCTGATAATGGAAAAATTAGGCTTGTTCAAGATAGAGCATCGTTAATCGACGATTTATTTGAAGTTGATACGACTCACGAATTTCTGTATAATAGATGTCTACACGATTATAAGACTGATCGTGATTACCATATGATCAAAGATGAGTATGGTCTGACGCATAGATTTTATGGAAATTTACCAGAAGAAAAGCAAATTTTTGGAACTAAAATAGAGTTCTGGATTAAATCAATTCATCCAGAAACAAAGAATTTGAACCTTATATATGCAGATGGTATTGACAAATATATACCTAGAACGTGGTTCTCTGCTGAACAAGTTTTTGAAGAAATAGGGGAGAGTGATAATAAACCTACATACTTTGACGATCTTAAAGAAAAATCTAATGAAAGAGGCTCAAATAAATTACTAAAAGAATTATTCGAACAATATAATGAAAAAAATAATCTGTGGGTGTTCTCTTATATGAATTATATTGACGAAGTCTTAATGCCTTGGCATATTAAAAAACATGAGTTAGAAGAATTATCATCTATGTGCTCTATAATGATAAAAATTCAGCGATGGATGGCAGAAGGCTCTACCTATCTTGATAATTTTAGCGAAGAAACCAGGGTTAATACGCTCTTAAAATCACAGAGTCAAATAAATAAATATGAACGCTTACTAAAGGCTGAAAATATTGTAAACCAAGGAAATCAAGGAAAAGTTATTCAAGAGATAATCGATACATTAAATAAATCAGGAAGACTCGTATTTTCCAAGGAAGAACGAATAGAAGTCTTGATTAATATTCTGCGTATATATCCTGAATATATGATGCAGAATTTGTCTGAAACGACAAAGTTATTTAAACTTCTCTTCGAGTCTCCTGACATATTAAATAGTTATAATACCATTTCTATATTGTTTATATTGGAATTACAAATAACGCAAGAAACCTATTTGCTAAGGACCACTGTTTTCAATACTAATGATATAGACTTGAATCAGACAGTTAGCCTATATAATATACTCATATTAATGGGTATAAGAATCTTGTCACTGATGTCTGAAGAGAAAACTAAAGAACTACAGATTCGTTCGGATAAAGCTCGTTTCTTTAGATTTTTAAGTTATTTATGCCCGAAGGATGTCCAGTCATATGCTTATAGATGTGGCATAAACTCATTAGTTGGAACATTAGACGATAGTAGTATCTTTTCTTGGGAGATGCTAGAAAATTTTAATATTTCATTATTGAGTCAAAGAATGATCCAAGCTCCTATTCTAGAAACAAATATCAATAATAATTACTTTTTTTTCAAGGACAAAGGCAAGAGTGGACTTATTTGGCTTTGTTCTACAGGGTTTGTTATTATCCCACATAAGCATTCTATTTCCTATTTTAAAAGAAATCTGTCTACTATAAGTGAAGTTAAAACCTTTCATCATTTAGAGACACTTCCGCTTTCGCTAGGGACGATGTTGCCATTCCCAGAAATATCCTTTACAGGGAAAGCTGATAAAGATTATCTACTCTGGACACAAATCACTAAAAATCCACTTCAATTGATGGAGGGAAATCATTGTATGCCTCCTGCTGGAGAAAGAATCCTTGTACAAGTAAAGTCACAAAATCAGAATGATAATCTTAAGGATTTACTCTTTGTTAATTCAATCGATAATAGGTATGACTCAATTGATGGTGCTATTTATGTTAAGGATATTTCTAAAAGATATATTTCAGATTGTCGAAAAATATACAAAGAAGGTGATATTTTCTTTGCGACAGTGATTCAATCAAAAGGCAATAGACTTTGTTTGAGTATTAAAGATGATGTTGATGATAACAATATAACATCCGATAACTTGTCTGAAGACTTAAATAGAATCATACAAAAAGAATGCATTGATTTGGATGGGATAACTAGAATGGATAAGAATTTCATACAGGAGCTTATTTTATTGATTGATAATCGGATTCGAAGGGAATCTTCTCAGTCTAAACGTGAAATCCTCACAGGATATGCATATAACCTATCTTCGTTAGCTTCTGATCCTAAATCTTTCTACTATAATTTTATGTTAAGATACCATGCTGCTATTACACAGTTTAATAATAATAGTGGCAATATAGATATCGAATTTGTAAGAGGATCAATGCCTGATAAATTCCCAGGAGTTAGAACTAGATTGGAAATTATAAATCTTTTAAAGCAAGCAAATAGCAGTGATGCAGAATCGTTCAATATTATTATTGAACTTTCCAATAAAGATAACGAGATTGTATCAAACTTTACGTCATTATTGTTATCCTACATGTATGCTCAAAAAGCACATGCTTCTGATTCATCTATACGAGAAATAAAGAAGGACATAAATACTTTCCTTGAAAAACCAAATAATTTGGATTTCTCAAGTGTTGCAAATGATCTCTTCATAAACGGTGAGGATACTGATATTGATAAAGGAATTGAAGAAGATGTCCTAATTCAAAAAGAAGGAATCGCTTCTACAAAACGACCTTCTATATCAGAAAACAAAATAAAAGAATTACATAGCAATACAGCATCAAATATTTTTGATGTTGATTTAAATCGCTTGTCGTTTGATACAATTACCTATATGAATTTATACGACGCCAATGTGCTTTCTTTCTCAAAAAGTAAAATTGATGAGAATATTTCAAAGCAAATAGAGATAGCTCCATATGCAAAAGATGGCATAATTCTTATGGTTACAAGGGATGGTGAACTTTTTAAGCTGCCAATTAGTTCTTTTGAAAATAAAGATATCAACGTAGAATACAATTGTCCTATTAATCCGTATAAAATACACTATTATTTTGTAGTACCAACAGATTGTTATATTGGATTGTATTTTAAATGTGGGGATGGAGGTAATTTGTATCTAAATCTTTCTTCTGAAATAGAAGCAAGTACTCTTGAAGAAGCTACCTTAATAAAAGTAGTTGAGAATCAATCAACCAATATTCAAGCATTTATTCTTCCTAATTTAGATGATATTAATATGGATAAACTAATAGGAAAAATAACTGATGTTAAAAATATTGACATGGTCACCATTAAGCAATTGGAGTCATTCGAAATTTTCATCTCATAAGAATAAAATATGGCATTATATAGTAAAGGAGACAAAGTAATACGAGTAAGCTCGAATGATACGGGTATTATTGTAACTATCGGCCCATGTGGTCGTGGAGGAAGACAACTTTACCGGGTCAATTTTAAAGGAATTGAAACCGATGAGTTAGAAGGTAATCTAATGTCTAATTGTGATGTTTCTGATCCATTCGAACGTTGTAAAAATAATATATTTGGTTCGTATACAGAATTTCTTAAGATAAACACTACATTTAAGATTAGAAATTCTAACATAAGTACAATTTCCTCATTGAAAGCATCTAAAACTCTTTTTAGAGCATATCAGTTTAAGCCATTACTAAAATTTCTCAACTCGGATAATAAACGTATTCTGGTTGCAGATGAAGTCGGCCTTGGTAAAACAATTGAGGCTGGACATATTATGCTGGAATTAAAAGCTAGGAATGAGTTTAAAAACGCTGTAGTTATATGTCCAATTTCACTTCAAAAGAAATGGAAAGACGAACTTAAAGATAAGTTCGGTCTAACCTTCACTATTATTGACAGTGCAAAGGAATTTGTTAGGTTATTGCAAGATCAAGATGGTCATGCACGTATAATAATGAATTATGAGAAAATTCGTTCAAAAACAGATTCTGAGAAACAAGAAGAGAAAAATAGTATTCTTCAGTTTTTGAAAGAAACTTCCAAAAAGTTTAGTTTCGTGTTATGTGACGAAGCCCATAAAATGCGTAATAGCACTACTCAAACATATAAGGGAGCAGAAATGTTTATGGAAAATGCTGATGCAGCCGTGTTCCTGACAGCGACCCCTATTATGGTAAATACTGAGAATCTGTATAACTTATTACATCTTTTAGACAATCAAAGATATACAAATCAATCAATTTTTGAGCAGAACTTACAAGAAAACAGACCTTTCATTAAAGCTTTAAGTGAGTTATCAACAAAAGAGCCATTACCCCAAATCTTAGAGAATTTATGTAAAGCAGAAATTACACTTCAATTAGAAGTGAATGAACGAGTATATACTGAAACTCATATCGTAAACGAGCACTTTAAGGATTTTCCTCTTTTCATGAGAATTGTTGAAAGAATGCAAAACGAAGAGGATTCTTTAATGCTACGTTCACAATTGCAGTATGATATAATGGCTATGAGTCAAATGAATCAAGTCTTTTCAAGAACAAGAAAGAGAGAGGTTACGACAGATTGGTCTCAAGCAGAGAGACGGCCACATACAGAGTTGATAGAATTAGCCAAAGACGAAAGAGGTAGTTTTGATGAAGTGATTAATGAATATGTTGATGATAATTCATATACAGATTTTCAAGGAGAGCAACATCTAACTCAAGGAGGTGCTTTAGGTTTAGTGCAGAAAAAAAGACAAGTTGCCAGTAGTGTCTATGGCTACCTTAACGATAGGGAATTTTTAACCAAAGGCATTGATGCATATTCAGATTTTGAAGATGCAAAGTTTAACAAATTACTTAATATCATTCAAACAGTTTTTAAGCATGAAACAAAGAAACTAATCGTTTTTGCTCTTTTTAAGAAAACCTTGAATTACTTAAATATAAGACTTAATAAGGCAGGATATAGAAGCGTTATGATTCATGGCGATATAGCAGACAGGCAAAACTTACTAGATTTGTTTAGAGATGATCCAGGCATAGATATATTATTATCATCTGAAGTCGGTAGTGAAGGTTTAGATATGCAATTTTGTAGTTCCATGGTAAACTATGATTTACCTTGGAATCCAATGATTGTAGAACAACGTATTGGTCGTGTAGATAGATTTGGTCAGCGTTCGCCTATAGTGAACATTTATAACTTGATAGTCAAAGATTCTATCCAAGAAGATATTTATGTTAGATTATTAGATCGAATTGGCGTTTTTCGTGATTCTATAGGAGATATGGAAGCAATTCTAGATGCAGAAATAGAAAAATCAGGGACACATCAGATTGTCAGTCTGCAAACTCTATATTCTGGTATGGAGAAAGAGTTGTTTTGTACCCACCTCTCAAAAGAAGAACGCCAAAAGAAGATAGATGAGATAGCTCAAGCATTTATAAATGAAAAAGAGAATATAAAGAAAATAGAGGAAGGCCTTACCAACACTCTGACAAATGATGCATATTTCCGAAATGAAATTAATAGAATTGTTAACAACAATGCTTACGTCACAGAATTTGAACTTAAAGCATATATAGATCAATTAATTACAGAAAACCTAACGACTTGCCATCTTGAAGAGGTTGACAAAGATGTTTTCGAAATGCGTCAACCTAAGAGTAATTCAAAAATATTGTCCAATTTTCTTTCTCAATACCAGCCAATAGGAGTTGAGAACGACATCCTTTTCCGTCAGTTTAGAAATTTGATTGATGGTAAAAATATTATCAAGTTGACTTTTAATCAAGAAGTTGCATACAATCATAGAGATCTCATATTTGTTAATTTATACAATCCAATTATCCAAGCTGCGATGAATTATTTTCTAAGCAAAAATAGTGAATCCTGTAAAACATTCAAATTTTCTTTATCTAAAGAAGATGTGTCCGATTTTCATGTGGGGGCATATTTCTTAGCTATTTATCAAATAGAAAGTTCCAAAAAGATATTTGGACAGCAGAAAATTAGTAATACATTACACCCGGTTCTTTTTGATACCGTAAAAGACCGCATTGTAAATAATGAGGATGTGACTTCACATTTCTATGGGCAGGCACAAGTAAAAGGGACTTATGTAAATGCAGATGATCTTGAAACGTTTTCAACGGAAGTCCTTAATAATATGCAGCTTGATTTAGCTGAAAATATAGCAGATTATCGCAATAATAATAAAAGTGAAATGATTTTACAAGCAGAGAATGCCTCTCGTATGACAATGCAACAAACAGAAGCATATTATAAATACCGTATAAAATCATTGGAAGACTCTATTAGAAATACAAAAGATAAGCTCGAGAATGCTATGATTATCAATGAAGATAAAGAAATTAGGAGTTCTGAAAATACATTGAGACTTTTAAACTATAATTTGAATAATGTAAAGACAGAGATGGAAAATGAGTTAAAGAAAATTTCTGAAGATCCAGAAATTGATATTAAAACAAACCTTCTATCTATTAACTTGATAAACGTTAAATAATTATGAATAGAATAACAATCGGATTAGATTTTGGTACACATCAGACAAAGGTCTGTGTGGAAAATAAAGCAGATGTGAATAATCCTATATATTCCTTTTTCCAATTTTTAAACGAAAAAGGTGATAAATCTGTAATATTACCTTCGATAGTGCAAATAAATAAGGATGATACTCTAAGCTATGGATTTGTTGATCATGAAAAATGTAAATATGGAAAGAAATTTTTCATCGGGAATATGCCATCTTATCCCAATTTACAAAATATGCTCAACTCTGAACTTCCATTAGAACCTTCTATACCAAGTATTTTGAATGAAAAAGAAGACGATATTAGCATTTCTGAAAGAAGTAATTGGAAGAAAAGATATAATGTAGCTAATCGTTCCTACAATTCACAGATGCAATTGTGGAGAAGTCGCTGTGAGGCTATTCATACTAAGTATCAAAGCCAAGAGAAGCAGATAAAAAAAGCTTATAATCAACAAGTCAAAGATTGGTATAAGTGGCAAAATGCAGAAAAACGAGATTATAAGATGATTTATCGGTATTTCAAACAGAGTACATTCTCAGACTATAATTGGAATTGTAATTTGCCTTCAAATCTATTGTCAGTTTGGTATCTAAGTTACATAATTTTCAAGATAGAAGAAAAATATGGCAATACATTTGCCATACAGATGGGAATTCCAACAGGATCAGATAATTTTTTAATGAAGAAAAAAAGAGCTGTCAGTTTATTACTAACAGCCTATTACTTAGTTGAAGAGGTATTTCAAAACAATATTAATAAATTTCTCGAGACTACTGTTGAAGAACTAACAAAATTAACAGTCTTTGTACCTTATTCTGAAGAGAAGAAAATTGAATACAGCTTACTTATATTCCCTGAGGCTTATGCTGGCTTGAAATCTTTAACAAACAGGAAAAAAATTGAAACGGGCATGAGCGTAATGGTTGATATTGGCGGTGGTACTACTGATATAACTTTCTTCACAGTAGAAGACGAAAAACCGATCATATATAATTATACGTCTATCCCATTAGGATTAAATTATATAGGCGAAACAGCAAATCCTTTTTTGAAAGATAAATTTGAATCTACAATTGACTTAAACTTGATTCCAAAAGATGACTTAATTCCTGCTATTGAACAATACTATCGTAATCTGAAAATATCATGCGATGGTTTAGTACAACAATTAAGAAAAAAATTTGAGCGTATAAATATACCTGATTATCGGTTAAAAGAGGCTCTTGAAAATCGTGCAGTTATCTATTCAGGTGGTGGTTCTACATATCCAATTCTAAGAAAACCTATTAATAATTTCTCAGATATACACCATATAAGTCCAAAGGTGTGGGAAGGAATGAGTATTGAAAAAGTAAAAGAGCTTGCTGAACTATGTCCAATCATATCTACATCACTAGGTCTATCTATTAGTGAAGTTGATGATAATGTGAGAATCTCATCTATAGAAGAAATATTTCAGCATCTTGAGAATATTACTCAAGAAGAAGAAATACGTCCTCGATGGATATAATAGAATTATAAAATCTTATCTATGAACCTTATATCAAGTTTCTATGCATCGGTCTATGTTCCCTTCGGCTTTTGTCTCACAGCGGGCCCCCGTGCACTTGACGATACACTTCTCCTATCGGGTGTGTTAGGTACTTAGTGTAGGGCGGAGAAATAAAAAAAGGTTGATAATCAGCAGATTTAACAGTCTCCTATTAAAAACATGTAATCACATCCTAGCTATGCAGAATGGCTGCATAGCTGCATAATACCTTTGCAATGTAAATTTTAAAACGAAATGTTATGAAAGAACTAAAATGTCCAAAATGCGGTGCTATTTTCACCGTTGATGAAGCTGATTACGCTTCTATCTTAAACCAGGTTAAGAATGATGCTTTTGATGCAGAAGTTGACAAAAGAATCACTGAACTTCATAAGCAACAGGAAGCTGAACAAACGGCAGCCATACTTAAATCTGAGCAGGGATTCAAGGAACAGCTATCGGTGAAGGATAATGAAATTGCGGGTAAGACCACCGAGCTTGCAAGACTGAATGAAAAATTAAATAGCATTGCTCAAGCAAAGCAACTTGAGCTAAATGAAAAAATCTCTAGTAAAGACACTACAATAACTCGTCTTCAAGAACAAATTTCTAATATGCAAAAGAACAAACAGTTGGAGATAGAAAATAAGGTGTCAGAAAAAGACAAGAGAATACTTGAACTGGAAGCTTCGTTACAGCAAAAGTCAAAAGAGCAGCAACTTGCTGTGATGCAGGAGAAGAATGATCAACAGGAAGCTATCCAACAGAAACAGCAGCGTATAACGGAGTTAGAGGCCAAACTCAATGAGAACGAAGCAAAGGCTACTCTTAATGAGAAGAACTTGAAAGATTACTACGAACGTAGCCTCAAGGATAAGGATGATGAGATAGAACGGTATAAGGATTTTAAGATTCGCCAGTCCACCAAGATGATAGGTGAAGACCTTGAAGTTCATTGTCACAATGAATTTGATAATGCTCGTTCCCTTGGTATGTATTCGAATGCATACTTTGAGAAAGACAATGATGCAAGTAATGGGAGTAAAGGTGATTTCATCTTCCGAGACAGTGACGGCGATACAGAGTATATCTCTATCATGTTTGAGATGAAAAATGAAGTCGACACAACATCTACAAAACATAAGAACGAAGACTTCTTTGCTAAGCTTGACAAAGATCGTGTTGCCAAAGGTTGTGAATATGCCGTTTTAGTAAGTATGTTGGAGCCAGAAAGCGATCTTTATAATAATGGAATTGTTGATGTAAGTTATCGTTATCCAAAGATGTATGTAGTGCGTCCCCAGTTCTTCATGCCAATCATCTCAATCCTAGCAAAGGCTTCAAAAAATGCCGTGGAATACAAGCGCCAGTTAAAGATTGCACGTAACCAGTCGGTGGATGTAACGAACTTTGAAACGAAGCTCAACGATTTTCGTAAGGGATTTAGTTATAATTACGATCTTGCTAGTAAAAGGTTCAATACTGCTATTGAGCAGATAGATGAATCTATAAAGCATTTGCAGAAGGTTCGTGGGGCTCTGTTAAGTTCCGAGGATAATCTTCGCTTGGCAAACAAGAAGGCTGATGAACTCACTATCAAAAAGCTTACATTTAACAATCCCACGATGAAAGAAAAGTTTGACGAGGCACGCCAACAAGTGGGTGAGGATGCAATTGATGTTGGATAATAAATGAAGCTGATTATGGCAAAGACAAAAGTAATTAATACAGCTACTTTGATAGCGATCTATGAAGCTAACGACAGTATTAATCATCTATAATTTTAGGCTTACTATATATATAAGTGAGTAAAACGGTTCGTTTTACTCACTTTTTTTATTTCAATTTATAATTGTTTTTATCTATGCAGAAAGACTGCATGGTTGCATAATATCTTTGCAA
>OBMA010002477.1_pt1 | contig 10739 bp, 8 predicted proteins | sample 1539141 | NCBI WGS metagenome assembly OBMA01 (sample SAMEA3991484, study PRJEB22521) | metagenome | biome: anthropogenic terrestrial biome; feature: sewage plant; material: raw primary sludge | place: Sweden | collected 2012-09-26 | reverse complement strand
TGAGAAGTACGGAAAGGTAAATGTTGTGGCATCATCAGCTGATAAGACATTTTCTTATATTCCGGACTGCAGTAACCTTGCAATAGACAAGGATGCAGATTATGTATATATCTGTCATAATAATACAATTTATGGAACAGCTTTTCATGAACTGCCAGATACAAAAGGCAAGGATCTTATAGCAGATATGTCGTCTGATATTCTTTCTGCACCTGTAAATGTTTCTGACTATGGTGAAATCTGGTTTGGTGTACAAAAGAATGTCGGACCGGCCGGAGTTACAGTTGTTGTAGTCAGGGAAGACCTTGTTCGTGATGATCTGCCAGAATATGTTCCTACAATGCTTAAATATAAGACTCAGGTAGATGCAGGTTCTCTTTACAACACTCCTCCATGTTATGGAATTTATGTGTGCGGACTTGTATTTAAGTGGGTAAAATCACTTGGCGGACTTTCAGCAATGCAGGCATTGAATGATAAAAAAGCAAAGGTTCTTTATGATTATCTTGATCAGTCAAAGCTTTTTGAAGGAACAGTAGTAAAGAAAGACCGTTCAATTATGAATGTTCCATTTGTAACTGGAAATAAAGATATTGATGCAAAGTTTGTTGCAGAATCAAATGCAGCAGGATTTGTAAATCTTAAGGGACATAGAACAGTTGGTGGTATGCGTGCCTCTATTTATAATGCTATGCCTATTGCCGGTGTTCAAAAGCTTGTTGAATTTATGGATAAGTTTGAAAAGGAAAATAAATAGTTTTTCTGATTGGAAGCAGATAGAATAAAACAGTAGGTCAGTATATGGATAATTGGATTTTATGCCATTATTTTATACTGACCGATAGTTTCGTAAGGAGAAAATAAAAATGACGAAGGTAAATTGCCTTAACCCGATTGCAAAATGTGGGACTGATCTTTTGGATAGCAATTATGAAATGACAGATAAAATAGATGATGCAGATGTTGTTCTTGTGAGAAGTGCTAAGATGCATGATTTACAGGTTCCATCATCTCTTCTTGCCGTAGCAAGAGCAGGTGCCGGAGTTAATAATATTCCTGTTGAAAAGTACGCTGATCAGGGGATTGTTGTTTTTAATACACCTGGAGCTAATGCAAATGGTGTAAAGGAACTTGTTGTTGCTGGTATGCTGCTTGGATCTCGTGATATTGTTGCAGGAGCTGAGTGGGTAAATGAAAATAAGGAAGATCCTGATATTGCTAAGAATGTTGAAAAGGCAAAAAAACAGTTTTCAGGACGTGAACTTGAAGGGAAAAAACTTGGTGTTATAGGACTTGGAGCAATAGGAGTAAAGGTTGCAAATCTGGCAACACATATGGGAATGGAAGTACTTGGATATGATCCATATCTGTCAGTTGATGCAGCATGGAATCTTTCAAGAGCTGTGAAACATATAACAGATGTAAATGAAATATTTAAAGAGTGTGATTATATTACAATTCATGTTCCTGCTCTCGATTCTACCAAAGGAATGATCAGCAGAGAGGCAATTGCTGAAATGAAGGATGGAGTTGTTATTTTAAATTATGCCAGAGATATTCTCGCAGATGAAGATGCTCTTTTGGAGGCACTTGATGCAGGCAAGATCCATCGCTATATGACTGATTTTGCAAACAGCAAGGTTGCCGGACATAAAAATGTTATATGTACACCGCACCTTGGTGCATCAACAGAAGAATCAGAAGATAATTGTGCAATTATGGCAGCAAAAGAAATTCGAAATTTTGTTGAAAATGGCAATATAATTAATTCTGTAAATTATCCAAGATGTGATGCAGGTGTACCACAGTATGAATCAAGAATAACAGTATGCCATAAAAATATTCCAAATATGCTCACACAATTTACAGCTCTGTTTGCTAAGAATAATATTAATGTTCCTGAAATGCTTAGCAAATCAAGAGGAGATTATGCTTATACAATTCTGGACGTTGATTCAAAAGCAACTAAGGAAATGGCTGATGCTCTTTCTGCAATTGACGGTGTTATCAGAGTAAGAATAGTAAGATAAGTTAACAGTTAAAATTGTTATAATGAGTGAAAAATATCATAGCGAGGAATGGGATATGAGTGATAAATTGAGAGTTGGTATTCTCGGTGCTACAGGAATGGTTGGACAGAGATTTATATCTCTGCTTGAAAATCATCCATGGTTTGAAGTCAAAGTGGTTGCTGCATCGCCAAGAAGTGCAGGGAAAACATATGAAGAAGCAGTTAATGGCAGATGGAAGATGGATACACCTATGCCGGAAGCAGTAAAGAAACTTGTTTTGAAAAATGTAAACGATGTAGAAGCAGTTGCTGACGAAGTTGATTTTTGTTTCAGCGCCGTTGATATGTCAAAAGATGAAATCCGTGCAATTGAAGAGGCATATGCAAAAACAGAAACACCTGTTGTTTCAAACAATAGTGCACATAGATGGACACCAGACGTTCCTATGGTTGTGCCAGAATTGAATCCTGAGCATTTTGATGTTATTCAGTATCAAAAAAAGAGACTTGGAACTAAGCGTGGATTTATAGCTGTAAAACCAAACTGTTCTATACAGTCTTATGCTCCGGCACTTTTTGCACTTAAGGAATATGAACCTAAAGAAGTTGTTGTATCGACATATCAGGCAATATCAGGTGCTGGTAAAACATTTCGTGAATGGCCGGAAATGGAACATAATATAATTCCTTTCATTTCAGGTGAAGAAGAAAAATCTGAACAGGAGCCACTGAAAATATGGGGACATATTGATCCTGAAAGCGGTACAATTGTGAAATGTGAAGATGGTCCTAAAATTACATCTCAGTGTATTCGTGTACCAATTTTAAATGGTCATACGGCAACAGTATTTGTGAATTTTGCAAAAAAACCTACTAAGGAAGAAATTATTGATAAATGGGAGAGTTTCAGCGGTGAACCTCAGAAATTAAATCTTCCAAGTGCACCTAAGCAGTTTATACAATATATTCAGGAAGATAATCGTCCTCAGGTACAGCTTGATGTTGATTTTGAACATGGAATGGGAGTTTCAATGGGACGCCTTAGAGAAGATTCTATTTTTGATTATAAATTTGTTGGGCTTTCTCACAATACAGTCAGGGGTGCTGCCGGAGGTGCTGTACTTTGTGCAGAACTTTTAAAAGCAAAGGGATATATTAGTGCAAAGTAGTTTTGTATAAGTTTTGTAAAATATTCTCTGAATGTGCATTTTGATGTGATTTTATTTTCAGAATCATCTGAAATATAGTATAATCATATTGCATTTTCGTACTAAATTCTGGACAGCCGGACTTGGATGAAAATATTCGGCTGTCCTGTTAATATTATTGGAGGAAATTATGAAAGTTAAAAAGCTCATTCTAGTTACATCACCCCCGGCATGCGGAAAGACATATATAGCAAAAAATCTGGCGAAGGCGCTTGATAATTGTGTATATCTTGATAAAGATGATCTTATCGTTCTTTCTGAACAGATTTACAAAGTGGCAGGGGAACCTGTTGACCGCTCATCTGATTTTTTTCATGATTGGATCCGTGATGCTGAGTATGATGCAATTATGGAAGTTGCAATGGATGCGCTGAATTTTAATGATACGGTTATGATTAATGCTCCATTTAAAAAAGAAATACATGATGAAAAATGGATGAGTAATATACGTGAGCGGCTTGCAAAAAAAGGAGCTGAGCTCTGCCTTGTCTGGGTTCATACAGATGTAGAGGTTGTACATCAGAGAATGCTTACGCGTAATTCTGATCGTGATACATGGAAACTTGAACATTGGGATGAATATGTTGCAACTCAGGATTATAATCCACCGAAGAATATTCCTGATATGTTTATATTTGAAAATTCATCTGAGGAAGAATTTGAACAGTCAATCGGAAAGGCAGTAAGTCATATCCGTGGACAAGTTGATAAAAGTGAGGTCGAATAAATAAATATGGCAGATATAAGACCATTTAAAGCAGAGCGGCCTGATGGCCGAGTTGTTTCAAGGGTTGCAGCGCTTCCATATGATGTATATGACCGTAAAGAAGCAAAGGCAGAGGTCTTAAAAGAACCGATGTCTTTTCTTCGTATAGACAGGCCTGAAACAAACTTTGATGAAAATTTTGACATGTATTCTGAAGAATCCTATAAGACAGCTGAAAAACTGCTGAATAAGGCATTTAAAGATGGAACATATGTTGAAGAAAGCAAAAAAGTTTATTACATCTATGAATTGATTATGAAAGGAAGATCGCAGACTGGAATTGCAGCTGTATCTTCAATAGATGATTATATAAGCGGTGTTATCAAAAAACATGAAAATACAAGAGAAGAAAAGGAACAGGATCGTATCAGGCATATTGATGTTTGTGATGCACAGACTGGACCTATTTTTCTTGCATATAGAGATGATGATGTAATAAATGAAATAGTAGCTAAAACAAAGCAAAAAGATAAGCTCTATGGATTTACATCGGATGATAATGTTATTCATAATGTATGGGTAGTCTCAGATGATGATGACATTTTTAAAATTGAAAATCAATTTAAAAAGATCAGCGATATATATATAGCAGATGGTCATCACCGTGCGGCATCCGCAGTTAAAGTCGGAATAAAAAGAAGGAATGAAAAGCCTTGTTATACAGGTGAAGAAGAATTCAATTATTTCCTGTCCGTTTTATTTCCTGAAAGTGAACTTAAAATCCTTCCATATAACCGTGTTGTCAGGGACTTGAATGGACATTCTGAAGAAGAGTTTATAAGTGAATTAAAGAATGTTGCAGATGTAACAATAAAAGAAAAACCAGTATCACCTAACCAGAAAGGCACATTTGGTATGTTTTTGTCAGGAAGATGGTATGAACTGAAAATCAATTCAAAGTTTATAACTTCTGATCCTGTAAATGGACTTGATGTATCTATTCTTCAAAATTATATTCTTGAGCCAATACTTGGAATAAAGGATCCAAGAGTTGATGATAGAATTGATTTTGTGGGTGGGATTCGTGGACTTTCAGAACTTGAACGCCGTGCAGATATGGATATGAAGGTTGCTTTTTCAATGTATCCAACATCAATTGGAGAATTATTTGCTGTTGCAGATGCTGGACTTCTGATGCCACCGAAATCAACATGGTTTGAGCCGAAACTCCGCAGTGGAATTTTTATCCATAAACTTTCATAAAGGGGAAAAATGAATGCCTAGAAGAAAAGAAGTTTTTGCTATCAACTGGATGGAGGTTGATGCACTCGTAAATGCAAGACATGATAATCCTCATCATATTCTTGGATGCCACGAGTGTATTGATGATGTATATGTGAATATTTTTCTCCCGGATGCAAAAGTTGTTAAAATAACGGATTTTACAGAGGGGAAGACGTATGATCTTATCTCGAATAGGGTTGATGGATTCTTTTCTATTCGCATATCAGATAAAAAACGTTTTGATTATACAGTAAAGGCAAAATTTATTGATGGACATGAAGAAGTATTTTCTGATCCGTATAATTTTGAACCGGTTATTGATCCTATAGATATCAGTCTTTTTAATGAAGGCATTCATGAAGAGATATATGAAAAACTAGGTGCTCATCCGATGGATATTGATGGGGTTTATGGTACGTTATTTGCTGTATGGGCACCAAATGCGGAGCGTGTTTCAGTTGTTGGAAATTTCAACAATTGGGACGGCAGAAGATATCAGATGCGAAAACTTGATTATTCAGGAATATTTGAGCTGTTCATTCCAGGAGAGTTTATTGGAGAAATATATAAGTATGAAATCCGCTCCAAATCAGGAGATGTTTTTATGAAGAGTGATCCTTATGCATTTGCAAGAGAAATAAGACCTGCAAATGCTTCGAGAGTTACTACTCTTGATTATACATGGAAAGACAGTTCCTGGATTGCTGAAAGAAACAAGAAAAAAGCTGATGAAAATCCTATTAATATTTATGAAGTTCATCTTGGGTCATGGAAACGTCCGGAAGATGGCAGAGAATTTCTTAATTATAAAGAAATAGCTGTAAAACTTTCAAAATATATGCTGTCTATGGGCTATAATTATGTCGAACTCATGCCTGTTATGGAACATCCATATGATCCGTCGTGGGGATATCAGGTTACAGGGTATTATGCACCAACATCACGTTATGGGACGCCTGCAGATTTTATGGAATTTGTAGATTATATGCATGATAAAGGAATCGGGGTTATAATTGATTGGGTTCCTGCTCATTTTCCAAAAGATTCACATGGACTTGGAAGATTTGATGGAACACCTCTTTATGAAAATGCAGATCCTCTTCGTGGAGAGCATCCACATTGGGGAACATATATTTTTGACTATGGAAAGAATGAAGTACGTAATTTCCTTGTTGCAAATGCATTATACTGGGCTGATAAATATCATATAGATGGAATTCGAATGGATGCTGTTGCGTCAATGCTATATCTCGATTATGGCAGACAAAGTGGTGAGTGGAGACCAAACAAGTTTGGCGGGAATGAGAATCTTGAAGCTGTAGAATTTATAAAACAGCTGAATGGTGAAATGCATAAAAAATTTCCGGATGTTATGATGATTGCAGAGGAATCTACTGCGTGGCCATTAATGACACACCCAATAGAAGAAGGTGGACTCGGATTTGATTATAAGTGGAATATGGGATGGATGAATGACTTTCTGTCTTATATGCAGCTTGATCCTCTTTATAGAAAATATCATCACAATCAGCTTACATTCAGTATGGTTTATGCATATAGTGAGAAATTTATCCTTGTTCTTTCACATGATGAGGTTGTACATGAAAAGGGATCCATGATTGAAAAAATGCCAGGAGGATATGAGGATAAGTTTTCAAATCTTCGTGTCGCTTATGGATTTATGATTGCACATCCAGGTAAGAAACTTCTCTTTATGGGACAGGAATTTGCACAATTTAAGGAGTTTAATGAATCGTCTGAGCTTGATTGGTCATTGTTTGAATTTGATGCACATAGAATAATGCAGGGATATGTAAAGGCGCTTAATGTACTTTATGAGAAAGAGCCTGCATTTTATGAAGAAGATTCGGAACCGTCAGGATTTGAATGGATAGAACCAAATGATGCAAATCGTTCGATTGTATCATTTGAAAGACATGGTAAGAAAGAAAATAGTACATTGATAGTTATTTGTAATTTTACACCTGTTGAGATAAAAAATTATAAACTTGCTGTTCCATCAGAAGGAAAGTGGAAAGAAATATTTTCCAGTGATTCCTCAAAATTTGGTGGAGAAGGGCATAATAACAAAAACGTTAAAATATCAAAACGTGGAAATGTTAATGGACGTTCTGATTTTATTCAGATTACTGTTCCTGGACTTTCGTTCATGGTATTCAAAAAGGTTCATTCAAGATCGGCTCAGACAGATAAAATTTCATCTGAGATCTGACGTAACATTTGATACGGCATGCTTTTGATATTTATGATAAAAAAATATCGATACTTATGGGTCGGAGGGTATTATCCGGCCCATTGTTTTTATAGGGAGTATTATGAAAAATGATAGAACTGAAACAGAAAAAAGATTAAAAGAACTTGCCACAAGAGCATATCAGGAATCCAGATATATTTTTACGGATTTTCTGAATCCATCTGAGCTTTCAGTTTACTATGATATGTTAAATGAACTTTCTTTTATAGGCTCATCAGTGTCTGGCGGAATAGATAACGCTGAAAGGTGTATGATATGTTTTGGTTCTGAAAAAGATTTTGGGTACGAAGAACCTTTTCCAATAGTATCAATTGAAATTGTACCGGCAGCAAAAAAATTTGCAGAATCGCTTACGCATAGAGATTTTCTTGGATCAGTTATGGGACTTGGACTTGAAAGAAAAAAAATTGGGGATTTGATTGTGAAAGATAATTCTGCATATCTTTTTGCTGAAGAATTTGCCGGAAATGTAATTGTGCAGGAATTAGGTCAGGTAAGGCATACAACAGTCAGAGTAAAAAAAATAGCTTATGTTCCAGAAGAACTGGAGCCACGACTTATAGAAAAACGTCTGCAAGTCAGCTCGAATAGAATTGATGCTGTAATTTCGCAAGTATATCATTATTCAAGAGAACAGGCACTGATTCTTTTCAGGACAAATAAAATAGCATTAAATGGAATACCTACTATGGAAAATGCAAAAGTTTTAAAGATGGGTGATGTTGTCTCTGTGAGAGGAAAAGGAAAATTTATTTTTAGTAAGGAAGATGGAAAAACAAGAAAGGATCGTCTTAATATCATAGTTGAAATATATGATGATTCATGTGTATGATTTTGCAGAATAATGTAAAACAGGATTTTACTATAGTACTTGACAGCTGTTGTATAATAAAAATGTGACACTAAGCAACCAATGGTAAGGACTGCTAACAAAAATATTATGCTATATTATTTTTTGAAAATTTTATGTAATTGGATAATATTTTTACTGTAGTTCATATGACAATATATAGGAGGAATTTAGTATAATGACAAAGATTGATATAATTTCGGGATTTTTGGGAGCAGGCAAAACAACTCTTATAAAAAAATTAATTCAGGAAGCATTTTCAAATGAACAGGTTGTATTAATTGAAAATGAATTTGGCGAAATTGGAGTAGATGGTGCATTTTTGAAAGATGCAGGTGTCAGAGTTAATGAATTAAATGCAGGATGTATCTGCTGTTCACTTGTAGGAGATTTCAGCAAAGCATTGAAACAGGTTATAAATGATTATAAACCGGATCGTGTGCTTATTGAACCTTCTGGAGTTGGTAAACTTTCAGATGTGATAAAAGCTGTGCAAAAGGCCGGAACAGAAGTTGAGATAATTATGAACAGTTCAACTACAGTTGTTGATGTGACGAAAGCTAAAATGTATATCAAAAATTTTGGTGAATTCTTTCTGAATCAGATTGAGGCTGCAGGGACAATTGTACTTTCACGTACTCAGAATGTGTCTCAGGATAAAATGAATGAGGTGGTATCTCTTATTCGTGACCACAACAAGGAAGCGCGGCTTGTAACAACTCCTTGGGATGAGATAAATGGTCATGTAATACTTGAGGCCATTGAACATTCATCGAATATTGAAGATATTATGAATACTTTTAAATATGAATCGGATGACGATGATGAAAAAGAGTGTCACTGCCACCATCATCATGACGGAGATGAAGATGATGATGAAAAAGAGTGCCACTGTCACCATCATCATGACGGAGATGAAGATGATGATGAAAAAGAGTGCCACTGCCACCATCATGATGAAGATGATGACGAAGATGAAAAAGAGTGTCACTGCCACCATCATCATGATCACCATCATGATGCGGATGATATATTTACAAGTTGGGGGAGAGAAACAGCAAATAAGTACAGTCGTGACAGTCTAAAGGGAATTTTAGATAAACTTCAGATTGTAGAAAATAATCCTTATGGAATTATCCTTAGGGCAAAGGGAATTATACCTGATGAAAATGGAGTATGGATGGAGTTTGATTTAACACCAGGTGAATATGAAATAAGAAAAGGAACAGCAGATTACACTGGAAAGATTTGTGTAATAGGAAGTGAACTTAAAGAAAATCTGATTGCGGAACTTTTTGATATAAAGTAATAAATATAAAGAGGATTTTAATATGGCAATGGAAAAAGAAATACCGGTATATATTTTTATGGGTTTTCTTGGAAGCGGGAAAACAAAATTTGCGCGTGAGACACTTGTTGATCAGGATTTTACAGAAGGTCAGAGGACACTTCTCCTTGTTTGTGAAGATGGAGAAGAAGAATATGATGTTGAAACTCTGAAAAAGAAAAATGTATTTCTTGAGGAGATAGATGAAGAACATTTGTCATCAGAATATCTTCTGGAGATGGGAAAAAAATATAATCCCCAGAATGTATTGATTGAATATAATGGAATGTGGGAACTTGATAAGATATTTAATGTAAGAGTTCCAAAGGGATGGACAGTTGTTCAGGTCATATCATTTGTTGATGCGGCTACATTTGATGTATATGTTGCAAATATGAAAAAAACAATGATGGATGAGCTGAGAAATGCAGATATGATTATATTTAACAGATGTAATGAAAATACAAAAATGGCAGAATACCGAAGAAGTGTTCGAGCTGTTAATCGTAGGGCTCAAGTCATATTTGAAGGTGAGGATGGAAGTCCTATTGAAAGTGACGAAGAGGCCGCACTTCCTTATGATACTGATAAGTCTGAAATAGATCTTGAAGATGAAGATTATGGTATTTTTTATATTGATGCAGCTGATAATCCTGATAAGTATGTTGGTAAGAGGATTCGAACCAAGGCACAGGTATTTCATCCGGAGAATTATAATGATGAGACATTTGTTCCGGGACGATTTGCTATGACATGCTGTGCAGCAGATATTCAATTTGTCGGATTTAAATCATATTCAGATGAGGCGAAAAATTTAAAAGATCGTGACTGGGTTATCATAGAAGGAACAATAAAAAAAGAATATTATCCTGAGTTTGAGGGAGAAGGTCCGGTTATTTTTATTGATAAAATAGAAAAATCTGATCCTGCACAGGATGAACTTGTTTACTTTAATTATTAAAATGGACAAGAATATTATGAATTATAGAAAAACGAAAAAAGATATATATGCAAATTTATCAAAAAAAAGTTTACAAGCAGACAGTTCAAGATCGGAAGAGCGTCGTGTAGGGAAAGA
>OBMA010002473.1_pt1 | contig 10748 bp, 6 predicted proteins | sample 1539141 | NCBI WGS metagenome assembly OBMA01 (sample SAMEA3991484, study PRJEB22521) | metagenome | biome: anthropogenic terrestrial biome; feature: sewage plant; material: raw primary sludge | place: Sweden | collected 2012-09-26 | reverse complement strand
CGGCAAAAACAGGTAAGTCGTTTAGCGGCGAAGCTACGTGATAATCTTTACCTCCTTCAAAAACTTCATCGTTGGAAAATCGATACCAACGACCCTTTGGCAAATATACACGGGTATAGTTGTCGGTGCTGCGGGCAGGACAAACAAGCAATCCATCGCCAAACATATATTGGTTTTCGAAGTCGCTATTGTAAATACTTTCGTCATTTGTATAATCAATAGCCAATGTGCGTACAATCGGTAATCCGGTTCGCGAAGCTAACAATGCGTTAGAATAAATGTATGGCATCAGTTGATAACGCAAATTCAGGTAATTACGCACAATATCCTGGTAATCTTTAGGCAATACCCAAGGTTCGCGATAATTTAAATCTACGGCACTATGATTGCGATAAAAAGGCGTAAACGCACCCAACGACATCCAACGAACCATAAGTTCTTTAGTTGGCTCACCCATAAATCCACCAACATCGGGGCCAGCGAATGAGAAACCGGCAAGTCCAAGATTAGCTACTAATTTAGCACTAAGCAACATGTGGTCATCCGAGGCAAAATTATCACCGGTCCAAATGGTTGAATAACGTTGTCCACCGGAGAATGTGGCTCTGGTGATTGTCAAAGGTCGACGACCGTTCATCAATTTCTTTGTTCCTTCGTAAGTAGAACGCACCATCTGCATTCCAAAAACATTATGTCCTTCTTTGATAGTTGTCTTGTTTCCTTCGAAACCAAATTCAACCATATCAGGAATTTTTTGTCCCCAGGTAGCTGGTTCATTCATATCATTCCAAAAACCCTCCACTCCTTTACTTGTAAGTGCCGAGAATTCTTCACCCCACCATGTACGAACTTCCGGACGTGTAAAGTCTGGAAAATGTGACCGCCCCGGCCATACTTTTCCAACATAAGGTTGTCCGTTAGGATACGAAAGGAAATACTTATTTTTTATACCTTCGTCATAAGCCGAGTAACCTGCTTCCACTTTTAAGCCGGGATCCACAATCACAGCCAAGTGAAAGTTCATACCTTTAAGCGTATTTATCATCTGCTCAGGTTGTGGGTAACGTTCAGGATTCCAAGTGAACACTTTATAGTTATCCATATAATGGATATCCAGATAAAGCACATCGCAGGGGAACTTTTTATCACGGAATGTCTGCGCCACGCTCAACAATTCTTTATCGGGATAATACGAATAACGACATTGTTGATAGCCAAGGCTCCATAGCGGTGGCAGTTTAGGACGACCTGTCAACCACGTGTATTCTTCTATCACATTACGAACCGAATCGCCGGCAAAGAAATAATAATCCATTTCGCCGCCCACAGCACCAAAATGTGACATTTCATCATCTGTTGAAGCACCAAAACTAAAAGTACTTTTGTAGGAGTTATCGAAGAAAATTCCATAGGCTATCCCATCGTGAATTCCCATGTAAAAAGGTATTGAGGAATAAAGCGGATCTTTATCGAGACTATAAGCAGGAACATCTGAGTTCCAGTTTTCGTAAGCCATGCTCCGTTTATTCAACGGACCGGTTTTTTCGCCTAGTCCGATAAATTTTTCTTGCTCAAACATTTGTTTGTAGCAGGTAACATCGCTACCAAGCCATGTCATACCAAATCTTGGGTCGTCAGCATTAATCAATTTACCTTCGAGCGTGTAAAAACTGACACGTACTGGAGTTTTGGTTATCTCAATTTTCAATGCTGCTGTCTTCAACACAAGTTTAGAACCTTCGTCAACGACACTTGTAAATTTACCTTCAGCTTGCTTGTCGACTGCATACGAAAAAGCGCGTAACGGTTTTTCTTTGTAGGCTCTTACACGAATAATATCATCTCTGAAGGCAGTAATCTGAACAAAAGCATTATTAGCCTCGATTGAAATCAGATTATTTTCCTGTTTAAATGTTTTTAAATCGCCTATTGATACAGAAGTTTGTGACCAAACAGACAATGGCAACAACATTAAACAAACCAGTGGAATCAGTAATCTTTTCATTTAATATATATTTTGTAATTAATATTTTATGCTTTTTTTCGAGTCATCAAAATGCTAATTCCGTTGGAAGTATAATTCTTTTGAGATAATTCTTATGCAAATGTAAATTATTTTTCGAATATGAATTTACCACACAAAATCAAAGTAGCAGAAACAGAACAAGACAATATCTACAAATCAAATTATCAGCCACATAAAGAATCATTCAACAAAAAAAAAGTAGTAGTCTTTGAATAAAGAAAACATTTCAGGAGAACAATTATTGCATTTTAAATGTCGATTAATCAAAAAAAAGAGATCTGCACCATCAACATAAATGCGACTTTGCAAATCTCTCTGTTCAACAACACAAATACAATCTATTATTTTGAAATTAATCTGATAGTCATTGCAGCACCACCACTGGATGCCAGCTTTTGTTTCAAAACTGTTTTGTTTGTTACAACGATAGTACGTATTTGATAACTCTGTGGGTTCTTATCCCAACTGGCATCTTTTCCATCTTCGTAAATAGTTACATTATATTTTTTTCCTGCCGGTAAAAACGAAAATGAAATAGTGGCTGTGCGAGGATTTTCATCCGTAATTGCACCCAAGAACCATTCATCTTTTCCTTTTGCTTTACGGGCTACAGTGATATAATCGCCCGGTTCGGCCTCGAGATACCAACTATTATCCCAATCAACAGCTACATCCTTGATAAATTGAAACGCATCCTTGAACCGGTCGTAATTTTCCGGCAAATCGGCTGCCATCTGCAATGGGCTCGACATGGTAAGATAAAGTGCCAATTGTTTTACAAGTGTAGTGTGTACTCTTTGATCATTTTTCGAACCGTTGTAATAACTTAAATCTCCCTGAAAAATACCCGGTGTATAATCCATTGGACCACCCATTAAACGAGTAAATGGAAGAATAGTGGTATGATCAGGATCATTTCCACCCATGGATTCGAACTCAGTACCACGAGCCGATTCTTGCGCAATCCAGTTTGGATACGTGCGACACAATCCTGTTGGTCGAACTGCTTCATGGCTATTTATCATTATCTTTTTTTCGGCAGCACGTTGAGCCACATGAATATAATGATCGTTCATCCATTGCGAAGAGTGATACTCACTCCTTGGTATAATATATCCAACATATCCGGTTTTCGCAGCTTTGTACCCATTCGCATTCATATAATTAAATGCTTTATCCAGGTTACGTTCATAATCTGCAGCATTAGAAGAGGTTTCATTATGCATAATAATTTGAACCCCTTTTGATGCAGCGTAATCGCGCAATGCGGGCATATCAAAATCGGGATAGGGTTTGTCAAATTCAAACTGCTTATCTTTTCTATACGATTCCCAATCTTCCCAGCCTTCATTCCAACCCTCAACTAAGACGCCATCTATACCATTGGCAGCAGCAAAATTGATATACTTTTTTACATTAGCTGTATTTGCACTATGGCGATTATTGGGCTTCAATTTTGTGTAATCAGTAACGCCGGGTTTAGCACTATAATAATCGCTATAGGCCCAGGTTTTTCCGGTTCCGATAAACATTTCCCACCATACACCGATATACTTCATCGGTTTAATCCACGAAGGATCTTTGATCACACTTGGGTCGTTCAGATTTAAAATAGTTTGCGAAGCCAATATATCGCGTGCATCATCACTTACAATAATTGTTCGCCATGGAGAAACACACGGAGCTTGCAGATAACCCTTCTTTCCTAACTTATCGGGAGTTAAATGAGTATTCAACGAAAATGTTTTATCGTCAACATTCAACAGCATTGCTGAATAATGCACAAGTGCCGCCTCATGAATATTGATGTATAAACCGTCATTGGTTTTAAGCATCAAAGGGGTTTGCACAGTCAGACCCGGAGCAAAACTCTCAACAGGCTTAATTTGTGTAGCACGCACCATTTTAGTTCTAATTTCGGAGAGAGGTGCTGTTGTGTAAGGAAATTCATTTGTATCATAATCACCTGGAATACAAAACGCAGTATGATTGTCGGTAAGATTGAATTCGGTTAGTTCGTCTTTAACGGTAAGAAAATTTAAATTCGCTTGTTCAGGAAATTCATATCTGAACCCCAAGCCATCATTAAAAAGTCTGAAGCGTACTATTATCCGCCTTGCTGATTTGTCCTTTTGAGTCAAGGTTACATTCAGTTCATTGTACTGACTTCTTACCGAACTGTAATTTCCCCAAACAGGCGTCCACGATTGATCGAAGGCTGTACGAGACGTATCAGTCACTGCAAAATTTCCCGCCAAAGACAATTCATCTGCTTCAATGCCAAGCTTACTCGGCTTCATTACCAACTTGCTTTTATACTTTAGCTCGTAGCTTGGAATCCCATTATCAACACTAAAGTGAAGCTGTAATTTCCCATTTGGAGATAATAATGTTTGCGCATTCACCAATACACTCACGAGTAGCAAAAATGCAATTAAATTTCTTTTCATTGTTTATTAATTGTAGATTAATATTGTAGATGCAGGCATTAAGCTTTACACCCCACATTATTTATATAGATTATCCATAACGATCTTGAAATAAGACATCATGGATTCGATCATTCAATCAGGGTACAAAACTAATTAAATTCCATATATGCGGAGGCAATCAGGGTAGCGCTTTAGGTTATTCTCAGCGCAAACGTTTGCAAAGCTTATTTGCTTTACTTTAAATACGGTAAACTCAAGCTTATTTCTGTACAAAAAGGGAGGAAAAACAAAAAGAGCAAATTCAATCCCACAGTTGAATTTGCTCTTTTCAATATTTAGTTCAGCCGTCTGTTCGAACTACTGTTTCTATTCAGGCTATTATTGGTTGCAGGTTTGTTTCCCGTCGGACTCACTGTTCTTGCAGCCTTCTTTTCCTTATTCGGATCATCCTTCAACAATTCAACAGGCTTTTGCTTCAACAGTGTCACAGCATTATAATCCCACGTTTCCTCAAACTCCCAATTGGCTTTCAGTGTAAATTTCCGAGGATAATAATATACCTCTTCGGGATGACGTTTAGTAGATAAATCACCGGTATCCCATACTCCATTCCCATTGGTATCTATAAACATGCGAAGATAATAGTCGCCCGGGCGTAAATACTCGAAAACTGTACCTTTCTCCGAAGCAGGTTTTGTGGCTAACACCACATCTTTCGGATCGAGAACTTGCATCACCACCTTGGGATTGAACGAGGCTAATTGTATTTTCAGACTTGAATATTCATCCAACGATCTGATTTTAAAGTCTGAATCGTATTTATTACTGATTCTTTTGTAGATACTTTTAAAAGCAGCCGAATCAATTTCAATCTTATACGCAGTTTCGGCAGTCCATTCGTGCGCAATACTATAACACATTTTTGTGGAGTCGAGCTGTTTCCACTTAAACGGTATCGTTTTGAAAACCGTATCCACTTTCTCGCTCAACTTTATCTTTGAAATATCGATACTGTCCATCGGTGCTTCAAAGCGCAAAATTATAGGATTATAAATCTCGAATGCTCCGGCTACATTGTTTGAGAATTTATAGGGTTCCACTTTAGTGATTACTACCTTTTTTGGGATTTTGGCTCTAGGGTTCAACCGTGCTTTTCGCATCGCCACATTGATGGTGTCGGTTACAGGCACAAGTTTAAACAGCGAATCTGTTTTCAGATAGGTCATCGACATCTGAAGGGTATCCACATTCCACACTGTAGAATCTGTAAGCCAATAGGTCAAGCTATCCTTTGTTGCATTCTTTTGCAGTAAGTATTTGTCATCCCATTTAAAATTAAGCGGAGTCAACTTTGGTAATTCGGCAGCAGGAGCATTGAAAAACAAATTAAACACAAAAGGTTCTTTCCGTTCAAATTTCACAAAGTACTGTCGCTTCTTATTTTCTTTGAAAAAACGTAATGCCAGATCATCAGGCAAAAAGCGTGTACCCATGTATTTATGAACGCTATCCACTGTTATGGAATCTTTCCAGATAGTATCACTCATTTCTTCCATACGCGAGGTAGGAACTACAAGCGGATCGTACATTGCCAGTCCTTCGCCCGGCTGATAAAAGAAATCGTGATTCACGTCATCCAAAGCATATACTTTGAATTTGCCTTTTTTCATGTTACTGATCGAAAAACGACCATACTCATCGGTTTTACCGATACGCATAAAAGGGTTCTTGAAAAAAGAAGAATCATTATCCGTAGCATAAATACCAACATAAATACCGGGCATTGGGTTTAAATCCTGTGCATTAACAACAGTTCCCGAAACTCTCATGGTATCAATCTGCCCTCCGGTAGAAAATGCAAATACGTAATTCTTTAGGGGATTCTTCTCATTATTATCAACAATAGCATTTCCAAAATCAATACTGTAGGTGGTACTATCGGCCAGATCCTGATTGAAAGTTACCGTAACTTGCTTCCCGTAAGATTTCACGTCGGGCGGATTTTGTTGTGGGGGTGAGATAATTACATTATCGGATGCCTTCTCGACAGTTACAATTTCGTCAAAATCAATCTGAATCTGTTTCTTTTTAAAGTACAGCGAGCCGTTGGCCGGGAATGATTTTACAACCTTTGGAGGTGTAATATCTTTCGGTCCACCCGTTGGTCCTTGCGACATATTGGCACAAGCGTTTACAAGTAAAATGAGTCCTACCGCAACTATAAAAAGGTATATTTTTGTTATTTGTTTCATTCTAAATTTTTCATTTTTCATTTCAACTCGTTAGCACTTTATGCCCTATTCTGCAACGCAAGCATTTTTTATCATCGCAATATTGTTTTTTCAATTGCAACAATGCTTGTGAGTCGTAAGCTGATGCCGAGTTGATTCCCAACTTTTGCCAGGCAGTAATTATAGCATTGCGCTCCGACGGAAGTTGTTCCAGCAGTTGTAATGCTTTATCTTTTAGCTGCTGGTTATTTTTCTGCTGCGCATAGCAAAACAGAAAAGGAACCACCGTGTTTATTAAAATTACATTTATCGATTGAGCACCTAGTTTTTTATCGCTCGTCGGACTTTCATGAGCAAACAGATAATGACGTTTCCAATAGTCCGACGGTTCGCAAACAAATATCGACCGTAGGTACTCCATCTCCGGACTCTCTACTATTTTAGAAAACAACTTGGACGACGAATGAATCAACGAGGCAAACTGTGCAATTCGCACATGCGGAAAATTATCGGGTCGCAACCGCAACAATTTCCATTGCGATGCGTTCATTGGCTGCAGTCCGAACTTCGCTTTCAAAAAAATGTATTCCTGTTTCAAACGAATACTATAGTCATCTGTAGCTTCGTCGGTCAGTAAACCTGCTTGCCCGAAGAGCACCGCTTCCAATTGTAGCAATTGATCCTTATGCTTACCCAGTACCGATAACGGTATTGATTTGGCTAAACTTTCGAATGCCTGACTGTTGGTTCCAAATCCGAAATTACGCGCCAGCGTAATGTAAAAGGCTTCTTCCCAATGCTGATTACTTTCAGTCAGCAAAGTGGTGATGGCTTGCATCTTTTGTTCCAACCGTTCGGTCAATAATGCATTTTTCCAACTTTCTATAACAATACCCGGAACAGCAGCAATTTTATCCGCGCACGCAATCCATTTCTGTTCTGTAATAAGTCTATCGTAATTCTCTGCAATATGACTTGGATAGATCAACACTAATTGTGGTATCTTAGCACCATCTGCCCGAAAGATTTCGCCATCTACTTCCGATACCACGTGTAAAATCACGCTGTCATAAGCTTTGTCGGAATGATGACTATGTTTATTCCAGTCGGTAGAGCGGTTATGTATTTCTACATTTCCTGCCCAAAGCGTTTCACCTATTCTGATTTTAGCATTAAAGAAATCGGGACCTGCATCTGTATTATGTTTACCCACGTCAATTACAGCTACCGGTTCACCTTCGGTAGTAAACAGCTGTTGAGCTATAAAAAGCTTGTGCTGCCAAACATAATGTAAAATGGATTCCCTCATTTCAGTTATCAGTGAACAGTTATCAGTAAACAGTTATCGTTAATAATTTATCATTAATCATTAACAATTAATCCAACACTCCAAAGGTATAACCTTTGCTTTTCCAGTATTCAATGGCCAATGGCAACACGGCAAGTACATTATCATTTGCCTTTATCGAGTCGTGAAAAACAACTAAGGAACCATTGCGCGAGTAGCGTTTTATGGTTCGCATAATAGTTTCGGGCGACAGACTCTTATTATAATCGTGGGTAATAACATCCCACATAATAATTTTATACTTCGATTTCAATTCATTGATTTGCTTCCGCGTAATCCGTCCATAAGGCGGTCGAAACAACTTGCTATCAATCAATGCTGCCGCTTTAGTAATATTGTCATAATACTCTTCGTCCGTCACCGAAAACCCTTTCAGGTGATTGAAAGTATGATTTCCTACTTTGTGACCTCTGCTTAGCACTTGTGCAAAAGTTTCGGGATGTTTCTGTACATTCTCACCCACACAAAAGAAGGTAGCTTTAATCTTATGTTCGTCAAGTAAATCGAGTACCAGCGGTGTAACTTCCGGCACCGGACCATCGTCGAAAGTAAGATAAATTACTTTCGACGATGGGTCTTTGCGCCACATTACTTTTCCCCACAAAGGGCGGAGAAGTCTTGGAAACTGTATATTCATTTACAACTGAAGCGTTTTGGCGTACTGCATATATTTAGGCATGAATTTATTCAAAATCACGTCTTGTTTTGCCTCTTGCGAGATGCGTAATATCTGTTGCAATACAGCCATATTGTGTCCGATGCGGTTGCTTACACTATTACGATTTACAGTGCTTAAGCTTAAATACCAATCAAGATTTTCGATACAGTCTTTGGCTACAGCAGTCATAATTTCATTTCCTTTTGCAGGTTTATGCAATTTGTAATAATAATCGGCCATTTGAGTCGAAATATAATCGTGACGAACAGTAGTACCCGGAATTTGCTTCTCGCAATAATCCAACGCTTTCAATGCACGTACCGAATCGCCTTTGGCTACCAATGCACCAATCAACTGACTAAACATCATACGGTGTGTACGACACATACGGGTAATGTTTTCGTCGAGGTATACTTTCGGATTATTGATACCGCCATAACGGAATTTTGTCATCATATTGGTATACATTTCGTCGGTATTTACACCTGTTCCGGCACCTTTCACTCCTACTGGTAGTATTTGATAGGCTAGTCCGGTAAGTTCGAAATGATCGTTCAAGCCCATATAATACTCATCACCCACAGTGGTAGCAAAATAGACAGGACGTTTCCAGTTATTTTCTTTCAATAATTCCAGAATCATCAACGAGCTCTTCGTGATTCTTCTATCCAGTTGAATATCCATTTGCGGTACAATTTCACCTACTCTTGAAGCCGGAAGTGTTCCTGTACTGATAACTTGTTTTGCATCAATAGGCAAGAACAAATGGTTTGACGGGATAAATGCTTCACCCTCTCGTTTTGTTTGCGGATCGGTGCTCAACACAAAGTCATAAGCCGTTTTTACATCCAGCTGAGGCATCATAGAGTCAACATACACCACCTCATTTTTGCCGGACACATAGTCTTTCGGTTGCCACGAGATAGGTAGCGGAGCCGATTCGTAAGCACCACGTTTCATCTGACCGATATACCAGTCGGTTTGCAGGTAACTTAAGTTACATACACGCACATCGGTTCTGTATCCTTCCACTTCCTGGTTGTACCAAAGAGGGAAAGTATCGTTATCACCGTTAGAGAAAATAATCGCATTTGGTTTACATGAAGCAAGGTAGTTACCACCAAAATCGCGACTGGTATAACGACCGCTGCGATCGTGATCGTCCCAGTTTTGTTGTGCCATAAGAGCAGGTATACCTAAACAACAGATAGTAACCACTACGGCACTCACCGAGCGGGGTACCCATTTATCGAGAGCTCGAATAATACCAAGAACTCCTAATCCGATCCAGATACTGAACGCATAGAACGAACCCGAGTAAGCATAATCACGCTCACGTGGTTGATAAGGCGTTTGATTGAGGTAAATAACAATGGCAAGTCCTGTAAGTACAAACAATAAGATGGTAATCCACAATGTTTGATTCCCTTCTTTTCCACTATACATAAGGAATAGAATACCCAATAAGCCCAACAAAAGAGGCAACATAAAGTAGACATTACGTCCTTTGTTATCTTTTAGTTCCGAAGGAAGATGTGTTTGATCACCCACTAAGATATTATCGACAAAGCCGATACCGGTAATCCAGTTACCACGGTCTATTTCACCGTAACTTTGCATATCGTTTTGACGACCACTGAAGTTCCACATAAAATAACGCCAGTACATGAAACGCACCTGATAGTCGAAGAAGAAGCGAAGATTTTCGCCAAATGTAGGTTTAATATCCGTTTTCTGCTGCCCGCAATAATCGTACGTTACCGATTCGCCGGTAATATCACCCCATTGTTTATAAGCTTCCACATGTTGAGGATTGTCGCTGTACATACGTGGGAAGAACATATTGAAGCGGTCGTCCATTTCGTAATCGATTTTGTAACCGGTAATGATATATTCGTCTTTATCGGTAGGCGATGTTTTTGGTTTTGGAGCATAAGTAGCGTCGCCTTGTTTCTTAACAGGAACACACATATTACCCTCTATATTTAGCTTAACAGGAGCGTTGTATACAGAACCGTACAACAACGGACGGTCGCCATATAGATCGGAAGAG
>OBMA010002470.1_pt1 | contig 10754 bp, 12 predicted proteins | sample 1539141 | NCBI WGS metagenome assembly OBMA01 (sample SAMEA3991484, study PRJEB22521) | metagenome | biome: anthropogenic terrestrial biome; feature: sewage plant; material: raw primary sludge | place: Sweden | collected 2012-09-26 | reverse complement strand
ACACCTACGGTGATGCACTTTTGAGTTGAAAAAATTTTATAAATTCCTATATGTCCAACAAAAAAACAAGTCCAGGATCATCTCCCGGGCTTGCTTTTCATTTGTCGCTCAGATGACTTTATCCCTCAGCCACATCGCAGCTGGGATGCCGGCCATGTGCTTTAGATCGAGGATGCTGTCCGTTTCCGCAATTGTTAACAAGCCTTTTTCAAGCACCAATTCCCTGACTGTTTTCCCTGTCTCCAGTGATTCTTTGGCGATTGCGCTGGCTTTTTGGTACCCGATTGTCGGGCAAAGGGCGGTCGCAATACCGGCGCTCTCCTCCACCTGTTTGTAGCAGATCATCTCATTCGCTTGGATCCCTGTGATGCAATTGGCGGTCAGAGTGGCGACTGCATGCGTCAAGCAGTCGATTGATTCAAACAGCGAATGGAAAATGATCGGTTCGAAGGCATTCAGCTCCAGCTGACCCGATTCGGCGGCCATCGTGATGGTCAAATCGTTTCCGATTACGCGGAAAGCGACTTGCGAAACGACTTCGGGTATCACCGGATTTACTTTTCCCGGCATGATCGAAGAGCCGTTTTGCTTGGCAGGCAAATTGATTTCGCCGATGCCCGCCTTCGGTCCGCTCGACAACAAGCGCAGATCATTGCTCATCTTCGACAAGTTCACCGCCGCCGTCTTGATTGCCGCCGAGACCCTGACAAAGCCATCCACGTTCTGGGTCGCATCGAAAAGGTCATCCGCCTGCGTGAAAGCAATCCCCACTTCCTCGCTCACAAAAGCTGTGATGTTTTCCAGGTATTCCGGCGTCGCATTGATGGTATTACCGATTGCGGTCCCGCCGAGATTAAGGATCTTCATCTCTTCCGCGGCACTCATGAGGTGGCGGATATCCCTCTTGACGAAGGATTGATAAGCCCGGAACGTCCGCCCCAACGTAGTCGGGACCGCATCCTGCATTTGCGTACGCCCCATCTTGATGACCCCGGCAAATGCTTCGGCCTTTTCACCCAATGCGCTCTCCAACTTTTCCAGTTCGGCAATCAGCTCAGGCAGAATTTGCAGCACGGTCATTTTACCCGCTGTCGGGAAGACATCGTTGGTGGACTGGCAAAGATTCACATCATCATTTGGATGAACGATGCGGTAGTCGCCTTTTCTCCCACCCAATATTTCGATGGCGCGATTGGCGATGACTTCGTTGGCGTTCATATTGGCTGAAGTACCGGCACCGCCTTGGATGGCATCCACGATGAAGGCTTCATGAAAATATCCCGCCATAATTTCGTCGCAGGCTTGGACAATCGCATCCTTTTTAACGGCTGTCAGGTTCCCGGATTGAGCGTTCACGACAGCTGCGGCTTTCTTGATCCGTGCCAAGCTTTTGACCAATTCCGGATGCAGATTCGTGCCCGTGATGGCAAAATTTTCCTTTGCACGCGATGATTGCACACCATAATACGCTTCTGTGGGTACTGCCAACGTTCCGATCGAGTCCGCTTCAATTCTCATATTCATCTCTGTTTGCCCCCTGAAATTTTTCTGTACTTCTCTGTACTTCATAGAGGAAACAATACCACCTTGACAAACTGATTAAAACAACTCACAAGAAGTTGCGAACAAAACCTGCATATTCGACCTTTTCACAGAAGAATCCCATGCTGTTTCCGATATAACTTTATTTTCTTAAGACATGTCAGTATTGGTTTGCTTCCCATGATAGGTATGATATAAAATCTTAAGAATACAAAGCAAACAAGAAAAAGGAAGGAACCTCCAATGGATAAAATCGATAAACAAATTTTGAACATTCTGCAGACGAATGCGCGGGCTTCGCTGAAGGAAATCGGTGAGGCCACTTTTTTGTCTTCGCCGGCGATTTCCGCAAGGATCGCCCAGCTGGAGCGGAACGGCATCATCACTGATTACGGCGCTCACGTGAACCTTCAGGCGCTGGGTTACAACATCAAAGCTTTCATCAATCTGGAGGTCGATCCCAAGCAAAAGCCGGTATTTTATCCATTCGTGGAAGGCATCCCGAATGTGTTGGAATGCAACTGCGTGACCGGAGAATTTTCGATGCTCCTGAAGGTCGCCTTTCCGACGACGAAGGAATTGGATACTTTCATCGGCGAACTGCAGCAGTTCGGCAAGACCTACACGCAGATCGTCTTCTCAACCTCGGTCGGTCCCAGGGGCATCCATTTTGAGGACCAATGACAATAACGATCCGCATCAGCCCCGAAAAAAAGCTATCCGCTCCCGAAAATGATAGGGAGCGGATAGCCTTTGAAATTGGATTCTGACGATTTATCGCAAACGTGTTCTGATTCGCAGACACCACTACCGTTTCGAAACCAGCTGTCGTCCACAAAAGAGGTGAACGGCAGCTGGTTTCTCCAACGTACGGGTGTCTAAACGCGATTCATCACACTCTATTATACGTAGTAAAGATTCTCGGATGGGTAAACCGGATCGCAGGTGATGTCGAGGCCAAGATTCCGGAGGATCTGATCATCATCTTTGTTAAGGATGACCGTCGAATGGGCTTGCACATCCTTCAGCTCGGAAAGTTTATCGTAAGCCAACTGAGCTGTCGGATTCGTGACCGCTGATATGGATAGCGCGATCAGGATCTCGTTCGCAGTCAATGTCGGGATGCGCTTGTGCAAGCCATCGCTCTTCAGCTTTTTGATTGGCTCGAGAATGACCGGAGACAACAACAGGATGTCGTCGGAAATGTTCGCCAAGGCTTTGATAGCGTTCAAGATGGCTGAGGAACAAGCATCCATCAGATCGGAAGTCCTGCCGGTGATGATTCTTCCGTCGTTCAATTCGAAAGCGATGACCGCAGGAATTTCGTTGTCAACCGTACGTTTCATCAAGCGTTCCGCGTATGCGCGGGCAGGTTTTACTGGTGCGCGGTCTTCCTGCTTCAGCTCAAGTTCTTCCATGATCAGACGCATATGATCGCGCGTCTCTTCATCACTCAAACCTTTCTTATAGTCGCATTCCGTGTCGAAGCTGCGGCGGATGATTTCCTGCTTCGACGCTTCACGGATCGCTTCATCATCGGTGATGCCGAAGCCTACTCGGTTCACGCCCATGTCAGTCGGTGATTGGTAGACGGATTCCTTGCCGGTGATGCGCTCGATGATCCGTTTGATGACCGGGAAAGTCTCCAGATCACGGTTGTAGTTGACTGCCACTTCGTTGTAAGTCTCAAAATGATAGTTGTCCATCATGTTGACATCCTTCAGATCGACTGTTGCGGCTTCATAGGCAATGTTCAGCGGGTGCTTCAAAGGAACATTCCAGACCGGGAAAGTCTCGAATTTAGAATAGCCGGCCACGCGCCCTTGACGGCGTTCGTGGTACAGTTGGTTCAAGCAGGTAGCCAACTTGCCGCTGCCGGGACCCGGAGCGGTAACGACGACAATCGGCTTGGTCGTCGGAATATAAGTGTTCTGGCCGAAGCCCTCTTCGCTGACGATCTTTTCGATATTGGAAGGATAACCTTCGATGGCGCCATGGGTATAGACTTTGATGTCGCGTTTTTCGAGTTTGTTGATGAACACTTTAGTGGCCGGTTGTCCGTTATAGCGCGTGATGACGACACTGTTGACGGATAATCCATAATCCCTCAGCTCGTCGATCAAGCGGAAGACATCCATATCATAAGTGATGCCGTAGTCGCCGCGGATTTTATTGCGTTCGATATCCCCCGCATATACACAAATCAAAATTTCCGCTTGGTCTTTTAGTTTCTGCAGCAATTTGATTTTTGCGTCTTCATCGAAACCAGGCAATACGCGTTTCGCATGCTTGTCGCCGATCAGTTTCCCTCCGAATTCAAGATACAATTTATCGTAATTGTTGACCCGTTCGAGAATATATTTCGATTGCTCTTCAATGTACTTCTGTGGATCAAAGCCGATTTTTTTCATCTGTTTTCCTCCGATTGTCTGAATGGTGTATCTGTATACTTACTATTATGCGTCTCTTCCCGGATGCGAAACTGTATGATCTGCCTCATCCAAAAAGCTTTGTTTTCAACTCTAACTATTATAGAGCAATTTCTTTGATTGGCAATAAGCATTTTAATCCCGCGATGATTCGTTCAACAACATGTGAGCCGTAACCCACGCGGTGAGTGGGATAATGCCGGTCACTCCGATGCCGATGACGAACATGGAAAGGACTTCCGAAACGAGCACTTTTGCGTTCAGCGCCTCCCCGAAAGAATAAGACAGGTCCCTGAACCAGAGAAAAAGTGCGAGATAACTGCCGACGAAAGAAAAATAGAGCGTATTCGTCGTTGTTCCGATGATGTCCTTTCCGATTGTCATCCCCGAACGGAATAATTCTTTTTCCCCCAACTGCGGATTGCAGGTATGGACCTCATACAATGAAGATGAAATGGAGATAGCCGTGTCCGTAATGGCAGCTATCGTTCCGGTTATCATGGTACAAATTCCGATTTGGACAAAATCAACATTCACAAAAAAGGAAAGCGTGGTGTACTCCTCCACTTCCTCGGGACCGAAGCCTTGGATCATCGCAAACCGATGCACAACAATAGTCAGTAACAACAAAAAAAAAGTCGTAACGATCGTCGCAATAAAGGCCGCCTTCGTTTTAACATTCACGCCGTTTATGTAGAATAAATTGATGTAGCTGACCACCGCACAAGCCAGCAGGGTAACAACAAGTGCAGGAAAGCCATTTATCAACAGCAACACCAATACATAGAGGACAGCAAAGTTGAAAAACAACGACAGGAACGAAGAAATACCACGTCTGCCGCCCACTACAACCATCAGCAGCAAAAGCAACAGCGCCAATACCAGTTGCACGCTCATCGCCGATCACCCGCTTTCTTGGGAATCAGACGGACAGCTGTGAGCATTGCCAACGGAACCGTCAAAACGATACCCAAACTGCCCGCCAAAGCTCGGGTGATTTCCAAAGATAATTGCATCGAAAAGGTATGGAACACATCGGAGCCGTTCTCCAGATAAAAAACGAGCGTCGGAATCGCTCCGCTGACATAGGCAAAAAGCAACACATTTGCCATCGTTCCCATGATGTCCTTGCCGATTTCGCGTCCCGACTGGAATAAAGCTTTGGCGGATATTGCGGGGTCTTTTTCGTACAGTTCCTGAATGGCCGCGGTCATCGTAATGGCGACATCCATCACCGCACCCAACGATCCGATCAATATGCTGGATAGGAAGATTCGTCGCGGGTAATGCGTCACAAACTGCATTTCCTCATAGCGCAGGCCTTGCCCGTTCGTCCCGGCAATGACCCCATAAGCGATGATCAAAGTCAGGAATGTTCCGATCAAAGTAGAAAGGATAGCCGCGTAAGTCTTTCTGTTTCGGCCGCTGACCAAGAGCAGTGTCAGGACGGTCCATCCGATCACTGCAGCACTGCTTATCCATAATAGCTGTGCGTTATCTGCAATTTCATAGCTGTCCAAAGCGATATTGAACAGCAATATGTTCCCTGCAATACTGACGAGGGAAAGCAGACCTTTTTTCCCCGCTACCGCCACCAATACGAAAAGAAATAAGGATCCAAAAAGGACAACATATTTATCCCGCTTTATTCCGGAAATTTTACCTGTCAGGGTACCCGAAGCACGCTCGCTTAAGGAAAGGAACACTTCATCCCCTGAACGGTACATCTGGCTATAGGCAAGTGAGTCGGAATAGTTGTTTTCTATCACGACTTGCGTCCCTTTCGACTCCCCGTTCATCAGTACAGCCGTCAGTTTTTGGTTGTATATGGGATAGTTTTCCTGACCTGCACCAATCGTTTCATCGGTTCCAACAGCTTCCGCTGCGGTTATTTTGGCGATCGGTTCTTCGTACCATGCGTAGTTATGATAGCTGAATAGTGTCAGCAGCCCCAACAACGCCGCAAAGAAGGTCAGTAATATACGTTTAGATCTAACCAGCACTCCTTTTTTCATCCGTTGATTTTCCTCCCTCCAATAGATTGCCGCATGGATTTTATCCTAGATTGTGACAGAGAATCTTTTCCATTCGGATGTCGTCGCGCCATTGGCCTTGTGAATAGGTGAAGTGAGGAATGACGCCTATTTGTGTGAAGCCGGATCTTTCATACAATCTGATTGCGCCGGCATTGTGGGAAAATACCCCCAGTTCGATGCGCCGATAGCCGAGACTCCGGCATTTCTCTTCATACAGAGCCATGACCGTTTTGCCGATGCCTTTGTTGCGCCAATCCGGTTCGCCGATATAGATTCCCAGCCAAGCTGTTTTCCCGTCATTCTTCAACAGGGCAGGAAAGTCACGGATGATCGATGCAATCCCGATCGGCTTGTCATCCACGCAGATGAAATAATTGCGTTTGTCCGGATTGGACAGGCTCTCGCGGACATCGCTTTCCGTCACCAACGGCAGCTCACTTGTTTCAACATAGTGCGGCGTGATGAACGGTGAAATAGCCGGGTCATTTTCCCAACGGCGCACTGCCTGGATCAGTTCCTCGTTCAATGGTAAATTTTTTAGTTGCACGTTCATTTCATTATCTCCTCATCGCTTCCGCTGGTCGACCATTCCATGCGAAAAGGATTGCGCCTCTTGGTCAGGCGCAATCCTTCTTGAAAATCTGCAGAGTTCTTTTTACAGTAGCTTTTCGTAACCCCAACGCATATCGCCGATGCTCGTCAGGATGTGGCCGCAGTAGGTGTAGCCGGCTTTCTGCAGGGCCCGCTGCATGCTTTTGTTGTCGGGATGCGTATCGATGCGCATACTGGAATAGCCTCTTTTACGCGATTCGTCCCCAGCCCATGCGACGATTTCCCCAAGAACGCCCTGACCACGGAATGTTCCTTTTATCGTGATGCGATGGATGACCGTGTAAGGATTATCCGTTAGCCATTGGCCTTCGGTGATGACTTTATAGGTAGGGTCCTCGCCGTAAAAAAATGCAAAAGTTGCCGCTGGGATACCGTCCCGCAAGTAGATATAGCTGTACCCTCCGGCCATATCCTGAAGAATGACCGCTTCGTTCGGGTACCCTTTTTGCCATTGATCGATGCCGGATGCCTTCAGTGTGACTTTCGCCTCATTGATGATTTCCATGATTGCAGGCAGATCCGCTGGCATTGCTTTTCTGATCATTGCTCCACCGCCTTCCATTTTTCCATTTAAATAAGATTATACCGGAAATTTTATTGTTTTCCTGCATTTTTATTGTTTTCATCCCCGACAATCTGGATTCTTATAGGTTGAACATCTTTCGGTACTGCTGGATATAGGATTGCTTTTGTTTTTTCAGCATGTAGAGCGCGTTTTTGATTTGATCCGGCTCATCCGCCATGTCCAAATCTTCCTTTTGTTTTTCGATGCCCTCCACCACAGGCTCACAGTAGGCCGCTTCTTTGATTTCATCCAAAATGGCGATGATTTCCTTGCGCATCCTTTCAACACGAGGGCCTTCACCGGCTTTTATTTCATCCAGGCTTTCGACGAGTTCCCGGAATGGAAGGTTCCTTCTGACTTTTCCGTCCTTGATGCGGATATATTCTTTTTTGAACTCCGTGACACCGGGCACCGCTCCATTCAGCTGGTACCAGCCATCGTAGAGGATCCATCCGCCTTCCGGTTCGGCCGGGATGAAGTCTCTTTTTAAAATGTATACTTCGTCCGCTCCGGTAATTTCCGCCACCCAACATTTGCTTTCGCTGTCTGCCGGGCTGAGCTGCAAACCTAACTTCGACATGGTAAAATCCTCTTTCTGTTCAATATTGGTAGTGTTGATCCCTTCGTCAGGCCGATTGCGCTGCGCCTGATTGCGTCCTTCTATTATACGTTATCTACATTGTTATGGATAGGTACTCGATTTCAGACTGGATAACATTCCCAACTATTATCAATACTTCAATAGTTTTATTTTACTGCATCAAAAAATGCTTTTGTAAGGACAGATATTCCTCACTTGCCTTTGCACCAGAGGCTTTTCGTTGGTTGCTGATAAACTCCTATAGTAAACTATATACAATAACAAATTTGTCGAAATATATAGTTTAGGAAGTGATCATATGGCAAGGAAAATGGGAAAATTGAAGTTCGCCCTCATCGGCATCGTGATTGCAGGCATTCTTACACTCGTTCTCTTCACAAAGAACGGAAAAATCGAACGGTTGACTTTTGCCGAAGAAACGAACACGGAAGCCAGCCTTGGTTCACTGGATGAACTAATGGAGAGACTGTCCGACTATCCCGAACTGTACCGAGCGGCTTTTGAAGAGGATGGCATCGATCCGGAAGACAACATTTTCATCATCCCGGGAATGGATGCCACTTTGACGCTCCATCATGAACACGAAGAAGCGGATATCTGCACCACCATGACGCCGCAAGGTTTGGCCGTCAACAAAGATTACCTGTTCATATCGGCTTATTGCCAAACCAAAGAACACAATTCCGTCATCTATGTGCTTGAAAAAAAGAGCGGTTCCTTCATCAAGGAAATCGTCTTGGACGGCATTCCGCATGCAGGCGGCCTCGCCTACGACAACAACCATGAGCTGCTCTGGGTCACCTCGGAAAAAGGCGACACTGCGCAGGTCATCACTCTGTCTTTGAAGGATATTGAAGCCTATGACTTCGCGGATTCCGCTGAACCGATTACCTATACGGACAGCATCGAACTGCCTGACATCAAACGCGCTTCAACAATCACGGTCCACGGCGATGACCTCTACGTAGCGCATTTCGATGACGAAGAGACAAGTGTCATGCACCGCTACCTCATTTCCACAACAGAAGACGAGGACGGAAAGGAAGTCCATGCGCTCGATACAGGAAAAAGCACAGAAGAGGCTTATCCCGACGATGTCGACAAGATCGGCAAAGAGATCCAAGGTCTGGCTTTTTATCGCGAAAAGCTGATGCTGTCGCGCTCTGCCGGCAGAAAGAAGGACTCGACGCTGCTTTCTTTCGATCGCTTGAAGGAAACCGAAAATTTCACCGACAAGAACGCCAGCACCGAAATCACGATGCCGTCCTATCTGGAACAGATTGCCGTGGACGGGAAGCAGCTCTACATTCTCTTCGAATCAGGTGCTTACCCTTACCGCGCCCATGGCAACCCAAGCATCGACCGGGTACTGCGAGTGGAAATCGATTCGCTGTTCGCAGAATGAACAAACAGGAGGTTATCCCGCTTGCGGGACTGCCTCCTGTTTGTTTGGGGTTGGCTGCTATATTTTTGCGGCTTAGAATTTGTGATTCTTTGTCCGATATCCGCATAGAATCGGACAACCGGTAATATGGATGTTTCAGTCTACATGATCCGTCAGTTCGATGCGTTGATCTCCCTCCAACAGTTCCCTTACGATTTCCATGTAGCGCTTGGAGATTTTGCTGAGCGGACGCACTTTCGAATAAATGAAGCCGATGGTATTTTTTTGATCGACATCCATCGGCACCACGACGATATGGTCCTGCGTGTTTGATTTCAGGAGACCGGATCCGACCAAGTAACCATTCGTCACGGACAGCAGATTCAATACGGTTGCGCGGTCACTGGCACTGATCCGCTGAGCATTTTGATCGACTTGGATCGATTCTTCCATCAACTGCAAGGTGCTATTTTTGCTTTGATCGAAGGAAATGACAGGATAGGGATGAAGATCCTCCTGAGATATCTTCGCTTGCTTCGCCAACGGATGGGATTCGCTGAGAAATACATGCGGCTGGAAGGCAATCAGCGGATCGAACTTCAGATCGAACGCTTCGAGATACTGCTTGATGACTTTTCCGTTGAAATCATTCAGATAGATGAAGCCGACTTCGCTGACTGCATCGCGCACATCTTCCATCACTTTCGAAGTACTCGTCTCCAAGAAACGGAAATTCAATGATTCCTCTTTCTTTTCTGAAACCAGTCGGGCAAAGCCTTCCGAAGCAAAATCATAGTGCTGGCTGGAGACGGAAAAAAGTCTCCTGTTTTCGGTCGCAGACAGATAGCGGTAATCCAATTGGTCCGCTTGGGCTACGATCTGATCGGCGAATTCCAAAAGCATAGCCCCTTCTTTGGTTATTTCGATCCCTTTTTTGGAACGCTCGAAGATCTGGATGCCATATTCTTCCTCCAGATCTTTGATGCTTGACGACAGACTGGACTGCGCCATATATAATTGCCTTGCAGCTTCCCTAAAAGTGCCGTATTTCGCCACTGTGATAACATATCGCAATTGTTGCAGATTCATATTTTTGCCACCTCGCTCTATTTTCCGATGGGTTCCCATCATTTCCACAAAAAAAGTGCATGCGCGTCAACAAAACACACATGCACGAGTATTCATCATCATTTCAGCGCTTCACTTGGATGTGGATGCACAATCTGCCCCTGATCCCCTTTACAAAGCCGGCAAAAACACCCGGTTGTGGAGACCAAAAGATGATAAGAATATTCCTGCATGTTTCTTACATCCGCACATACAACACATCATCTTCTGCATGGTTTTGCCTCCCCTATCCTTCTAATCGCTTTCTAATAAGATAGCGATTTTTCCGGTTTCTGTCAATCATTTTCACTTGGTCAGCCTTAAATGAACATTCCTGTCACCGAATTTTCGTTTTTCCGGATTTCTGATGGCGTTCCCTCCGCAATGATTGTTCCACCGGCATCCCCGCCACCCGGACCAAGGTCGATGATCCAATCAGCTGCTCCGATGATCTGTTGATTGTGTTCCACAACGACCA
>OBMA010002463.1_pt1 | contig 10774 bp, 12 predicted proteins | sample 1539141 | NCBI WGS metagenome assembly OBMA01 (sample SAMEA3991484, study PRJEB22521) | metagenome | biome: anthropogenic terrestrial biome; feature: sewage plant; material: raw primary sludge | place: Sweden | collected 2012-09-26 | reverse complement strand
ACAAAATAAAGACCACATGCTCCCGCTGTTCATTCAACACATCAATGACAGCATCGGTAAACTCTTCCCATCCCTGTTTCTGATGAGAAGTTGGCTGTCCTGCTTCAACAGTCAGTACACTGTTTAATAGCAATACCCCTTGAGCAGCCCATTTACTTAAATCCCCATGACGGGAAATCGGCACTGTGAGATCAGTATGTAATTCATGAAAAATATTACGCAAAGATGGTGGTAATGCAACCCCTCTTTGTACAGAAAAGCTTAGACCATTGGCTTGATTAGGGCCATGATATGGATCTTGACCCAATATCACGACTTTTACATCCTGTAACGGGGTTGTATTTAATGCATTGAAAATTTGCTTGCTAGGCGGATAAATTGTTTTCTGAGCAAGGATCTGTTGCTGTAGAAACTCTCTTAAATGATCCATTTTCTGACTGAGTAGAAATTCTGACAAAGAGATTTTCCATGACTCATCCAACTGAACTTTATTAAGTTTTTCCTGCTGTTGTTCAGTAAATTGCATCAACATTCCCTGCAATAAATTCATTTGTTGTAAAGTAACAGACCACTCAAATATTGACTTGTAGTTCTACGTTTGGATTCTGGAATCTTATTCCTTTTTTCAGATTCTCATACATTTGAGGATCACTCCATTCCGCCTGTACCTGTTCTGAAAAAATAATCTGGTCTAAATTTAAGATACCCATTTGTTCGTTTTCAATATCTTCTATGAAACTTTGTGCATAACCTGTATCCGTTTCATGCACAATCACCGAATAAACCTCTACATCACCCTCACCATTTTGGGTAGTGGTTGAATGAAGCACCTGCTGTGCCAGATAAAAGAAAATCCGTGAAAATTGCTCAGCAGATGGCGAAACAGGTAACGCAATCCACCGCGCACTAAATGTTTGACATGCGGCGATATATTCAGGGTCATCTTTTTGCCAATAGCAAATGGCATGATCAAAACTGTCAAAAAGCTCCTTAATCACACCTTTTAACAACCCAAAATCATAAACCATTTGTCCATGATCCAGCTTTGAGGCTTTTAACAGTAATTCAACTTTATAGCTGTGCCCATGAATCGAACGCTTACAACGGTCCGATGTACAGTTACGCACAATATGAGCATTTTCAAACTTAAATAATTTACGAATTAACATGCACCAAGCTGATCTTATTCTGCAAAACGGATTTTATTATAAAGCAAAAAACCAAGCATTGTGATTGATTTTAAACCCTGTGACCATTCAATCATCCAATTTATACATTTTAGATTTACCCACTCGATTTCTATGGTGCTGGTACAACTGTATTAAATGGCGCAAGGCTTCTGGAATAGACTGTTACCTGCTTGTCTTTGCGCATCATAGCACTGCTAAACTGTCGTTTGCGTTCACTTAAAACCACTTCAATTTGAGCAGTAAAATAATTTGATTTACTGTCTAACCATGCCGCAGCATCGGTCTTGTTTTGTGGTTCTATTCCAGAAAAAGCATTCAGTTTCCATAAATCTTCAACACTATTGAAATAGGCTAATTCTGCCTGTTTGGCTTTTAATTCCTGTTCTAGCGTTTTTACATCTAATTTGGGATCAATGCTTGCCAATAATAAGGGAGCCGCCGTGTTCATATTGATTTTTGTGGCTTCTGGCAATGCGGTGACATAAGGTGCAATGAGGTCATAATTTTTTCCCTCGAACCCTCTGACCAGCTTTAACTCCTCTACCTGATGAAACCTGGTATTGGAAGCCAAATAGGATGGATCCAAACCCTGATAATAATTACTTTCTGCGCCCATCGCCCCCGTAGTTTCATCATCGGCATCTTGCCAGTCAATTACGGCCTGACTCAATTCAGCAGGCAACCCGACGCGTTGCAATAATTTTTCAAACCAGCGTCTTGCAGAGTCATCCACACTGCCATCAGCTTTTAACAAGTTATTTAAATTGAATTTTCCAGACTCATCCAGCAAACGACCTGAAACAAAACCATCCTCTACAGGAAAGGCTGGCATTGGTTTCGCCCAGTTTTCCTGTAAATGATCAATGCTGCTACCATTATCACTGTCCTGAATCAGCAATTCAGAGAAAAATGCCTCTGCACTTTTGGCATAAAGCAAGGATTGATCCTGACGCATCAAATAGCCTGTATTTTCAGCGGTATTGGTCTGTCGTTTGGCAATGGTTGCAGCCAGAATTGTGGCTAAGGCCACCATCACTAAAATAGTGAGTAATGCGATACCACGTTGAGATGAATAAATTTTCATGGTGGCAGCACCTGATTATTTTGGCTTGGTGACAGCTTATTAGTATTCAATAGACTATAAATCCACTCATAATCTGTGCCTGCAACAGTCAACTGTACCTTAAACCCTAAAGGTAGTTTTTTTAATTCAGTTACATTATTCGGATCACTGATATTTTCAGGCCATTGGGTCAGTTCTTGTGGGTTGAGAACGGTAATTTTAAACTGGTCCACCCGTTCTAACAGCGTACTGGAAATCGGTTGCACCCGATTAGGGATATTGAGATTTGCATATTTTAAACGATAGACTTTCTTCTGTGCAGAATCATAGCGATATTCAATCCGTTCATAAGGCGACACACCCTGCTTTAATGGATCGGAGACACCAGCCTTACTAAATATAAAACTTCGATCATTTAACAACAAAGCCGCTTGTAATTGTCTGCCATCATTGGCAGTCAAGGGAATGATTTGTAGGCTATCCCTCAAAATTTGCTGATAAGCGTCCTGTAGTTCAAACAGGTAGGTTTCATGTTCCGCATTACGGTCTTTTACTTTTAATAAATAATCAAAGACTTTCCAGCCCAGCATTGAAAGTACCGCAAAAATTGCAATCGCAACCAACAATTCAACTAAAGTAAATGCCTGTTTATATTTCATGATGTCTTGGCTTTTGCTGGGTAGTTAAAAAACACCATGTTGGTGATCCCTGCTTCAACTTTACCTTGTTCGCTATTAAACAGGCTCACCTGCAATTCGATGCGCTGAATATTGGGACTAATGGTTGCCTGTGCTTTTTTATCAATCTGCCAGGTTTCCCCCTGTGAGGTGACTTGTTTGGACTGTGTCCCCTCCAGCCATTCCTGATTCATTTCCATCATGGCCACTTCATTCATGGCAACAAATTGTGCCTTGGTCCGCAAAATCGCATTGGAGGTTGACTGTGTGTATTGCATGGCAATTTTAGTTAATGCAATCGCTGCCACAGCAAAGATAGCAAGTGCCACCATCACTTCAAGTAAGGTAAAGGCTTTAATCTTGTTCATTTATTTTACCCAGGTGATCGAGTTCCAGCTCATGGCCAATGGGTTGTTGTTCATAATAAAACTGAATACGAACAGGTTTGGCCTCGCCATTGCCAAACCAGATCAACTGGGGTGATTTACCACCTAATAAATCTTCATTTTTGGCTTTCGAATAATTCTCGCCATCTAAACTTTGAATGCTAAACGACACTTGATCAGGTAACTGGCGTGGTTTAAATTCAGGATAAGGTTGCCAAGTGCGATTAGCCTGTTGTATTTGCTCAAGGCTTTGATCATGATATTCAAATAAATTATAGCTAAAGGGTGCAACATCAGTTGCATTTTGGGTATTTAATGCCAGCACCTTGGCTTGATCAGTTGCTTCCTTATTGATTTTTTTCAAATCGAGAATAAACATTTCTCTGGCTTGCATGGCACGGCGCTGATCAACACCACCAATATTTAACACCACCAAAGATGCCATGATGGTCATAATCACAATCACCACCATAATCTCAATGAGGGTGAATGCCTGTTGTAATCGACGAGGTGATCTCATTTGCTTGACCAATTATGAAGCAGCCACTTGTTCAAGTTGTTTTGGCATAGCCAAAGCTTGCTCAATATAGGCAACGCGCAAGGTATCTCGAGAGCCCAAATAACGCTGATAAAAACTTGAGTTGAGAATCACCGCAGCGCCATAAGTCAAAGACCAGATGGAAGCCAAATAATCGCGTGTGGTCATGCTGCTATGGATATCCACCAGATAGCTTTCTGTCATACGGATAATAATCCGCAAACGTTGACGGCGAATTCTATACAACTCACTGAATAGCAATTGAATCCCTTGCCCAGTCGTGGAGAGACGTTCTTCAATCTGGTGAAATAAGGCGGTACGTTCAGGATGATGGAGATGATGCAGCATAAAGAATGCCAGATGTTCAGGAAAAGTCTTTTCAGTATCCTGAATCATTTCCAGCAACATTTTCTCATTACGAATAATCAGCAACATATACAATTCATCTTTACTCTGAAAATGTTTGTATAAAGTTCCTTTCGCAAGATCCAGCTCAGCAGCCAGCGCATCAAGTGTCATACCTGCTTCACCATTTTCCAATAAGAGTTGTTCAGCAATCTGAAAAATCAAGACTTCTCGTGCTCTAAACTGAGCTTGGCGATCCATTTTCACGTGATAACTCTTCCTAGCGCAACAAAACCGTTTATTTCAAATTTAAAAGATTTTCAAAATTTTGGGCAGTGATCATGCCAATTTCTTCAACCGATTTATCATATACATCACTGAGTGCTTTTGCTACATACGGCACATATTTCGGTTCGTTGGTTTTACCACGATAAGGTACAGGTGCTAAATAAGGACTATCTGTTTCAATCAGTACACGGTCAAGTGGAACCTGTTTGGCGACATCTCGCAAATCCTGTGCATTTTTAAATGAGATAATGCCAGAGAATGAAATGTAGTAGCCACAGTCCAGAACAGCTTTCGCAGTTTCCCAGTCTTCGGTAAAACAATGCAAAATTCCATGCGTTGACTGCTCCGCCTTTATAATATCAACCGTGTCATGCTTAGCCGAACGTGTATGTACCACCACAGGTTTCTTTACAATCTTTGAGGCCTGAATATGCCGTGCAAAACACTGCTTTTGCGCTGCAATAAAATCAGTGCTGTGATAGTAATCCAGACCAGTTTCACCCAAAGCCCAGACTTTTTCAGATTGGGCAAGCTCCACCAAATAATCTGTTGTCGCGCGTGCCATGGTCTGCTCATCCTCACATGGATGAACACCAACCGTATAGCCAACATCCACATGTCTGGACGCGATCTGTGACAATTGAATATGGTCATCCAGATCAACTGAAATTCCCATAAATTTTGACACACCCGCGAGTCTGGCCTGTGCAAGTGCCTGATCCAGATCTCCTTGATAAGGTGTCAAATCCAGCATGGTTAAATGGCAATGCGTATCAACAAACACTCTTTTTTCCTATCTATAACGCTTACATGGTGTAACTTGGGCGATCAAGGTCTTTTGAACCTGCCAGCAACTTTTCAGCCTCATTTTTATAATACACACCTTTTTCACCCATCAGTTGGATTGCAAAACCCTGTGGCTTAAAATGTGTTTGTTTATAAGAAATCCAGATCACTTTACCTGTCAACGGAATCTTCTGTGCCTGATCTGGCAAGGTTGCCAGAACAAATACTTCCTGTCCCATCTTGACCGCCTGCCTGGCTGGAACAAATAAACCGCCGCCTTGCACAAAAGGCATATAACTTGATTGCAAAGTTGCTTTATCAGGAATATTGACCTGTATAATTCCACCCATCATTTGTGGTTGCATAACATTCCCCTGTTAACATAAAAACCGAACACTTTTATATCACGCTGATTAATCTAACAAATTGAACCGTCTATAAAAATCAATCTAACTCAGACTTAGCAGATAAAAGATAAGTAATGAGTTAAAGCATTTACATCGTTACTTTTGATTATAGGAAACATTGCTGGAAACAACAAATAATGTTTAATAAAAACGTTCAAACCAAAGGAATTTGCTTGTTCTTTAAACAGAAGAATTTTCTTTATATTTTTTATCTATAGCTGAATACTTCATTTATCATCACACCTAAAACCATAGGAAATGAGGTTTTACAGATATTTCCTTGTGCTAGTATTTTTAGAATTTAGCTATATAATACCAAGAATTAAGCATTCATTAATTGTATGAACAGCTCATCAAGCACCAATTGCGTCTGAACATTTTGCTCCACCATCAATTTCTTCTGCTGTAGATCTGAATAAATTGAAAACAGGCATTCCAAATCATAGCATTGAATAATTTCTTGAAAATTCAGATCGTCATTCTTGATTGACTGATTTAATTTTAAAGCAATGACATCAGCTAAAAGATATTCAAACATGATCAGAAATTCTGAAAAATTTAATTCCTTAGACCACTTGTTGGCGTAGTACAAAGGCATATTCTTTTCAGATACCAGCTTCAACCAATCGTTTAAAAATGTAGCCCGTTTCTCTAGCCAGTGACTCTGTTGAATCTCGATTGCCTTTAACGGCATATCATTGCCAAGATTCAACAACAGTGAAGTTTGCTCAGATGTTAAATCTGGAATTTGCTGTCGCACAAAAGTCTGTGACTCTTGAGGGGTTAGACGATCCAAGGCGAAATGTTGTAGACGACTGCGGATGGTTGCGGGTAGTTTCAAGTAATGATCGGCAACTAAAATCAGCACCACACGCTCACCTGGTTCTTCCAAGGTCTTGAGCAATGCATTGGAAGAGGCAATATTCAGTGCTTCCGCTGGCTCAATCATTACCACACGCCAGCCTTCACCTGTCTGCTGCACGAAAGGTAATAAGTCACGGATTTTTTCAATCTTTATTTTTGCATTTTGCTTTTTATTGTCTTCGTCTGTGGTGATATGCACATAATTGGGATGGGTGTCAGATTTCAGCCATTGGCAGCTAGAACACTCACCACATGCCGCCTCAGCCTGTTTATTCAGACAAAGTACCCATGCAACAAACCGTTCGGCAAACTCCTGCTTGGCACAGCCTTGTTTACCATAAAACAGTAAACCATGACCAAGCTCAGGAAAGCGCGTGGTGAGCAAAGACCATGTTTGCTCATGCCAGGGATAAATCATGGTTTGTTGCATATCACTCAATACTACTCAAATAAACTAACAGGCATCGCATTTAAACGGTCTAAATCCGTTTGTGTATCTACCCCAGGAGGTAAATTCGCTTCTGCAACAGCAATCGCAATACGGTGGCCGTTTTCCAATACACGCAATTGCTCCAGGCTTTCCAGTTTTTCCAGATTTCCCTGTTCCCAAGTGACATATTCTTGTAGTAATTTGACACGGTAAGCATATAAACCCAGATGGCGGAATGCCTGATCATGCAAGATAGGCTGTGACTGTTTTGCCCCATCACGATCATACGGAATGGTGGCACGACTAAAATACAATGCTTCATTGCGATTGCTCATCACCACTTTCACAATGCTGTCACGTTGAAACTCATCTAACTGATGAATAGGCTCACATAAAGTAGACATTGAACATTGTGGTTGCTCAACCAGAAGTTGCGTTACCTGCTGTACCAACTGTGCTGGAAGCAAAGGCTCATCACCCTGAACATTGACAATAATGTCATCGGCAGACCAGCCTTTTAGACGGGCAACCTCACTTAAACGATCTGTACCTGATGGATGATCAGCACGGGTCAACACCACATCCACTCCCTCAGCTCGACACACTTCGGCAATACGCTCGTCATCCGTTGCCACACACAAATCATCAAAGCCCTGTACTTTTTTGGCTTGATCAACTACGCGCAAAATCATTGGGCGACCATGAATAAGCAATAAAGGCTTGCCTGGTAAACGAGAACTGGCAAAACGTGCAGGAATAACGATGTGTTTCATAGTTGCCCTCTAAGAAAATTGAATCCCGACTTGCTGTAACTGTTGCCGCAGCAAGTCATAACAATCTGATGATAAAACTGCCTCAACAGGCACCACCCAAATGGGAATGTTAAATTCAGGATGTTGCTTTAATAATGTCTTGAACTTAACCGCATCTTTTTCAGTCGTGATAATTACATCATGATGATCAAATGTTAAATCAGCAATTTCATAATCATGATGATCTGGAAACTCATGTGCCTGATATTGGTTAACACCGAGCTTATTCAGTGTTTGATAAAAACGCTGCGGAAAGCCAATCCCCACCACAGCATTAAAATACTGCTTGGCATCAAAAGTGTTTGTGCTTGAATTGGGATTAAGCAAATAAGGTTGGCCAATCTCTAAATGCATATTTCGCTGAGCTCGTGCAATTTTAGTATGTTCAATGACCGTACTTCTATTTAAGCGTGATTTAGGCTCACGCAGATAACCTTCAGGTAATAACTTTTCATTGCCCAAACCACGGTTTTGATCCAGCACAATCCATTCAAGCTGACGTGCCAAAGCCCAATGCTGCAAACCATCATCACTCATAATCAGGTCAATCGCGGTAGATTTTAATAACAGTTCAATCGCTGCCTGACGGTTTGGACCAACGGCCATGGGAACATGGGTTGCCTGTACAATCAGACAGGGTTCATCACCCACTTGATCAGGTTCAGAGGTTGTGGTCACCAGCGCAGGAAAATCTCCCTTACCGCCATAACCACGGCTAATCACTCCAACACGAATATTGTGTTGTTGAAGATACTTGACCAGTTGAATCAACAACGGCGTTTTGCCACTTCCCCCAACCGTGATATTACCAATCACCATCACAGGCACAGGTGCGGTATATACTTTCTTGATTCCAGTTCTATACAAGCCCTGATTCAGGCAAAAACCAAAACGGTACAACCATGACAATGGACGCAACAACACTAACCATGCTGCCTGTTTATTCCAGGCATCCTGAATGGTTTGCGCCATAGACATGTTTAGTGTTCCTCAAAATTGCGTTGATGCAATTGATAATACATGCCATGTTTTGCCAGCAATTCGGTATGTGTGCCTTGTTCAATGATCTGCCCTTTGTCCATCACCACAATCACATCAGCATTTTCAATGGTCGATAAACGATGCGCAATCACAATGGTAGTACGACCTTGCATCGCCTCATCAAAAGCCTGTTGAATAAAATATTCAGACTCATTATCCAGCGCACTGGTTGCCTCATCCAGAATCAGGATTGGAGAATCTTTGAGAATCGCTCTTGCGATGGCGATACGCTGACGTTGACCACCAGAAAGGCTCAAGCCCTGCGCACCGAGAACAGTGTCATAGCCCTGTGGCAAGTTCATGATAAAGTCATGTGCATAAGCCGCTTTTGCCGCCGCAATCACTTTCTCGTCACTTGCATCCTGTAATTGACCATAGGCGATATTGTCACGGACTGAACGATTAAACAGAATCACCTGTTGATTGACCATTGCAATCTGTGATCTCAGGCAAGACAATTCAATGTCCTGAACAGGCACACCATCAAACTTCAGTTGCCCACCGCTTAACTCCTGAAAGCGTGGCAGCATATTCACCAATGAGGTTTTACCCGCACCTGAACGTCCCACCAATGCAACTGTCTGTCCAGAATGAATCTTTAAAGAAAAATCTTTAATCGCATGCGTACCGTCTTCATAACGTAAATCTGCATGCTCAAACTGGATATTGCCTTTCAGCACAGGCGTGAGTTGCCCTCTATTCTGTTCTTCAGGCAAGTCCAGCAGTTCAAATACAGAGTGGGCTGCTGCCAAACCACGCTGTAATTTTTCATTAATATCGGTCAGGTTCTTCACAGGTTTTGAGATTAAACCTGCCGCCGCAATATAAGCAACAAATTCACCAGCCGAAGTATCACCTAAAACTTCTGGACGTAGTGCAATCCATAAAATCACTGCCATCGCACAAGATAAAATCAACTGGATAATCGGGCTGTTAATATTTTGCACCACCACCATTTTTAAGCCACGGCGAAGATTCTCTTGTGACGATTTATAAAAACGCTGCTGTTCAAATGCTTCACCTGTAAAGCTTTTGACGACACTATTGCCATTGATGGTTTCCTGTACCACATGGTTGACATCACCCATGGTATTTTGTACCTGAATCGACAGCTTACGCATTTTTTTCGAGGCAATACGCACCAGGATGCCAATCACTGGTATAAAGACAATAAAACATAGTGTTAAACGCCAATTGGTATACAGTAAATAGCTCAACAATCCAATAACAATCAAACCGTCTTTAATCAGGGTTTTCAAAGACTCTGATGATGCGGCTGAAAGCTGTTCAACGTTATACATTAACTTGGCAGTAATATGACCAGAGCTATGATCAAGATAATATTGTGCAGGGAGTCTTAATAGTTTGGCGTAAACTTCCTGACGAATACCAAAGACCAACTGACGTGAAATAACGGCGGTAAAATATCCACCTAAAAATAATCCAACGCCACGAAAAAACATCAATAGCACAATTAAAACAGGAAACCAGTTCAGATTCTCTCGATCACCATTTTGAATGGCATCGATGATATATTTCATCAGCTTGGCGACTGAGACTTCTGTGGTGGCATTAATCGCAAAACCGATCAATATAAATAAGGCAATACCCCAATAAGATTTTAAATATGAGATGAGGCGCAAATAAACCTTAAAATCCTGATTCACTCAGTAAAACCTCTAGTCGGAACTTTAGTGCTGATATTGACATTAACAAAGCCAAGCTGACCTGCCACGTCCATCACACGAATCACGTCCTGATGGGTTGCCTTGGCATCAGCCGCAATAATAAACATGAGATCACGCCGATCCTGTGCAGCCTGCTTGATTGCGGTACTTAAATCCGCAATATCCTTGGTTGATAATGCCTGACCATTCACAGAATAATGTCCAGTTGAGTCTACCATGATTTCAATTTTCTGATCGAACTGTTTTGGTGGCACACCCT
>OBMA010002462.1_pt1 | contig 10775 bp, 4 predicted proteins | sample 1539141 | NCBI WGS metagenome assembly OBMA01 (sample SAMEA3991484, study PRJEB22521) | metagenome | biome: anthropogenic terrestrial biome; feature: sewage plant; material: raw primary sludge | place: Sweden | collected 2012-09-26 | reverse complement strand
TAGGTGCTGAACTTTACAAGTGTGGAAAGAGGCGCTATTTCAAAACTCAGAGAGCGCACAACCCGGAGAATGATTTGGAGAGTAACAATAAGCGCGATCCATTCGAAGCGTATAGTACTTCTACTACAATCCATACAGAAGCTAATATTGGTATTAAACAATGATAGGCAGGGCCTATTAAGTGCTCCCTATCTTTTTCCTTATTCATTTCATATATTTAGATATTTACATTTATTTTGTTATTTGTTTTTTTATTTACTATAAACGAACTTTTCACAGGTTCTGAACATAAACAAGCCTAAATAGTATGTTTTCTAGTTCAAATATGTCTTAGAGGAATACTACTGCTATACTCTTATTGCTGCCGTTGTAAATCATGAAACAGATACAGTTACGTTACGCGTATGACAGGGTTCTTAACTAAAATTATGAATTTCAATACAGGATTAGTTAAATTCTTGTAGAATTAGAAAATTAATGCGTTTATTTCGTCAAGACTTTTCCTTCCAGGACGTTCAAATTCAACTCACATATATTCTTTTATCAAAATCCTTATATCACCGCGCGGTGTAATTGTGAGGCTGATGTTTTCTTCTTTAAATCTCCATATTATCTCTCGAGGCAAAGAAAGAGGAAAGAATTTTATTTTCCTTCATCCTTTACATCGAGAATACGTTAACCAAATCAACGTTATTCATATTCGTATTTTGCTTATCAGATAACGTATGTACTCACTGAGGAAAAATCTTTGTACACATAATTGAAAATTTTCGATGAGCGAGGGAACTGTCAAAGAAAACAATAATGAAGAATTCAATGCTTATCACACATTGACTACAGAAGAAGCCGCTGAATTTATAGGCACAAGTCTGACTGAAGGTCTTACTCAAGATGAGTCCCTCCGCAGACTGAAAGCAGTGGGAGAGAACACATTGGGTGATGATACCAAAATTGACTATAAAGCAATGGTCCTCCATCAGGTATGTAATGCAATGATTATGGTCTTGGTAATATCCATGGCGATCTCTTTCGCTGTGCGCGACTGGATTACTGGTGGCGTTATTTCTTTTGTTATCGCGGTCAATGTGCTCATTGGCCTAGTTCAAGAATATAAGGCTACCAAGACAATGAACTCTTTGAAAAACTTGAGCTCTCCCAATGCTCATGTTATTAGGAACGGGAAAAGTGAGACTATAAACTCAAAAGATGTGGTTCCAGGTGATATTTGTCTGGTGAAGGTCGGTGATACTATTCCTGCTGATTTGCGTTTAATTGAAACTAAGAATTTTGATACTGATGAATCACTACTGACCGGTGAATCTTTGCCTGTCTCCAAAGACGCCAACTTAGTGTTTGGAAAAGAAGAAGAAACCTCCGTGGGTGATCGTTTGAATTTAGCATTTTCTTCATCCACCGTTGTCAAGGGAAGAGCCAAGGGTATTGTCATCAAGACAGCTTTGAATAGTGAAATTGGTAAAATTGCAAAATCTCTACAAGGTGATTCAGGTCTCATTTCCCGCGATCCTAGTAAGTCGTGGTTACAGAATACATGGATATCTACAAAGAAAGTTACTGGTGCATTTTTAGGTACAAATGTCGGTACGCCCCTGCACAGGAAACTGTCTAAGTTGGCGGTATTGCTTTTCTGGATTGCCGTACTTTTTGCTATCATCGTCATGGCCTCTCAAAAGTTTGACGTAGATAAAAGGGTAGCTATCTATGCCATTTGTGTGGCCCTATCCATGATTCCCTCTTCATTAGTCGTTGTCTTGACTATTACTATGTCTGTTGGGGCTGCTGTTATGGTTTCTAGAAACGTTATTGTAAGAAAATTAGATTCTCTGGAAGCTTTAGGTGCCGTTAACGATATCTGTTCTGACAAGACCGGTACTCTTACACAGGGAAAAATGTTAGCAAGGCAGATTTGGATCCCTCGCTTTGGCACTATAACTATCTCGAATTCTGATGACCCCTTTAATCCCAATGAGGGCAACGTGAGTTTGATTCCAAGGTTTTCACCTTACGAGTACTCCCACAATGAGGATGGTGACGTCGGTATTCTCCAAAACTTTAAGGATCGCCTATACGAAAAGGATTTACCAGAAGATATTGACATGGATCTATTTCAAAAATGGCTCGAAACCGCCACTTTGGCTAACATTGCTACTGTTTTCAAAGATGACGCAACTGACTGTTGGAAAGCTCATGGTGACCCAACAGAAATTGCGATTCAAGTGTTTGCTACTAAGATGGACTTGCCTCGCAATGCCCTTACCGGTGAGAAATCGACTAATCAAAGTAATGAGAATGATCAATCCTCTCTTTCACAACACAATGAGAAGCCTGGCAGTGCACAATTCGAACATATTGCTGAATTCCCATTCGACTCAACTGTGAAGCGAATGTCATCTGTCTACTACAACAATCACAACGAAACATATAATATTTATGGCAAGGGTGCTTTCGAAAGCATCATCAGTTGTTGCAGTTCTTGGTATGGTAAGGATGGTGTAAAAATCACACCATTGACCGATTGTGATGTCGAAACGATAAGGAAAAATGTTTACAGTCTATCAAATGAGGGTTTAAGAGTCTTGGGTTTTGCCTCCAAATCTTTCACTAAAGATCAAGTGAATGACGATCAATTGAAAAACATTACTTCAAACAGGGCCACCGCAGAAAGTGATTTAGTTTTCCTAGGGTTGATTGGTATTTACGATCCACCCAGAAATGAGACTGCCGGTGCAGTCAAGAAGTTTCACCAAGCTGGTATTAACGTTCATATGTTAACTGGGGACTTTGTGGGTACAGCAAAGGCTATCGCTCAGGAGGTTGGCATCTTACCCACCAATTTGTACCATTACTCCCAAGAGATTGTTGACAGTATGGTCATGACCGGATCTCAGTTTGACGGACTAAGTGAGGAGGAAGTGGACGATTTGCCCGTCTTACCTTTAGTTATTGCACGTTGCTCTCCGCAGACTAAGGTGAGAATGATCGAAGCTTTACACCGTAGGAAGAAGTTCTGCGCAATGACAGGTGACGGTGTTAACGATTCTCCATCTCTAAAAATGGCCAATGTTGGTATTGCAATGGGTATTAATGGTTCAGATGTTTCCAAAGAAGCGTCTGATATTGTTCTAAGCGATGACAATTTTGCTTCTATTTTGAATGCTGTCGAAGAAGGTCGTAGGATGACGGATAACATTCAGAAGTTTGTCCTACAATTATTGGCAGAAAATGTTGCTCAGGCTTTGTATTTGATCATTGGTTTAGTATTCAGAGATGAGAACGGAAAATCAGTATTTCCCTTATCACCAGTGGAAGTATTGTGGATTATTGTCGTCACCTCTTGTTTTCCTGCTATGGGGCTAGGTCTAGAAAAGGCTGCTCCAGATTTGATGGATAGACCTCCTAATGATTCAGAGATTGGTATTTTCACATGGGAGGTTATTATAGATACATTTGCATATGGGATTATAATGACAGGGTCCTGTATGGCTTCATTTACTGGATCACTGTATGGAATAAATAGTGGTAGATTGGGGCACGATTGTGATGGCACCTATAACAGCAGTTGTCGTGATGTTTATAGATCACGTTCTGCGGCTTTCGCAACTATGACGTGGTGCGCTTTGATTCTGGCTTGGGAAGTGGTTGACATGAGAAGATCTTTTTTCAGAATGCATCCAGACACTGACAGCCCAGTCAAGGAATTTTTCAGAAGTATTTGGGGAAACCAGTTTTTGTTCTGGTCAATCATTTTTGGATTTGTGTCAGCCTTCCCCGTCGTCTATATTCCGGTTATTAATGATAAAGTGTTTTTGCATAAACCAATTGGTGCTGAATGGGGTCTCGCCATTGCATTCACAATTGCATTCTGGATAGGTGCTGAACTTTACAAGTGTGGAAAGAGGCGCTATTTCAAAACTCAGAGAGCTCACAATTCGGAAAACGATTTGGAGCGAAGCAGTAAACACGATCCATTTGAAGCGTATAGCACATCCACAACCCTTCAAAGCGAAATTAATATCAGTGTCAAGCATTAATAAGGAGGGCAATTTATTGAGTGCCTTTCCTTTTGCATCCCTTATCCCTTCTCCCCCTTACGTAATAGTTTAGATTTTTTTATTTTTAATTAAGCTCCTTTACGGCTACCGAACATAAACAAATTTAGGTAATGAGTTTTCATATTCAAGCTCTATCTTAGAATAATAATACTTACATTATACAATATGTTCTAATATCTTTTAGCTTAATTTTCTTCTTCCTTTTTGACTTCCTCTCTCAAAACATCAGGCTTCAAAGTTGGGAACAATAAGACTTCTCTAATGGTGTTGGAGTCGGTCAAGAACATGGCCAGTCTATCAATACCACAACCCCAACCACCAGTTGGTGGTAAACCGTATTCTAGAGCATTACAGAAGGTTTCATCGACTAATTGAGCTTCGTCATCACCTTGATCCTTTTGTCTAGCTTGTTCTTCGAAACGTGCCCTTTGGTCAAATGGATCGTTCAATTCAGTGTAGGCATTACAAATTTCCTTTGTAGCTACAAAGACCTCGAAACGCTCACATAGACCCGGTTGATCTCTTGAGTACTTGGCTAATGGAGACATCATTTGAGGGTGGCCAAAAATGAAAGTTGGGTTGATACATGTATCTTCTAATTCACCGACAAGCTTATCTAACATACGAGCATTAGTTAGTGGAGGTGGACATTCTAATTTGTTGTCGACAAGAATCTTTTTCAAAAATTCACCAGTCTCAGCTGTATGTAATTGATCACCAGATGGGAACTTAACGTTGAATACCTTTTCTAATTCTTCAATCATGTTGATTCTCTTCCATGGTCTAGAAAAGTTCAATTCTAGTTCTTTGGCTGGATCAGCAGGGTCCGGATGGTATTTGATAATATAAGAACCAGTGATCTCCTTGACCATTTCTGAAAACATCAATTCAGTCATATCCATCAAATCATAAACATCAGCGTAGGCTTGATAAAACTCACAAGTGGTGAATTCTGGATTATGTGTCATATCGATACCTTCATTTCTGAATTGTCTACCAATTTCGTAAACACGATCCAAACCACCGACAACCAATTGTTTCAAGAACAATTCTGGAGCAATTCTCATGTACATGTCCATATCAAGGTCATTATGGTGGGTAATAAATGGCTTAGCGGTAGCACCACCAGCAATAACGTTCATCATTGGAGTTTCTACTTCAATAAACTTTCTTTGGTCCAAAAATCTTCTGATGTAACGGATAATTTCAGAACGGGTAATAAAACGGTTTCTGGCGTCTTTGTTCATGATCAAATCCAAATAACGCTTTCTGTATCTGGTTTCCTGGTCTTTGAAACCAAAGTGGTCGGCAGGTAACATGTGCAAACATGGTGTCAATAATTGCACTCTGCTAACGAAGACGGAAACTTCACCTTCACCACCTTTCTTTGGTTGAGTTCTTCCGACGTAACCCTCGACACCAACGATATCACCCCTTTTCAAAAGGTCGTGATCCTTTTCGTAAGAGTCTGGGTCGCAGTAGTCCTGCAATTGGGACATCAATTGAACTTCAACACCATCACCGTGAAGAACATAGAATTTCAATTTGGAGCCAGATTCTCTTTTGGCATGAATTCTACCAGCAATTGAAACCTTCTCTTCAGGTAAGGTTTCACCTTTTTTCAAATGCGCATATTTGGCCAAGAACTCAGGATTGGATATAGAAACGTGAAACTTGTGTGGGTATGGATTTGGTTCGTGAGTCTTTCTCAATTCTTGGATTTGGCGAGATCTTGTTTCGAAATATTGCGATGGATCCAGGTCAGCGAACAAATCTGTTTTTTTTTTGGAAGCCGGTTTTGGTTGAGCGGCAGCCTTTTTGGCGGCCTTTTTAGCTTCGACTTGTCTTTGCTTGATACGCTTCTTCAATTCAGACTTGGAGACCATTTCCCCGGTAGCTTCGTCGAGATGTAGGTTAGCAACACCTTCAGCGGCGGCTTTGACATTATCTTGTTGAGACATTATGCTATTGAAGTTTATTACGGATTTCTCGGAGGAAGGACAGAGCAATAAATCAATGTATGTAAGATAATTATACTTTTCTTTCTAAACAAAAAAGTGGCTGTATATATAACTTCGAAGTTCATTAAGAGTCATTTCATCATTCATCGATAATTCAAGCTAAAAAAAAAAAGAAAAAAAAAAAGAAAAGAGCCGAAAAAAATTCAAATGGCAAATATTTTCACAACACCCATACACTACACCAAAAATATTCCTACATCACTAATGCCATTAGCATTCCATAAACTACTAACCAACAACTAGAACAGAACTTGATCTATTGTGCTCATGGGTCGGAGAAGCTCGCCTTATCCGCATCGTTTCCTGGGTTAATAGAAAGGTTTTTTGAATTCTTAAACATGTAATATCTCAAAACTAACACTTAAACATTATGCCGAAGAGAACAGTCCCTAACCCATTTGTAGTAAGCAGCCTTACAGGATTCCAAGGATTCAGCCAGCCAAACTGACCCATTGCGTTTTCTACCAATCTTCTCTTGTTTAGTAACACAATCCGGGTCACCCTTCGGAACTTCGGAATTGGAGAGGCAAGTGCAAAGAAAAGTGTTAAACCTCGGAGCCAAATGATTGATGGGGTAGCCGAGAAGATAAGAGCAGCTTGTTTCCTGCGCCTGTGTACGGGAATCCTCATTTATATAATACTTGGTTCTGTTTAGCCACCACAAATAATGCTCAGAAATACGCTAAAATGTGCCCAATTGTCGTCTAAATACGGATTTAAAACTACCACACGTACATTCATGACTACTCAACCCCAGCTAAATGTCACCGACGCACCACCTGTGCTATTTACCGTTCAAGATACAGCTAGAGTTATCACGCTAAATAGGCCCAAAAAGCTCAATGCTTTGAACGCCGAAATGTCAGAATCCATGTTCAAGACTTTGAACGAGTATGCAAAGAGCGATACTACAAACTTAGTCATTTTAAAGTCATCCAACCGACCACGTTCGTTCTGTGCTGGTGGTGATGTAGCTACTGTGGCAATATTCAATTTTAACAAAGAATTTGCCAAGTCCATCAAATTTTTTACTGATGAATATTCTTTGAATTTTCAAATAGCAACTTACTTGAAACCAATTGTTACCTTCATGGACGGTATCACCATGGGTGGCGGCGTTGGTCTATCCATTCACACGCCCTTTAGAATTGCTACAGAAAACACCAAATGGGCCATGCCCGAGATGGACATTGGTTTTTTTCCAGATGTAGGCTCAACTTTTGCTCTCCCTAGAATCGTGACATTGGCTAACTCAAACTCACAAATGGCCCTGTATCTATGTCTTACAGGAGAAGTAGTCACAGGAGCAGACGCTTATATGCTCGGCTTAGCGTCTCATTACGTCAGTAGTGAAAATTTAGATGCTTTGCAGAAAAGATTAGGTGAAATTAGCCCCCCTTTTAATAACGATCCACAATCTGCATACTTCTTCGGGATGGTTAACGAATCCATCGACGAATTCGTATCACCATTACCAAAAGATTATGTTTTCAAGTATTCTAACGAGAAATTAAACGTTATTGAAGCCTGTTTTAACTTGTCTAAAAATGGTACTATTGAAGACATAATGAATAACTTACGTCAATATGAAGGTTCTGCGGAAGGTAAGGCTTTCGCACAAGAAATCAAAACGAAATTGTTAACCAAGTCACCATCCTCTCTTCAAATCGCCTTGAGATTGGTGCAAGAGAATTCCAGAGATCACATAGAATCTGCTATCAAAAGAGACTTATACACAGCAGCTAACATGTGCATGAACCAGGACTCTTTGGTGGAATTCTCTGAAGCCACAAAGCATAAACTTATTGATAAACAAAAGGTCCCGTATCCATGGACAAAGAAGGAACAGTTATTTGTATCTCAGTTGACATCTATCACATCTCCTAAACCATCGCTACCAATGTCATTACTAAGAAATACCTCGAATGTTACTTGGACTCAATATCCCTACCATTCTAAATACCAATTGCCTACAGAACAGGAAATCGCTGCGTATATTGAAAAGAGAACGAATGATGACACTGGCGCCAAAGTTACCGAAAGAGAAGTACTAAATCACTTTGCCAATGTGATTCCTTCTAGAAGAGGGAAACTGGGTATCCAATCGCTATGTAAAATTGTTTGTGAAAGAAAATGTGAAGAAGTTAACGATGGCTTAAGATGGAAATAAAACCTGAAATAGCAGCCCCGTGGCTCGTAAAGAATTTTGCCAACACTTCTATGCATGTAAATAATAAAAGTAAAACATAACGCTATATTTGTATATGGATGTTTATTTAATGATACATAGAAAACTGTCATTTTCTTTCTCTTTTCTTATAAGTATTTTTTTTATAAAAGGCAAAAAAAAAAAAAGTTTGAATGTAATAAATATGGTTCAGAAAGAAATTACAATAAATCAAAAGTTTTGAGTATCATTCAAGATTATTTGCATTTTTCCCTCATTTACAGGCTATTTTTTCAAGGCCTTTCTTCTGTTTCTAACACCTTCTGCCAATAGCTCCAATACCTGTTCGGTGGACTCCCAGCCAATACAAGCATCCGTAACAGAACAACCATACTTCAATCCCTCTCTGCCACCTTCTTTGGGAATATCTTGTCTACCTTCATTTATGTTGGACTCAATCATAACACCACAGAGACTATTCTCACCCTCCGTCAGCTGGTCATAAATACATTTGGCAACCTTTGGTTGGTTCTTGAAATCTTTATTACTGTTGCCGTGGGAACAATCGATCATAATTCTTTTCTGGGAATCATCAGTCAAACCGGCCTTTTCTAACTGTTTCTTAGTATTTTGAACACTTTCTTTGTCAAAGTTAGTACCGTTCTTACCACCTCTCAAGATCAGGAAGGTATCCTTGTTACCTTCAGTGCCCACGATAGCAGTGACACCTGGCTTTGTGACAGAAAGGAAGTAATGTTCATGTGCAGCGGCTCTCATAGCGTCGATGGCGACTTGCAAACCACCATCAGTACCGTTCTTAAATCCAATAGGGAAAGATAGACCGGATGCTAATTCTCTGTGCAGTTGGGATTCAGTAGTTCTGGCGCCGATGGCACCCAAGGAGAAACAATCACTCAAAAACTGCGGAGAAATGGTATCCAACATCTCACCAGCAATGGGTAATTTTTCAACCAGTTTTATGAACATTTCTCTCGAAATCCGTAGACCTTTATTGATTTGAAAAGAGTTATTCATATCAGGGTCGTTAATCAACCCTTTCCAGCCAACAGTAGTCCTTGGTTTTTCTAAATACGCTCTCATAATAATCAATAAGTCTTTTGACAACTTTTCTGAAATTTTAGCCAATCTGTCAGCGTAATCGTAAGCGGCTTTGGGGTCATGTAGGGAACATGGCCCGATCACGATAACTAAACGATCATCTTTACCATTCAAAATACCACAGACGGAGTCTCTTGCCTTGATAATGTTTTCCTCACCTTTGGCTGAAATTGGAAATTCATGTTGAAGCAGATCTGGAGGGGTTAATGGATCATAACCTTTGATTCTCCAGTCTTCCAAGCGTTTCCTGTCACCGGCGTGATCGTTTTTAATGAACATAATGCTATAAAGTGTTCTTGTAACGTAATAGGGGTAGTACCTATAAATATAAATGAGAAATAATGAAAATAAATATGTCGTTCGTATACAAGTAACAGGAAGAAAAAAAAGAAGAGAGAGAAAATGCAAACACTTATAAACACATGCATGTATTTAATGCAGCAAGCATACTTTCCGATGTGACTAATACTTAAGCAATGAAAAAATATAAAAAAGGAAAGTGAGGAAGCTTTTAAATATATGTCACTATGTACGCATAAATTTGAGAAGATACGCAGCTGCTTCTTTTTTTTCAGCGGCTAAATATGATGTTCTTTCCATACTAATTTTTAGCTGTCGATTAGAATTAAAAAACGTCACAACATAGGTTAATTAAACATAGACAACATAGGAAGTGACAACAGGTTCTGCAGCAACCACCGGATTCTCTCCGAGGAGGAGGCTGTTGGACATAGACTGGTTGTTGTTGTGGGGCATAATGCATATTTTGATGATGCCTCATTTTGGTATTGCTAACTTAGACTTTTTAGTTGACAATTAGGATTATTTTAATTCACAACATAACTGAGAAACATTTAAATACAGTTGAAAACTGGGAGGGGCGAGAGGGGAAGGAGAAAATGAAAAATCGAGCTTGTATAATTTTTAAATAGAAATTGCCCTTATTTCTTCGCCTTTTTCCTTTTTTCAGGGTATCGAAAAAAAAATGCGAGGGGCTGTGCAATTCAAAGCCAAGAAAGAAAAATAAAACAAGAGGGTTAAAAAATAGAAAAGGTCCTACCCGGATTCGAACCGGGGTTGTCCGGATCAAAACCGAAAGTGATAACCACTACACTATAGGACCCTAAAATGGACGATTGGAACCTTCTTTCGTACCTTCTTGAACAAAGCATTTTGAGTAGAAAATTCATCAATCCTAAATTTGATATTGACTTAGGTTATGGTTTACTCTTCTTTACAGAAATACAAAAGGCATGCTGATTGTTGGAATAAAAATCCACTATCATCTATGATAATTGTGCGGATTCTGATGTAATTGTTGGGATTCCATTTTTAATAAGGCAATAATATTAGGTATGTAGATATACTAGAAGTTCTCCTCGAGGATTTAGGAATCCA
>OBMA010002460.1_pt1 | contig 10776 bp, 5 predicted proteins | sample 1539141 | NCBI WGS metagenome assembly OBMA01 (sample SAMEA3991484, study PRJEB22521) | metagenome | biome: anthropogenic terrestrial biome; feature: sewage plant; material: raw primary sludge | place: Sweden | collected 2012-09-26 | reverse complement strand
GCTGGATGGTAATTGCATTACCAATGCGAATATTAAAAAGTATAGATTCTTCATTAAATTATTTATTATAGATAATCTGATTCACTGCAAAGATAGTTGTATATATAAAATTAAGCAACTAATATCATAATAACATGAATTTTATTTTGTGTCTTCATTAAATTCCACTTCTATAATCTGCAGTTTATTGCTATTAGACGACTTCAACTGTTTATTAGACTTATCAGCCAGCTCTACCATGTCAGCAAAGGCGTCCTTAACAGATGCAGGACCAACCATCTTAATTGTAAATGTATCATTAAATGTCAGTTTAAGAGGTATGTGACAATATCCCAAGCCTTTGTGTGTGAAGCCCTTAAACACAAGTTTACGACCGGAATAAACCTCTATCGGATAGCTTGAATCGCGGAATCCCAATACTTTTATCACCATCTCATTTATCTTTGCTTTCCTTGCAAGATGGTATCTAATATATGCATTTTCAAGCATTCCATCACTTGACCAATGTGTGGATTCGTTATCATCATATGAGGCTTTGACATTTGCTGTATCAGATGCCGCCTCAGCATATTTTATGGCGATAGTATTCTTCTTTTGTGTATAAGATGATGTTGAAGGCGTTTCACCACGATTAAGTATGCATGGCATCATGCTACCCCAATCTGCTTCTATCGCCTTACCTGACGCATCTGCATAGAAACCGTTATTTACAGGTACCGGCTCAGACTTTATAGATAAGGATGTTTCAGGAAATCCCTGAGCTGCCGCTTTAATTGTTATTTTACCAGCATTTACACAACTCCTTATCATTACACGATTTACGCCACATTCAAAAGGTAATGTCTTATCCAATATATAGTTATGGTTATTTCGTTTATCCCTACATGATGACCGTTGAGATATACATCAGCAGCCTGTCTTGCCCCTTCAAACTAAACAAAGACATGTTTGGCATTCATATATCTGCCGATAGTAAAATGCTTACGATACCACATAACCGTATCTGACTGCTGGGATATAGCTACAGAGAAGGCCTCCTTTCCATTGAATGCGTAAGGAAGAGTAACTTTCTGCCATGATGTGTCATCAAAGGTTATATTTTCAGCTCCACTTTGGTCTCCAACTTTTAGAAGCCAAGAAGAATTAAAATTTAGTCTTTGACCAGCAAAAACACAAACAAAAAATAACAGATAAAGTAAAGACAGATATATCCTTTTCATTTTATAGAATTTAAAATTATGCTGCAAATGTATGATATTTCAGTCTCCAAAATATATTAATATCGTACAACTTTAAGGAATATCGTACGAAATATCATTTAAAACAATACAGCAAGACTGGTAATGCATAAAAATAGCATAATTACATTGCTTTGAAATTAAATTAAGGGCGATTTTGCATCACTGCAAAACCGCCCCTATATCAACATTTAACTAACACTAACTTTTACTTAAATTTATTTTTATCTTTTATAAAACAACTTCGTTATTATTTTATGAATTTGTAAACACAGAAGGTTCTTGCTCCTATATTCACATTCAGTATATTACCTTCTGTTTTCACATCAAATACTTGAGGTATAACAATATTTTTTTTATCTACTGTATTTACAGCTTCATTACTCTCGGCATGAAGCGTAGTTACTTTTCCTGAATGAAAAGCTTTCAAACCATTAAATACAATATTTAGTTCTTTGGCATCATCTGTTGTATTGGCAACTTTTACAATATATGCATCTTCGTTTTTATCATAAACTGCCGAAGCATAAATGCCATCACCGCCTTCTACAGCTTTGCCATTCTCTGTAAGTGAAAGTACATTTGTGCCTTTATTCATTCCATACAATTGCTGCACATAATAATTTACTGTACGTACGCTACTCAGATTGTCAAACCATATAAGATCCGGACGCCACTGCCAACCATCTACATGTGCAAATAGAGGTGCATAAGTAGCCATATGTACAACATCTGCATTACGTTCTAATCCAGTCATAAATGCGGCTTCGCTCAAAGCAGACTCAAAATCATTCTTTCCTTCCTGATATTGGTTATTGAATTTGTCTACATGACATGCATATTCACCGGCAAACACTTTTGGTCCTTTGCGATCATATTTGTCATAACGGCCTGCACTCTTAAGGAACCACTCAGGACTACGGTAATAATGCTCGTCAACCAAATCAGCCCCTAATCGTTTCATCTCTTTCCATCCATAATCAAAATCTTTGCCATCAGGATTAGGACCTGCAGTACCTACAATCTTCATCTGCGGATATTTTGCACGTATAATCTTTACAAATGGCTCCAGACGCTCAGGATATAAAGGTCCCCATTGCTCATTGCCAATAGCTATCTGCTTAAGGTTGAACGATTCCGGATGTCCCATATCAGAACGTAGTTTACCCCATTTGGTATTTATTGAACCGTTGGCAAATTCAATAAGATCTAAAGCATCTTGTATATATGGTTCTAAATCTTTTACTGCTACATGAGCATTTGGATCCTTATCTTTGTTCTGAAACTGACAAGCAAGTCCACAGCTTAATACAGGAAGAGCCTGCGCACCAATTTTCTCAGACAAGAGGAAAAATTCATAAAATCCCAATCCATAAGTCTGATAATAATTAGGATACATACGATTAGGAAATGTATAATTCCATCTGTTCTCGTTAAGAGGACGGTTTTCAGGGCATCCAACAGTATTTTTCCATTGATAGCGGGTGGCAAGGTCTGTACCTTCTACAATACATCCACCCGGGAAACGGAACACTCCAGGGTGTAAATCTTCTAGATCCTTTACTAGGTCAGCACGCAGTCCATGCCAATTATCAGCAGGGAAGAGTGATATATGATCAAGATCTACTCCATCATCAGACATAAGGAAAATACGCATTAGTGCCTTTGCATCAGTAACATTAGATATTAGTGAAGCTGTAAACTTCTGCCACTGATTATTATTTATTATAATAGTATCTCTAGCTATAGGATTGTCTTTTGAGTCGACAAGTTCTACACGAATCTTTGCGACTTTTCCTTGCAATGAACTAAGACGGGCATATACCGAAAAGTCATATTTCATTCCTTTCTTTACGCCCATTCCGAAAAAGCCATTATTCTCTATTCCTGTAAACTTCTGATCATGACCAGAATTAAGTAATGTTACATAATGTGGGTTACGTTCAAATGCAGGTTTTATATCTGATACTGATACGTTGCCGAATGTATTCCATCCCATAAGATGACTAGGAAACTCAAACGAACGGTTTTCTACCATCTCTGCATACAAACCGCCATCTGCTCCAAAATTAATATCTTCAAAGAAGATGCCATACATCGTGGATTGAACGACAGCGCCTAACTTGTCAGCTTGAATATCAAAATGATGTGTCTGTGAAAATGCCACCGAAGTTACAGCACTGACAAAAAAGATAGACAGTAATCTTAGTTTTTTCATATTAGGTATAGGTATAAATAAATTTATTAATAGATTATTGATTGCAAATATATAAAGAATAATTGTCAAACGTACAATTATTCTTTTATTTTTCAATATTTTTAGAACCTTTATATTATATCACTCTCTTTTTTAGCTTGATCAATACCGAAATTTTGTTTTTCTTATTTGTGCGCCTTTCTATTTCAAAAGGAATATAACCTAATTTGTGGTATAATAAAAGACCGGCTGTATTGGCATTAAAACATGATAGATGGGTCTCTTGTATATCATATTTCTGCTTTCCTATATTTTCCATAATTGTTATTAGAAATGTACCAATACCACAATTACGGAAATGATGACTTACAATAACATTTCCAATAGCACAATATTCTGTTTTCTTTACTGCGTAGAAATTTGCGAAGCCTATTATTTTATTATCATATAGGACTACTGTTGAATCAAAACGATCTTTTATAATATCTTCTAACTGTTCTTTGGTTAGTGGATAATCAGCCTTTGGACACATGAAGAACAACTCTTGTGCATTTTGAGGAAGTTTACAAATAGCTTCAAAATCACTTGGAATGAGATTTCTATAAACAATTTTTTCATTCTTATATTTATCTTCTATACTCATTGTTTTTCTTTGCGAGATTAATGTCAGTTCAACTAATTATAATATCTTGATTATTTGTTAATTAGCAAAAGATATTATAATTCATAGCTGTAAAACATTAAACTATAAATAATAAATTCAACAATATTTACTAATGACAAAATTACAGAAATATTTTGTATTGCAGATTATTTCTGCAATTTTTTTAACCAGATTATAGAAAAATATAACCGATGTTCTACATCAAGACGGAAACATCATCGGGATAACAGAATATCAATGGTATAAATTATGGCGGTTATCATACTCTTCCACAATTCAAGATAAATATAGAATGAGCATTAATGTCTTTTTCGACAAATATGCTTTTGACCTTAAATATACTATATATATTTTATGGTCACATTTAAGATCAAAAGCATAGATATGAATTTACAGATCGTTTGTTATATATATATTATAATTCTTTATACTACCTGGTGCTCCCTGCTCAGCCCTTGGAAGGTATTCGATACCAGATACTGAGTTAGAAGACCCCATATCAACAACTAGCACATGAGGAAATGAAACTCCACTTTGCGTAGCCCAATAAGTACTCTCTTGCAAATCAAAAACTTTATCGGCTGTTTTATTCCCATTAGATACATCCTCGCTATCTGCATACTTTATTGTCCATAACTCACGACTCAACCTTTTACCATTGGCATCCAGAGCGTACAACTCAGCGATACTGGCCTTTTCTTTACCTTCTTGGCTATTTAATCCTTCTATAACGAGATAACGACCAGTAGATAGTGTGTTGAATTTTATTTTCTGCCAACCATTGCCGGCTTCAAAACTACCACTCGCTACCAAATATTTTTTTTTCAATTCAGGCTTTTTTATATTTGATGAGCGTTCCAAATTCAGTTTATCTAATTCCGGCTTATTTTGCCCATAACATACAGGACTTCCTTTAGGACCTATTACGTCTAGTACGATAACCTCATTGCGCCCCTTTTTTAACCAACATCCAGGCAAATATAATGTCTGCTGTGGACCTATGTTCCAAAAACGTCCTAAAGAATGACCATTAACATACACTAATCCCTTACCGAAAGCCTCCATATTCAAGAACGTATCTCCTACTTTTTTGAGATTAAAATACCCTCTGTAATAACCTGGTTTATTAATATTGTCCAACCATTTTTCTGTCTTCAAGCTTTCAATCCCATTAAACATAGAAACAGAAATACTTTTATCTATTACCAAATCTATTTGTTTATTGCTCATCTCAAAAGCCTTTAATGCCTGAGTATAATCATCCTTAATGCGTATATTAATCCAATTTTTTGGCTTGTAGGTAGTTTGTACATTCCCATTATCGGTTGTAATAGTTACATCCTTTGTTATACCCTTATAATCTTTTATTGCTCTTCCAAAATTGATACGACCCATACCTTCAACAAATACCTGAATCATTGAATTTTTAGCTATTGGTGGCAACTCTATTGATTTTTCATTCTTTACTCGATCTATTGTTCCAATATATTTACCATTAATAAATATTCTGGCATAATCATGGCATTCATTTAAAGTTAGAATGCTATTAGATTTAGTCTCTGGTAGATCAGCAATATATACCATAGATCCCCACCCCATATTCATATCCTCAAAGGTAAGCATCTTGTCTGAATTGTTTGTAATAGCAATGCTATCCATGCCATTCAATAAATTAGAGTGCTCTGACAAACTAAATTTAGGTATAGTTATTATACCAATAGGAGATTTAGGAACAGCAGGCAATTTCTTACCATCATTATATTTCTCCATTGTTTTACGTAATTCCCAAAATTTTGGAGTTGGCATACCATATTCATTTATTGGAGCATCATAGTCGTAGGATGTTACATCAGGAGCAAATCCAGGACTATTAGCACCAGCCCAATGCCCAAAGCTGGTTCCACCATGAGTCATATATAGAGAAAAGGATATACCTTTAGACAACATCTCGTCGATTCCGGCAACCATCTCGGAAGAAGGACGTGTCTCATGACGTGCACCCCACTTATCAAACCATCCACTCCAAAACTCAGAACACATTTTTGGAGCACTTGGACGTAGTTTGCCAAGCAGTTTAAACTGTTCGTCTATATTAGCACCTGTACCAAAATTCATTGTCCAGACCAAATCATCAAGTCCATTCTTTGTAAAGTTGCTAGACCAATCACATTGAAACAAAGTTACTTTATCAAATCCAGATTTTTTTACAATATCTCGTATAGCAGACACATAAGGTTTATTCTCACCATACGAGCCATATTCATTCTCAACTTGAACCATAATAACCGGTCCGCCGTTCTGAATAGTTAATGGAGATAATTGTTTACCTACTTCTTTTTCGAATATTTCTACACGCTTCATAAAGTAAGGATCCTGTTCGCGTAAAGCAATATCTTTCTTTTTAAGCAACCACCATGGCAGTCCACCCATCTCCCATTCAGCACAGACATATGGTCCGGGACGCACTATTACGTACATTCCGTTTTTCTTTACAAGTCTGCAAAATTCTGCCAAATCATTGTTACCGGTAAAATCAAAATGATTTTCCTGCGGCTCGTGTATATTCCAAAAGACATATATGCAAATCGTGTTCATTCCCAATGCCTTACACATTTTTATCCGATGTTCCCAATAAGCGCGAGGTATTCTTGGATAATGCACCTCTGCGGCTTTTACCACAAATGGATGTCCATCAAGAAGAAATGTATTTTCACCTACAACAAAGGTTGAAACCTTAACATTATTTGACGCATTAACATGCATGAAAGGTGATAATAACAGAGAACTTAATAAGCAGATTTTGATTGTCTTTTTTATTTCCATATTATATTTTAATTTATTTTTATTCAGAGACGAATGTTGTTATTGAACGCGGAGTAAGATTACAATTAGATGCATCATATGTATCAACAGGAGTAAGATTCTCAGATGTTACGTCAGAAGTTCTGTACATTTTCCATTTTATACTTTCAGAATTATCCAGACTTAATGCAAACGGTTTTGATTGTTCCGAATAGTTGATTGCAACAACTACCCATTTACCATCTGTATTCAAATATGCAGAACACATTATGCCTTTAACATCATTATATCCTTCGGGTATTTCTTTTCCAACAGAATCTATGGCCATAATATCATGGCGAATAGCTCCTGGGCGTATAAACCTACTATAGTTACCTAAAGCCCACATCAATTTAGAGTCGACTACACTTCCACTTTTCATGCCATCACTGCTATAAGCTCTTATTAATCCGTCTTTGTAATCTTCTCCTACAGCCCTCCACCATGACCAACTCTGTGCATCAGCAAAAACGAGATCATGATGTATTATTCTTGCTACATATAGTGCTGTCTTCATAGAAAAATCAAATCCGCCACCACCGCCAATTTCCTGATCGTTATTCATTATGCATATCTCCGTCTGCCAATATCCTAGGCCTTTATTTCTCAAAGAATCTCTCAATGCTGAACGAATATCCTTCATATACTGTAAAGGTGTATTAGTCCAATAACTATGCCCAGCCATAATATTGGGAACATTGGGTGTAGCTCCAATATATGTATTAGTACTATCTTTAGAAAACAATGTATTTATTGTATTACCACGTTGCCAATCGGTATCATGGATACCGATTAAACATCGTAAATCTGAACTTTCATTTACTATTATTTGGGTCTTAATATTGTGCTTTACAAATTGTTTGCTGATTTCTTTAACAAGCCTTACAATCTCTCTATTAGTTGCCGGTGAACCTTCTTGCTTTGGCCCTAACCAATTCCAACTGCCATCAGGTTCATTTACAGGACTTATATAATCAAAATGTATTCCATCATGCTGTTCTATACCTTTTAAAGACTTTGCTACAAAACTTGCAACATCGCCATAACATTTATCTTTAATATTTGCTGTAGCTCCACGCCCTGTATTTGTAGCCAGACCATTCTTTGTATAGAAAACCGGTACTGAATTCATAAAAGCTAAAAAATGGCATACTCCTCTATCTTTAGCCAATTTCAGGAAATGTCTTTGACCTTCTTGTTTGCTCCAGTCATAAGATTTATCAGATTGTAAGAAACAATCTGTACGTGTATTTGAATTTATTTGAGATTTATCACCTTGTTCCAAAGAACCTGCTCCAAGATTAAATCGCCATATTGACAATCCGATTCCTTTAGGTTTACCTGTTGAATCGTAATCCATACTAAATAGCCAATCAGCTATTTTATTCTGTTGATCTTGAGGCCATAAACCAATAAAACGCATACTCCAAGCATCGCTGGCTCCAAAATGTTGTATTGTCTGTTCTGATTTTGTTGTTTCTATTATATATATTTTGATTTTATTATCTGCCTTAGTATATAATGTAGACAAAAGAGCAATCAATATTATCAGATATTTTTTCATTTTACGACTATTTTTTTACCTTTTGTTATATATACTCCTTTTTCTAACCCATCTAATGTAGAAGCATTTTTACGTACAAGTTTTAAGAAATCGTTTGTAAGCGATCCTTCCAATTATCTTAAAATGACAAAGGGTATAAAATAACAACAATTACATGTATCTAAAATTAAAAAGTCCGTCGCGCACAAACATTTTCAGTCTGATTGCGGCGGACATATATGTTCTTTCGACTAGTTTTAATTTAGAGAATTACATATTGGTGATATAATGAATTTGAATTCCTTATCACCATAGTGTACACGATACTTTGGAAGAGCAATAGCATTCTGACTCCAACTGTCTATACCACCAACTCCAGCCTGAACCATATCAATATACAGATTTACATAAGGAGACACTGGAACCTCTGGGCAATGACGCTGATGTTTTTCATCTCCTTCATCAAGATCCTTAATAGCATAATTTAAAGCAGATGCTGAGAATGGAGCTACAGATGTTACCTCAAATCCATTGTCTGATGAAGATGTCTGTTTCCACCAACGGATATCACTCTTAGTGCCTGTCTCTTGTGGGCGTATATATGAGAAGAACTGCTGATCTGCAGTCTGAGTATATATACCTATGTTCTGAGCTGACTTACGGTCTGCGTAATTTTCTACAGGTCCACGACCATAGAATGTACTCTTATCCATCTGTTTTGGCAACTGCATCACCATTCCAAAACGGAACATGTCCGAAACTTTTTTAGTGCTGTCTGTTGTCATCTTCTCAGTTACATTGATAGTTCCATCAGCATTAATCAAATAAGATAATGTAAGTTTTGCACTTACATCTGGCATATCATATACTGCTGTTACTAAAGGCTGTTTACCCTTTTTTGATGTTACGGAAACTAGATTTATCTGTGGATTACGCCATACTTTATATTGATGTTGCAATCCTGCGCCCATATCATTATCTGTTACAGCACGCCAGAAATTAGGTATCAAAGAACCTTCTTCACCTAACATAGGCTGTCCATTTACATCGTAACGTTTAAGATATCCGTTTTTCTTACTAAATTCTATATTAAACTGATTGCCGTTTACGGCTATCTTATCGTTATCATCAGTCAACTTCATCTTTCCATTAGTCTGCTTTCCTGACATTATATTAGCATTTGCAACATAAGGTCTCAATACAATCTGCTGATGGGCCACAACCTGTCCTGCATCCATAAGAGGTTCCGAATTTTTCAACTTATAATCTATATTAAGAAGAAGTTCTGATTGCCTTTGAACGCTTTCCATATTATATGGCAATGTATATTCATGACTTTCATGAGGTGCTATATCAAGGTTTTCTATTTCGCCATCCTGAACAGCTTTCCCATCAGACATAAGTGTCCAAACCAACTTATAGGCAGACAAGTCTTTAAAGAAATTTTCATTATACACTTTCAATATACCTTTATTGAGGTCAATCGGTGTTGTCCATATGTTCTGATAAAAATACCCTACTTCATATAACTCCGGATTAGGTATACGATCTGGATTAACAAGTCCGTTACAGTTAAAGTTATTATCACTCGGATCATAATTATTATAGTCACCACCATATTTGTAGATACTCTTACCCTGAGCATCCTTTGCGTGCAATCCCTGATCTACAAAATCCCAGATAAATCCACCTTGATATTTTGGATATTTACGTACCAGATCCCAATATTCCTTGAATCCTCCACATGAGTTTGCCATAGCATGAGAATACTCGCATTGTATCAAAGGCTTCTGATCTATCGGATCATTGCTCTGTGCGTATTTTTCACATCCTTCCTGACTAAGATACATAGGACAGTAAATATCTGTATTTCCAAGTTTCCATGCCTGCTCAAACTGTACAGGTCTACTTAAATCTTGGGATTTAATCCATTTAAATGCTGCTGTGAAATTATCACCATTAACAGTTTCGTTTCCTAGAGACCAGATTATAACACTAGGATGATTGAAATTCATGCATACATTATGCTGGTTACGCTCCAATACCTGTTTTGCAAACAATGGAGTAGTCATCTCACGTGCTTCCTTACTATATCCGAAACCATGAGATTCTTGATTAGCCTCAGCACAAAGATAAATACCATATTCGTCACATAAGTCATACCACCTTGGATCATTTGGATAATGACTTGTACGTACTGCATTGATATTAAACTTTTTCATTAACTTTATATCCTGTATCATACGTTCACGTGATACTACATATCCACCATCAGGATCCATTTCATGACGGT
>OBMA010002459.1_pt1 | contig 10779 bp, 7 predicted proteins | sample 1539141 | NCBI WGS metagenome assembly OBMA01 (sample SAMEA3991484, study PRJEB22521) | metagenome | biome: anthropogenic terrestrial biome; feature: sewage plant; material: raw primary sludge | place: Sweden | collected 2012-09-26 | reverse complement strand
TGTCCGATTAATGCAATCTCTACATTAGAATCCCAAAATTCCTGAGGGATTCTGTCCATAAGATGCATCTGCACAAATAAATCGCACCACTCTTCATCCTCAACCTGCTTGTCATCCTTTGCATTCTTATATTGAAGATAAAGTCTGCCTTCCTGTCTCTTAGTCGTGCAAGTTGCCTTTTTAAAATAACTGCTGACCATCATATATAGAGCATAATCCAGAACCATTCGGTCACTTGCGGCTCTTTCCTGCTCCGAAGCAAATCTTCTCACGCTTTTCGTCTCCTTAAAATAAATTGTCCATCACTTGACAGACACTACATAAAATAATACTTTTTATCCCTTGTTCAGTCAACCTTTTTTAGTCCATACATGAATTTTTTAATTTAATAACAAATCATTATATATAAATTCAAAAATTTATACAGATACTTTTTCCCACATAATATGATATAATCTACAGATGATTCTTGTCGAATATAGTTTTAAACAGTAATTGGTATATGCATTTTTATTGTTTGACTTTTTCGCAGCAATTTAATATATTCAATACCAAGGAGATTTCATTATGAGTAAATTCGGTACAAAAAATAAAGACAGCAAAAAGGCTGAAACAAAAAAAATTCAGCAGCAGCTTGAAGCCCTTGCAAAGAAAAATGCAGAAAAAAACGACAAAAAAAAGAAGAGAAAGTAATATCTCTTCTTTTTTTATGTACTATTTTATGTACTATTTTATGTACTAAAAACAATCATTTAATCATTCTAGTCCTGCAGTCAGTTCATCAATTTTTTTCAACTCTTCCTTTTCAAATGAATCATTTTTAAGGAATCTGACATTATCTATTATTTGTTCTGGTTTTGATGCTCCTATAATAACAGACGAAACAATCTGGTCTTTTTCTACCCACGCAAGCGCCATATCAGCAAGAGACTGGCCTCTCTCTCTGGCCATATCATTAAGTTTTCTGATAGCATCCATTTTCTTATCTGTAAGATCATCACGTTTCAAATAACGTGCATCTCGTGCAATCCTGCTGTCAGCAGGGATACCATTTATATATCGGTCAGTAAGAAGTCCCTGTGCCAGTGGTGAAAATGCTATAATCCCTATACCGGTTTTACTGCATTCTTCCTTAAGTCCCTCTCGCTCAATTTTTCTGTCAAAAATAGAATACCTTCGCTGATTCACAATCAATGGCAGACTTATCTTACGGGCGATCTTAACAGCAGCTTCAGTCTGCTCTGAATTGTAATTTGATATACCGGCATAAAGTGCTTTTCCGCTTCTCACAATCTGATTCAATGCCTCCATAGTTTCCTCAAGTGGCGTTTCCGGATCCGGACGATGATGATAAAATATATCAACATACTCAAGTCCCAGCCTTTTAAGAGACTGATCGCAGCTTGCAATCAGATATTTTCTGCTTCCATGATCACCATAAGGTCCTGGCCACATGTCATATCCCGCCTTAGAAGTAATAACCAGTTCATCTCTGTACGCAGTAAAATCCTCTTTTAAAATTCTTCCCGCATTCTGCTCGGCACTTCCATATTCAGGTCCATAATTATTTGCAAGATCAAACTGCGTAATACCAAGATCAAATGCTGTTCTCATCATCATCCGCATTGTATCTATATTTCCCGTATTGCCAAAATTATGCCAGAACCCAAGAGAAACTGCCGGAAATTTAAGTCCGCTTTTCCCTACATAATTATACTTCATATTCTCATAACGATTTTCCGATGCAACATATACTTTTGCCATATTGTGTCCTCCCATATAAATCTTTTGTATCCCACAATGTGTTTTTGAATTTTTATACGCTCCTGAAATTCAATCAGTACATCAGATATGCCTATTTCGGCCTTGCATATGTCACATGCCTGATTCCTGTTAAAATTCAACTCTGCATTTTGATTATAATCGGGAATTCTTCAATTCACTATTATAAATTTTACTTTTTTTTATAAAGATTTTTATAATATTCGTGATTTTTCTATAATTCTCTTTTCTATAGTTATTTTTCGTATTCTGATTTTTCAGATTTTCGTGTCACATTTTATGAATTTTCTGCAAACGCCATCACATTTTCAGATAAAATACGAATTTCTTCTTCTGCATCTTCTCTTGAATTTTTGCATGTATAAAAATAGAACTTTATTTTTGGTTCTGTTCCTGACGGTCTGACAGCAAACCATGTGTCTTTTCCCATCGTATATTTTAAAACATCAGACCTGGCAATATAGTCCAGCCCTTCTTTATATCCTGAAATATAATCCACGCACTCCGTTACTTTTTCTTCACCAAATGAAGAAAGCACAGAATTCCTGAATTTATTCATGATTTTCTTTATCTCCGTTGCGCCCTCAATGCCATTTTTTACAAGAGACACCTGTTTTTCAGCAAAATATCCGTACTCATCATACAATTTTTTCAAAACGTCACGCATTTTAATACCGCGCTTTTTATAATATGCCGCCATCTCCATTATCAGGCTTCCCGCTGCAATTCCATCTTTATCCCGCACACCGTCAGACGGCGCACATCCAATGCTTTCTTCATAACCAAAAAAATATGAAAATCCGGCATCCTGCAGCATATTGATTTTTCCACAAATGTTCTTAAATCCTGTAAGAGCTTCAAACGTATAAATCCCATATTTATCCGCAATTTTCCGCCCCATGTCTCCAGTTACAATGGATTTTATAAGTGCATATTTTTCTTTTCTGAAATTTATTTTATGCAGAAAATCCCCCGATGATAATTTATCTCCACCATTCGGCATGCATACGGCTGACATAGCCTCAGCTTTATACATAATAAGCAAAGCACCTGTCTGGTTTCCATTCAGTGCTATGAAGCCTTCTTTTCCATCTGATATTTCAACCGCCATTCTGTCACTATCCGGATCCGTTGCTATCAGAATATCAGCATTAAATTTCTTTCCAAGTTCTTCTGCAAGTCTGAATGCTTTCTTATCCTCAGGATTAGGATATCCTACTGTACTGAATTCCGGATCCGGATCCTTTTGTTCCTCTACAATGTGAAACCCAGAGAACCCTCGTTCAGCAGCAATACGCTGCATAGAAATACTTCCTGCTCCATTCAGAGGTGTATATACAACAGAAACACTTTTATCAAGTTCCTCATCACTATAAAGCTGCTGTGCTTTTACATAATCAAGATATTTTCTATCCGTTTCTTCCCCCAGCATATGAAGAAGTCCTCTGTCCTTTCCTTCATCAAATGTCATTCTGGGAATATCATCAAACAGGCTGAGTTTTGATATTTCACATGCTATTCCATCTGATATATCGCCTGAAATCTGTGCTCCATCATTCCAGTAAACCTTATATCCATTGTATTCTTTAGGATTATGCGATGCAGTCATATTTATTCCTGAAACAGCCTTAAGGTTCCTGATTGCAAATGAAAGTTCAGGCGTTGGCCGCATTTCAGGGAAAATAAAAACATGTATTCCAGCTGCCATAAGAATTTCAGCTGCAAATTCTGAAAATTCTCTGGAATGATACCTGCAGTCATACGCAATAACGACTCCGCCCGTCAAATTTTTACAGGAATAATTTCTAACCGATGCATCTCCACCCGATGTATTATCACCAGATACCTTTTCGTCAGATATTTTTTTACCAGATGCATTTTTCTTTTTGTTAATGAATTTCGCAAGCCCAGCTGTTACTCTTCCTACGGTAAGTAAATTTAATCTGTTTGTCCCTGCACCAGTTATTCCGCGCAGTCCGGCAGTTCCAAATTCAATATCCTTGTAGAAACGATCACATATCTCAGCATCATTTTGACTGATTGATTCTAATTCTGACTTCATTGAATCATCATGTATCATTTCACACCATTCTTTATAATGTTTTTTCGCGATTTCCATATAACTTTTTTCCATAAATTCAACACTTTCTAAATGCGTTTTTACAGTCAGATGCACATCCTCTTCCAAAAAGGCGGTGAATTTTATGCTCTGTTCTATAAAGAGCGACTTATAAGCAGCACGTGATAATCATTCCAATCCAAGCCTTTCATCTAATCCAAGCATTATATTCATATTCTGGACAGCTGCTCCCGATGCCCCTTTCCCAAGATTGTCAAATAGTGCTGTCACAGTTGTATCTTCTTCATTACCCGCAACTACAATTTCAAGCTTATTTGTACCTGCTAATTTATTTGCATATAATTTACTGTCATTTGTTCCAAATGCAGTTACCTTTACAAAATATTCGTCTTTATAATAGTCAGCGAGTTTTTCACAGATTTCTTCAGCAGAACGAATACCGCAAAGAAGGCGGTTTTTCAACATGATAGTTGTAGCCATCCCCTTATAATAGTCATCTACAACAGGCATAAATACCGGTTTATATGCAAGTCCTGTCATTTTCTGCATTTCGGGAATATGTTTATGCTTTAAATTCAGTCCATATATTCCCGGAGAATTAAGAAGCTCAGGTCTTGAATCATCTTCATACTGACTTATCATTTTCTTTCCGCCTCCGGAATATCCTGTAAGAGAGTAACATGAAACCGGATAATCCTTTGGAAGTATTCCCATTTTTACAAGCGGTGCTGCTGTAGAAATGAATCCGGTTGCATGACACCCCGGATTTGCAACTCGTTTTGAATCAGCAATTTTCATACGCTGTTCCCGGCTTAGCTCCGGATAACCATAAGTCCAGTCATCCGATGTTCTGTGTGCCGTTGAAGCATCTATGACACGAACGTCAGGATTTTCAACCAGCCCTACAGCTTCGATTGCACCTTCATCTGGAAGACATAAAAATACAATATCTGCTGAATTAATAAATTTTTTTCTTTCATCTATGTCATGTCTCTTATCTTCATCTATCCTGAGAAGTTCCAGATCATCTCTTGCACCTATTCTGTCATAAATCTGAAGTCCTGTTGTTCCACTCTGTCCATCAATATAAACTTTTGTTTTCATAACATCCTCCTGCCTGATTTGATTTTATACAATTTTAATCACTTGCACCTTTATCTTTATCGTTTTGTTTTTACCGTTTTTGCTTTACCGCTCTTTTTCTCCTGATCTGTCTTTACTGATCTGCCTTTACCGCTCTGTCTTATCCATCTTATTTTTATAAATCTGGCATTTCCTGTCTTCCCCACTGAAAGCTTTCCTACAACTCCATATGAAGTTCCTTTTTTACTTTTCAAATCTTTCAGTGACAGCTCGTCCCCTCTCAAAAGTGTTTCACACTCTTCATCAGTAAAACGGTGTCCTCCCCATATACGGCAGAATGAAATCTTCTTTCCCTTAAAGTCTGCACTCATATATTCTTTATCAGGATCCTGTGCCAGGCTTGTTGCAAATACAACTTCGCCTGCTTTCTGTGAAAGTTTTATATTAACACTATATGTAATACCTTTATGTCTTCCTTCCAGTCCTGACACCATCACTTCTTTACCATCGATAAGCATACTGCACTCGTCATCTGTAAGCCTGTGTCCTCTGAAATCACGTGGAAACTCAATTTCTTTCTTTCTCCATATGCCTTTATAATATTCTGCTCCGACTTTTTTTCTCAATGTAGTTTTAAATGTAAGTTTTTGTTTACCACTCAGCATACCTGTAAATTCATATTCTTCATTACTTTTTGTGGTGCTTATAAATGTAACACTTTCACCTTTTTTCAATTTCTCAACTTCTTCATCCGTAAATCTGTGATTTCCCCATTCGCGCCTGAAGGATGCCTTATTATTATTCCACTCCAGTTCAACCCGTTCAATCTTTGCTTCCTCTTCTTCTGCCCTTTTCTTTATTTCATCAATCATCGAAGAAGTATCTTCCATCATTTTCGCTTCAAATTCTTCTCTGGTCATCTTACCCGATTTGATTTTATCAAGTTTTTCCTGCCAGAGTCCCGTCATATCAACACGCGTGATAATCATTCCTTCAAGCTTATCAATCAACTGTTCACCTGTTTCAGTCGGTGTCAGGAATTTTGTCCCCTCAACATATCCTTTTCTTATTAATTTTTCAATTATTCCTGAGCGTGTTGCGTCAGTACCTATTCTCAGTTCACGTCCGAGTTTCTGAAGGCTTTTATCATTTAAATATTTAAGCGGATTTTCACAGGCGCTGATAAGCGTACCTGTTGTATAACGTAAAGGACATTTTGTTGTTTTTTCCTGAATTGAAAAATCATCTGCAAAAAGTTCATCACCTTTGCTATGTCTCGGAATTATCATATCTGTAAATTTAGTTCCGAAAATTCTCGTATATCCAGGGTCAATAAGTGTTTTACCTATACTTCTGAAAAACTCACCATCCATTTCAGAAATGAGTTCTGTTCTTTCCTCAACCATCGGAGGCAGAAACATAGCCAGAAACCTTGATGATATCAGCTTATATATAATTTTCTCATCACTTGTGAGTTTTGAAATATCAGGTGCCTTAACAGTAGGTCTAAGCGCAGAATGCCCGGATTCCCGAAGAGCTGCATCATTTATCCATTTTTTTGTATTCCGTACCCTTGGTACAGCAGATTTATCCGACACGATTTCGGAAACAAATGATTTATATTCATCAACATTTGAAAGAGCCTTTATAATCTGACTGAAATTCTCATGACTTGAAAGGTATTCACATCCGGTTCTTGGATATGAAACATATTCCTTCTCATAAAGCCCCTGAACAATACGTAATGTACGCCCTGCAGAAATTCCAAACCTTCTGTCTGCCTCTGCCTGAAGTGATGACAATTTAAAAAGCTTTGGTGCATAAGTTTTCACCTGTTTACTTTCAAACTTATCCACAATTATTTTTTTATCAGAGTCTTTGATCTTCTGAATATGGAGACGTGCCTCTTCTTCTGTATCAAACCATACGGTTCCGGCTTCTATATCATTTGTACCATATCCATCTGTAATGTGCTCATTTGTAATATTTTCGCTTATGATCAGGCGTCCTTCAAAACCTTCTTCATACCGGATTGATATTCCATATGTTGTAACCGGTTTAAAATCGCGGATTTCACGTTCCCGGTTTACAATAAGTTTCAGCATAGGTGTCATTACTCTTCCGCATGAAGTGTCATGTCTATGCATCAGAAGATCTGCGGCCCTCGAAATATTCATTCCTATACGATAATCGGAATGTTCTCTGGCGTGAGCTGCAGAAAGTAAATTTACGAGCATCGGATCATTATCATCATCCATAAGATTATTCATTGCAGACAGAAGTGCACCTTCTGTAACATCATTTGTCCAGACACGTTTTACAGGAAGTGTATTTCCGAGATAATCAAGAACATTATGAATCAGTAGTTCACCTTCCTGATCAGGATCCCCGTCATTGATAATAAAATCATATTTTCCACTTTTCAGTGCCTTCTTTATCTTTGCGAACATCTGTTTCGGAAACTTTTCATCTATAAGTTTATACTGCCATCCACCATATTCTTCAGGATGAAAAGGAAGGTTATCCCATGTACCGCGTTTTTTCATGAGCGGATTTATTTCATCCGGTGCCATGAGTTCAACCAGATGACCACTTTGAGATTCAAAATCTACCTCATATGAAAATTCCGATGCATGTTTTCTGTACATGTTCTCCATCTTCCTCATCAAATCAGGTTTTTCTGAAATAAGTAATGCTTTTTCCATAAACACTCCAGTCTTTATCTGCAATCCCTTTGGAATGAGACAAGCTTCATTTCTGCATATTTTTGTATCTCAGCCATTTTATCTTTTATTTCTGCTTTATCAGCATCAAAAAATTCACGGACTGTCTCATATGAATTATACTCATATGCATCATCCAATTTACCGGCATCTATATTATAACGCTTAAGCACATCATAAATAGCATCAAATGCTGCAGCATCATCATGCAGTATAAAAAGAGGTGTATCCAGTCCATATGAATATTCCGAATTCCATTCAGCCGTAAATATGACTTTTTTTATTTCATCCTCCGGCATTGCTGAGGATGCCAGAATTAATTCATATGTACCTTCCTCTGCAACAAATTTGTTCAAATCCTCGTCATATACCGCAAAGTCCTGCTTCTCAAGTGAAAATGTAACATGCCCCATTTCACCCGGTCTCAGAAATACCTTTTTAAAACGCTTAAGTTCACGTTCAGGCCGCATATATCTTGACTTCTCATCCTTGATATAAAGTTCAGCTGTTTCGGCTCCGGAATATTCACCGATATTCACAATATCGAAATCTATTGTAACATCCTCTTTATCTGTACTGACTTCCATATTTGAATAATCAAAACACGTATAACTAAGACCAAATCCAAATGGAAAAAGCGGTTTTATTTTCCTTGTATTATACCACCTGTATCCTACAAATATATCCTCACCATAATAAACATGTTTTCCTGCTCCGGGAAAATTCAAATAAGCAGGTGTATCTTCCAATCTGAGTGGAAATGTATATGGCAGCCTGCCGGATGGCGTTTCTTCACCTGTCAGTATTGCAGCAGCTGCTGCTGCTCCATACGAACCAGGTAAAAAACAACATAGTACAGAATCTACATCATCTATCCATTTTCTGCAGTCCACAGGTCCACATACATTCAGGATCACTCCAATTTTTATCCCTGAAGTGCACTCAGCATTAACTGATTCTGCCTGTTCATCATATTTTTTATTTGATTCATTAGCATGTTTAACATATTTTATTATATCAAGAAATTTTTCTTCCTCTTCTTTATCAAGACATAAATCTTTTCTGTCATTTCCTTCCATACCATTAACTCGAAGAACAAATATCACATTTTTCGTATCAGCATCTATCGTTTCAAATACAGCTCTTCCATTCAGTCTTTTATCAAGTTCAGTCAGGAGACTGGTAGTTCTGTCGGTTGTAATTCCGGCACTTCCTGTTCCACATTCAAAAAACTTTTTTGCTCCCGCCCCGAAGAGTGCTGTACTTTCGGTTCTTTTCAGCGGGAACATAGTTCCATACTTTGTTTTTTTATTCTTTAAAAGTACAATTCCTTCCAGAGCAGCGTGATAAGCTGCTTCTTCAGATTCAGACAAAATACTTTCAGCTATATTTTTCAGTGGATTTTTTGCTGCCGCCCGTTTCCGGACATAAGACGCTGCAGATTCCATTTTGCAATTATTGCATTTATCATCTTCCGGTTTATCTGAAATATTTAATGTTTCATATTTTTTCTTTGTTCTTTCTGCTATTCTTGAAATAATGGAATTGTCAGCATCATATTTCAACATGAATCTGATAATTCTTTTTGCTGCTTTATCAAGAGTTTCTTCTGAAATACTTTTTTCACGAATACCCTTCATAATTTCTTCATTGCTTCTAAATCCCGGCATTGCTATATCATTTCCGGCATTTATAGCTGCTGCATCATCAAGAACGGCTCCCCAGTCAGATTCAACCATTCCATCAAATCCCCATTCTTCACGAAGCTTATTCGTCAGAAGTTCCTTATTTTCAGTGCATCTCACTCTATTTATAGAGTTATATGCACTCATTACCGTTGCTGCTCCTGATTCTACACATGCCTTAAATGCCGGAAGATAAAGTTCTTCCATTGCTCTTTTTGATATTGTCTCATCAATTCCAACACGAAATGTCTCCTGATTATTTGCGGCAAAATGCTTTACATTTGCACCAACTCCCGCTTCCTGAACACCTTTTGTAATTTCCGGTGCAAGACTTTTTTCAAGATATGGATCTTCAGACCACCCTTCAAAATGACGTCCGCTGCGTGGATCTCTTAATAAATTAACATAAGGCGTTCCAAGCAGATTCGTCACCCCATATGCAGATGCTTCCTTACCAAGAGCACTTCCGACATTCTTTACAATTTCCGGATTCCATGTTGCTCCCATAATATTTCCATCAGGAAAACAGGTAGGAGAAAAACATTCAACTCTGCACTGTTCTGAAAGTTTCCCAGTCAGCCACTTGTGCAGATTTTTTTCTTCATCGGATACAAGCTTTTCAGGCATATAAAAATTCATACGCACATTTTTAAATACAGACGTTGCCATATATTTTTTATATTCATCATCCCTGCTGAGCAGATCTCCAAGCAGCTGCTCAAAATTCAGTCCTGTACCTCCATCAAGAAATTGAATATGTTTTAATCCATATTTCAAAAATTCAGCCGACTCTGCAAATCGAAATCCATTTACAAGAACAGACTTTTCTTCTATCGACATTTCAGCAGCTATCTCTGCCGCCCTCTGCATGATATCTTCATCCACGATTTTTCACCTCTATATTTTCACATCTATATTTAAAATCTATATTCCATAATCTGTACGACGCGGCACCAGCGCGCACCGGCGCCTATAAAAAATTTAAAATCTATATTAACAATGATTATTTTATTTCGTTATTACTTGCTAATCTATATCCATTCTATATAATTTATCAATTTCACTTCTATCGCCCTTATTACATAATAAAAATGATTTAACCATATGATCAATAGTATCATCAACTAATTCAATTGGTTCTGGGAAATATTTTGCTCCTGATTCCAAATATGAACTTTTACATAAGAATGCAATAGCATCTATTATACAATTCCATGCATTAATTACTTGCTCATTTGTCTCGCTCTCTTGAATAACTGTAAATCCATATTCTTCATTATCTAAAAAATTATATAATTCTTCTGAAATATCGCTTTTATACTCAATCCACTTCCAGCACATCTGGGGTCTTTATTATTTTTTCTGTTTCGTCATTTATCGCTGCCGGATTGTATGGCTGTCTTGCTTCTGCTATATCATCTGACGT
>OBMA010002458.1_pt1 | contig 10795 bp, 9 predicted proteins | sample 1539141 | NCBI WGS metagenome assembly OBMA01 (sample SAMEA3991484, study PRJEB22521) | metagenome | biome: anthropogenic terrestrial biome; feature: sewage plant; material: raw primary sludge | place: Sweden | collected 2012-09-26 | reverse complement strand
CCTCTCCCTGACTGGCTGGCAGCTCTATCTGAGCGATCTCAGCCTGCGAGGCACCCAGCCGGGCCCGCTGCTCGGCCGTACCCGCATCGAGAGCAAGTGGTTCGAGCTGGTGTGGGACGGCTTGAGTGCCCGCAACGGCGTGCTGGACGGGGAGCTGACCCCCAGCACCTGGCAGCTCAACAGGCTCAGCAGCGAGCTGCCGGATGAGGGCTCCCTCAGCCTCAGCGGCCAATGGGGCAAGGTGCCCGGGCAGGAGAGCCGCCTGCAACTGCAGGGCAAGCAGCTGGATCTGGAGAAGTGGGGCGAACTACTGCATGCACCTGTCTCGCTGGCGGGCAAGGTGGATCTGGAGACGGATCTGCAGGCCGATCTGGCCCCCCAGCCGGAGCAGACTCCCGGCAACTGGCGCCGCACCCTGCAGGGCAGCCTGAGCCTGGAGGCCAGGGATCCCTTCTGGGACAAGGTCGGGATAGACCCGCTGCTGGACAACTGGTTCAAGGAGGCGACCCCGCCCACCCTGACTCCCGAGACCCTGTGGCAGGCGATGCAGCAGGGGGATACCCCCTTCTACCACATCAGGCTGAAGGCCAGGGCTGAGCAGGGCAAGCTGCAGATCGAGCAGGGCGGGGCTTCCACCATCACCCACCTGCTCGGGTTGCAGGGCGGGGTCGATCTCGCCAGCGACCAGTGGCAGCTGGATCTCGGCGTGCTGAACAAGCGGCGCTGTGCCGAACTGCTGGCGCGCTGGCGAGGCCCCCTTGAGAGCCCGGCCCTTGAATGGCGTTTCCCGAGCGGGGAAGCCACTTGCGACTGGGAGACTGGCGTACGCTACCCGGCCCAGGGGCGCAGCGGCCCACTCTGGCGTCCACCACAGCCCAAGCCGGCAGCGCAATAACGAACAAGGCCTCATCATGAGGCCTTGTTGCTATCGGATGCCAGACGACGGGGTCAGTGCCCCGCTCGCTTGATGGGCAGCACCACGTACTGGCCGACAAACTCCACCGCCAGCTTGCGGCCGCTGAACAGCTGCACCCGCAGGCTGAACTTGGCGGACTCCCCGTTCTTTAGCGGCGCCAGCACGGCGGGCATCCCCTCCCGGGCGACCCTGGCCTCAGGCTCCTCGCTCACCGGTCTGTAGTATTTGATGTTGCCCTCCGCCAGCACAGTATCCCCGCCCAGACCGGCCTCCTTGAGTTGCAGCCAGATGAGGCCCCAGCCCGCCAGCACGCACTGACTGTAAATGCTGCCGGCGAACATGGTGTCGTGGACGTTGAGGTTGGCCGCCAGGTTGGCCTTGAGGTGGAAGGTCTGGCCATCGTAGTGGGTGATATGCACCCCCATCTTCTCGCTGATGGGGATCCCCCTCGACCAGCGGGTGGTGAGATCCTGACACCACTCGGGGCGATACTGTATGGTCTGCAGCGGGCTGATGGATTTGATCATCTGGCGATGGGGAATGCGGCCGAAGGAGACGGGCCCCTCACCCACCTCGAGAAAACCGCACCTGCGATAGAACTCCACCGCCTCCTGGCGCGCGTTCATCACCAGCCGTTTCACCTTCTCGTCCCGGGCCAGCTGTTCGAGATCCTCCACCATGCGGGCTCCCAGCCCCTGACCGCGAAACTCAGGGCGCAGCGCCATAAAGCGGATCTGGGCCTCGTCACCCCCGATGAAGAGGCGGCCGACGGCGATGGGGGTGCCGTCTTCGGCCAGCATCAGCCGATGAATGGCGACGGTATCGTATTCATCACGCTCGGAGCCCACGGGCAGATTGAAAGGCTTGCGCAGTAGTTCCCAGCGCAACTGGTAGTAGGCATCCAGCTCCGCTGGCGTTTGGGGGGTGACTACCCGATACATAAAGAGATCCTTGAGTTTGCGCCGACGGGCAGATTGAAGGGCTTGCGCAACAATGCCTCCCGGCGCAGCGGGTAGCTGGCATCCAGCTCCGCTGGCGTTTGAGGGGTGACCACTCGGTACATAGCGACATCCTTGAGTTACACTGGTCGAAAGCCATCTTGCCGTGCAAATTCATGGACTTCAATCTGCAAGCGTACCAAGCCGATCACTTATTGCACCTCAGCGCCAAACCCGAACGCCGCCTCTCCATCCTGGAAAATGCCCGCCACCGCTGGCTGGAAATGGACGGCGTGGTGCAATCCGCCATGAGCCTGAGCCAACCGGAACACCTCTGCCTGCCCCATCAGCAGAGCATCGCCGAGCGGCTGCCCGCACAGGCGAGCCGGATCCTGGAGCTGGGGCTCGGAGGGGGGGATCTCACCCGTCATCTGGGGGCGCGCTGGCCCGAGGCCCGCCACGACTGCGTGGATCTGGACGCCGAGATCCTCACCCTGTTCCAGCAGTTCTTCCAGGACGCCTCGCAGCGATCCCCTAGGCTGCATCATGCGGACGCCCTGCACTTCCTGCTCCAGAGCCAGGACGCCTACGATCTGGTGCTGCTGGACTTGTTCAGCCAGGACGGCAATCCCCTGCTGCTGTTCCAGGCGCCCATCTATCAGGCGCTGGCCAGATGCCTGCACGGCACCCTCATCGTCAACCTGCTGCCACGGACCCACCTCGAACTGGCGCAGGCCAAACGGCTGGCCGAGGAGTGGATAGGCCCCACCAGCGCCCACGGGGTGCCGGGTTATCGCAACGTCATATTGCACGCCACCAATCTCGCCTAGGGCCTGTTGCGGTCCCTCACTCTTGCTGGCGGATCGCCGCGAGAAACGAGCTAGCGCATCCAGGGATGAGCGCCAGCAATGACACCTACACCTGCAGCCAGAAGGTCACGGGGCCGTCGTTGAGCAGCCTGACCTTCATGTCGGCGGCAAAACGTCCCGTCTCGGTCGGCATGCCGCCCTCCTTGGCCCGGGCAACGAAGTAGTCATAGAGCCGCTCGGCATCGCTCGGGTGGGCACCGCCGGAGAAGCTGGGTCGCATCCCCTTGCCGGTATCCGCCGCCAGGGTGAACTGGGAGACCACCAGCAGGCTGCCTCCGACCTGGCCCACATTGAGGTTCATCTTGCCCTCTGCATCGGAGAAGATGCGATAGCCGCTCACCTTGTGCAGCAGCTTGTCGGCCTTGGCCTCATCGTCCCCCTGCTCTACCCCGAGCAGCACCAGCAACCCCTGGCCTATGGCCCCGGTCACCTCTCCCTCGACGGTCACGCTGGCCTCTGACACCCGCTGGATCAATGCAATCACATCCCTCTCCTCTCAAAACAGAACGACCGCCGCCGTCGTCATGACGGGGCGGTCGTTGATGCTACCAATAAATGCCCTGCCCGGGCCAACGCCTTTCCCGCCGGGATCGGCGCTATGTCAGGCCAGCTCCTCGTTGCCCGGTTTCTCGTATTCCCCCAGGCAGGCGGTGGTCTCCGCGCCGAGCAAGACCACCAACCAACTCAGAGTGTTTACAAAGGCCCAGACGAACAGAATGAATATCGGTGCCAACAATGAGCAGCTGACTCAGGCCAGCTCCTCGTTGCCGGGCTTCTCATACTCTCCGAGGCAGGCGGTGGTCTCCGCACCGAGCAACACCACCAACCAACTCAGATAAACCCAGACGAACAGAATGGGGATGGTCGCCAGGGCGCCGTAGATGGCCTGATAGGAGGGGAAGTTGGTGATGTAGATGGAGAAACCGCGCTTGGCCAGCTCGAACAGGGTGGCCGCCACCAGGGCGCCGATCAAGGCGTGGGTCAGCCGCACCTTGCAGTTGGGCACCACGGTATATATAAGCAGGAAGCCGAACACAGAGAACAGGAACGGCAGGCTGCGCAGCACCAGATAGCCGGCGCCAAACAGGCTGTCAGCGGCAAACAGCTTCAGCGACAGTATGTAGGAGGAGATGGCGAGGCTGGCCCCGATGAGCACGGGGCCCAGGGTCAGTATCATCCAGTACATGGCGAAGGCCTGGGCCAGCGGTCGATTCTGGGTCGAACGCCAGATGTAGTTGAGGTTCTTGTCGATGGCCGAGATCAACATCAGGGCCACCACTATCAGGGCGCCTATGCCGACCGCAGTGGTGTTGGTGGCATTGGCCACGAAGCCGTCTATGTACTCCTTGAGCATCTCGCCGGCGGTGGGCACGAAGTTGTGATAGACGAACTGCTCCATCTGCTGTTTCAGGGTCTGGAACACCGGGAAGGCCGACATCATGCCGAACACCACGGCAACCATGGGCACCAGGGAGAGCAGGGTCACATAGGCCAGGTAACCGGCGGTGACCGTCAGCCTGTCCTGCTGGAAACGGCCCCAGACAAACTGGGCGAAATGGGCGCCATCGTGGCGCAAGAAGGAGACTGCGTGGGCCAGGCGGCCGCGGATTTGCTGCTGCATCTTGATTCTCGTAAGCGTCATCATGCAGATATTGTGTCAGATAGGGTGCCCATCTGACCACCCATGAGCCGATTCGCGGCCATCACCATCGACCAACCCGGAGCAAGAGGCCGCCGCGCGACCATAAAAAAAGAGGCCATAAGGCCTCTCTTTGGTCTGTCGATGAACAGCTATCGATCAAGCACGACCGGCGCGCTTGCGATCCATCTCGGTCAGCAGTTTCTTGCGGATACGGATGGCCTTCGGAGTGATCTCCACCAGCTCATCGTTGTCGATGAACTCGAGAGCCTGCTCCAGGGTCATGCGGATCGGCGGAGTCAGCACCTGGGCTTCGTCGGTACCGGAGGCACGCATGTTGGTCAGCTGTTTGCCCTTCAGGCAGTTGACGGTCAGGTCGTTGGAGCGGGAGTGGATCCCGATCACCTGGCCTTCGTACACTTCGGTCGCGTGACCGATGAACAGACGACCGCGGTCTTGCAGACCGAACAGGGCGAAGGTCAGGGCCTTGCCGGTGGCGTTGGAGATCAGCACGCCGTTCTGACGCTCACCGATGCTGCCACCCTTGTGCGGACCGTAATGGTCGAAGGTGTGGTACAGCAGGCCGGTACCTGAGGTCATGGTCAGGAACTCGGTCTGGAAACCGATCAGGCCACGGCTCGGGATCATGAAGTCGAGACGGACACGACCCTTGCCATCCGGGGTCATGTTGGTCATCTCGCCCTTACGCAGGCCGAGTTGCTCCATGACGGAACCCTGGTGGATCTCTTCCACGTCCACGGTCACGGTTTCGAACGGTTCGTGCAGCACGCCGTCAACGGTACGCAGGATAACTTCCGGACGGGATACCGCCAGCTCGTAGCCTTCGCGACGCATGTTTTCGATCAGGATGGACAGGTGCAGTTCACCACGGCCGGAGACGCGGAACTTGTCCGGATCTTCGGTCTCTTCCACACGCAGGGCCACGTTGTGGACCAGCTCCTGGTTCAGACGCTCCAGAATGTTGCGGGAGGTCACGAACTTGCCTTCTTTGCCGGCGAACGGTGAGGTGTTGACCTGGAAGGTCATGTTCACGGTCGGCTCGTCGACGGAGAGCGGTGGCAGGGCTTCGACGGCATTGTTGTCACAGATGGTGTCGGAGATCTTCAGCTCGCCCAGACCGGTGATGGCGATGATGTCGCCCGCTTGCGCGTCGGCCACTTCGGTACGGGACAGACCCAGGTAACCCAGCACCTGACCGACCTTGCCGGTACGGTTCTTGCCGTTGGCACCAACGATGGTGACCTGCTGGTTGGTCTTGACGCGACCACGGGTGATGCGGCCGATACCGATAACACCGACGTAGGAGTTGTAGTCCAGCTGGGAGATCTGCATCTGGAAGCCACCGGCGGGGTCACCCTTCGGCTGCTCGACGTTGTCAACGATGGCCTGGAACAGGGGTTCCATGTTGTCGGACTCGACGCTCTGGTCCAGGGTGGCCCAACCGTTCAGTGCAGAGGCGTAAACAACCTTGAAGTCCAGCTGTTCATCGGTGGCACCCAGGTTGTCGAACAGGTCGAATACCTGATCCATTACCCAGTCAGGACGAGCACCCGGACGGTCGATCTTGTTGATGACCACGATCGGCTTCAGACCTTGGGCGAAGGCTTTCTGGGTCACGAAACGGGTTTGCGGCATAGGACCGTCAACGGCGTCGACCAGCAGCAGCACGGAGTCGACCATGGACATGACGCGCTCAACTTCACCACCGAAGTCGGCGTGACCCGGGGTATCGACTATGTTGATGCGGTAGTCATTCCAGCGGATCGCAGTGTTCTTGGCGAGAATGGTAATACCACGTTCCTTTTCCAGATCGTTGGAATCCATCAGACGCTCTTGACCATCAGTGGTACGGTCCAGGGTTCCAGACTGCTGCAGCAGCTTATCAACCAGGGTAGTTTTGCCGTGGTCTACGTGCGCAATAATCGCAATATTGCGTAAATTCTCTAACATTCTCGCCTCAAATCACCGGGTAAAATTGGGCGCTAATTGTACTCTCGCCTTTGTGATCTGCCTAGCAGAATTGCAGACCATTCGTGTACGACAGGGGATCTGGATCATGGACCCCGCGCCAAAAGCCTGCTTAGATGGTCTTGACACGTAGGCGCACCATCCTGGTGCACCAAAACGATCCAAGGTTGCACCACTTTGAGGCGCAGCCAAGCATGAAAGCGGGAGTCCCGACAGCCTGAAAGGGTGCAAATGCACTGAAATCAAGCTGTCACAAACTTGGCACGATACTGGCTTATGTGAATGTGATGACGCATTCACCCAAAGAGTTTTAACACCGGAGGTTACTTAGCATGTCAGCCCAGAACGTTTTGGCCCTGATCCAGGAACACGAAGTCAAGTTTGTTGATCTGCGTTTTACCGACACCAAGGGTAAAGAGCAGCACGTATCCATTCCTTCCCACCAGGTCGACGAAGACTTCTTCGAAGACGGCAAGATGTTCGATGGCTCCTCCATCGGCGGCTGGAAGGGCATCAACGAGTCTGACATGGTGCTGATGCCGGATCCGGCCTCCGCCAAACTGGACCCGTTCACCGAAGAGACCACGCTGAACATCGTCTGTGACGTGCTTGAACCCGCCACCATGCAAGGCTATGACCGCGATCCGCGCTCCATCGCCAAGCGTGCCGAAGATTTCCTGAAAGCCAGCGGCATCGCTGACACCGTGCTGTTCGGGCCGGAGCCGGAATTCTTCATGTTCGACAACATCACCTTCTCCAACACCATGGGCCACAGCTTCGTGAAGATCGAATCCGAAGAAGCTGCCTGGAACTCGGGTACCGAGTACGAGCACGGCAACAAGGGTCACCGTCCCTTCGTCAAGGGTGGCTACTTCCCGGTTGCGCCGGTTGACTCCTCCCAGGACATCCGTGCCGCCATGTGTCTGGTGCTGGAAGAGATGGGCCAGGTCGTTGAAGCTCACCACCACGAAGTGGCCACTGCCGGTCAGAACGAGATCGCAACCCGCTTCAACACCCTTACCCTGAAAGCTGACGAAGTGCAGGTGCTGAAGTACGTGATCCACAACGTGGCCCACGCCTACAACAAGACAGTCACCTTCATGCCGAAACCCATGTTCGGTGACAACGGCTCCGGCATGCACTGCCACCAGTCCCTGGCCAAGAACGGCGTCAACCTGTTCGCCGGCGACCTGTACGGCGGTCTGTCCGAAATGGCGCTGCACTACATCGGCGGCATCATCAAGCATGCCAAGGCCATCAACGCCTTCGCCAACCCGACCACCAACTCCTACAAGCGTCTGGTGCCGGGCTATGAAGCCCCCGTCATGCTGGCCTACTCCGCCCGCAACCGCTCTGCCTCCATCCGTATCCCTGTGGTGCCGAGCCCGAAAGCCCGCCGCATCGAAGTGCGCTTCCCGGATCCGGCTGCCAACCCCTACCTGGCCTTCGCTGCCCAGCTGATGGCCGGTCTGGACGGCATCATCAACAAGATCCATCCGGGCGATGCCATGGACAAGAACTTGTATGACCTGCCGCCGGAAGAAGCCGCAGAAGTGCCGACCGTTGCCGGTTCCCTGGACGAGGCCCTGTCCGCACTGGATGCTGACCGCGAGTTCCTGACCCGTGGCGGCGTCTTCAGCGACGACTTCATCAACTCCTACCTGGAGCTGAAGCAGCATGACGTGGATCGTGTCCGCATGACCCCGCACCCGCTGGAGTTCGAGCTGTACTACTCCGTCTAATCCGGTGCCCATTGCTTCATCATGACAAACCCGCCATCTGGCGGGTTTTTTATCTAAGGGGCTGAAATATCATGACTCATGGCCTCACGCAGCATGGAGCTAGGGCTCGGCGAGCCCGCTCTTCACCGCGCATCCAACAAGAGGCCCGACATTTTTTTCTCTGATAGGATTAAGGTGAACCCCGTCAAGGAGAGATGGATGAAAACAGTACACCCGACATGGACGCTGGGCCTCTTGCTGATGCTCTCCTGCACCGCCCAGGCGGCCAGAGTCTATTCCTGGGTCGACCCTCAAGGGGTGACCCATTACACCGACGCCCCTCCCCCCGGCAAGAACGCCAGGGAGTTAGACCTGCGGGTCTCCCCCCTAATCGGCACCTCGCCCCATTCGGTCCAGGTAGATGACTTCAACAGCCTGACCGGGGTCGATGCCAGGAAGGCCCAGGAAGCGGCCCCCCTGGAGATAGAACTGCTCTCCCCCGAGCCAGGCAGCACATTGCGCGACAACACGGGCAACATCGTCTTCCAGGCACAGGTCCATCCCCAGGCGCCGGTGCAATATGACGTGCGCCTGCTGCTGAACGACAAGGCCATTCCCCTCGTTCACAACAGCCTGGCCATCCGGGTTGAGAACCTCCCTCGCGGCGCCTACGAGGCGCGGCTCGAGCTGCTCACCAAAGACGGTACGATCCTTGCTAAATCCAAAGCAGCCACCTTTTACCTGCATAGAACGACTGTGAATCCGGCTCCCAAAGCCACCCCCAAGGCCAATTAGGGGTGATGTGACGCACCGATGCGGGTAAACTCAATGCACCATATCGGTGCATAACAGGTGTAAAGCACCGTTTTAGGGAGAAACCTGTGCCAACCCGCTCGGATCACGCCAAGACACTCTTGGACAACCTGCTGACCGCCGTCATCCTGATGGATGAGCGGCTCTGCATTCAATTCGTCAACCCAGCGGCCGAACAGCTGCTTTCCCTCAGCGAACGGCGACTGATCGGGATCGAACTGCCCCATCTGCTGGAGCACATCTCCCTCGACCTGCAACGATTCAAGCAGTGCCTCATTTCGGGGCAGGGCTTCACCGACAGCGAAGTCACCCTGGTGGTGGAGGGAGAGCCCAGGCTGGTGGAGATCAGCGTGAGCCCCATGGCCGACCACGAGCAGCGGCTGATGGTGGTGGAGCTGCGCAAGATCGATCAACAGAAGAAGATCAGCCAGGAGCTGCAACAGCATGCCCAGCAGCAAGCCGCCAAGGAGCTGGTGCGCGGGCTGGCCCACGAGATAAAGAACCCCCTCGGGGGTCTGCGCGGCGCGGCCCAGTTGCTGCAAAAGGAGCTGCCAGACCCGGCCCTGCGTGAATACACCGGCATCATCATAGAGCAGGCTGATCGCCTGCGGGTGCTGGTCGACCGTCTGCTCGGCCCCCAGCGGCCGGGACGCCATCAGATGCACAATGTGCATTCGGTGCTGGAGCAGGTGCGCCGCCTGGTAGACCTGGAGCTGCCGCCCCAGATCCGCATCGAGCGGGACTACGACCCCAGCATTCCCGAGTTCGAGATGGAGCCGGACCAGCTGCAACAGGCGTTTCTCAACATAGTCCGCAATGCCGCCGAGGCCCTAGGTGACCAGACCGGGCTCATCCGCATCAAGACCCGCACCGCCTTCCAGATCACCATCCACGGCCAGCGCTACCGGCTGGCCGCCGAGATCAAGATCATCGACAACGGCCCCGGCATTCCCGATGCCATTCGCGACACACTGTTCTACCCCATGATCACCGGCAAGGAGGGAGGCACAGGCCTCGGCCTCTCCATCGCCCAGAACCTGATCGATCAACACAAAGGCCGCATCGACTGCATCAGCTGGCCCGGCCACACCGAATTCACCATCTACCTACCACTTCGCAAGTAAGGGAACCTCATGACAGCAAAAGTGTGGATCGTCGATGACGACAGCTCCATCCGGTGGGTCCTGGAGCGCACCCTTGGTAGCGAAGGCTTCGAATGCGAGAGCTTTGCCGATGGCGAAGCCCTGCTGAGCTCGCTGGAGATGCGCTCACCGGACGTGATCCTCTCCGATATCCGCATGCCCGGCATCGACGGCCTCAGCCTGCTGGAGCAGATCCATCGCCGTCAGGCGGATCTGCCCATCATCATCATGACAGCGCATTCGGATCTGGACAGCGCGGTCAACGCCTACCAGCGCGGCGCCTTCGAATACCTGCCCAAGCCGTTCGACATCGACGAGGCAGTCACCCTGGTGCGTCGTGCCGAGAACCATCTGAAAGAACAGCGAACCAAGCGCAAGGCGCGCCAGCAGGAGGCCACCACCACCCCGGAGATCATCGGCGAAGCCCCTGCCATGCAGGAGGTGTTCCGCGCCATCGGCCGGCTGTCGCGCTCCAGCATCTCGGTGCTGATCAACGGCCAGAGCGGCACCGGCAAGGAGCTGGTCGCCCATGCTCTGCACAAGCACAGCCCGCGCGCCCACAAGAATTTCATCGCCCTCAACATGGCCGCCATCCCGAAGGATCTTATCGAATCCGAACTGTTCGGCCATGAGAAGGGGGCCTTCACCGGCGCCAACAACATCCGCCACGGCCGTTTCGAGCAGGCCGACGGCGGCACCCTGTTTCTCGACGAAATAGGCGACATGCCCCTCGACGTCCAGACCCGGCTGCTGCGGGTGCTGGCCGAT
>OBMA010002457.1_pt1 | contig 10803 bp, 7 predicted proteins | sample 1539141 | NCBI WGS metagenome assembly OBMA01 (sample SAMEA3991484, study PRJEB22521) | metagenome | biome: anthropogenic terrestrial biome; feature: sewage plant; material: raw primary sludge | place: Sweden | collected 2012-09-26 | reverse complement strand
TTTAACATCATAACGTGCATAATAATGATCGACATTCTCAAAGAAAGACTTCGGAAACGCACTCCGAATCATACCATAAACACGCTTGGCTGAAGGGTTTTCACGATAATTCGGCGACTGCGCATCAACATGTAATGAGCATAACAACAGCATCATTAAAACGAGGAGGCATCCACCATCCAATTTATTTAAATTATAATGACACTTCATAACTGTAAGATTTAAAATCATTTTTTATTTCTTTCTTCTCTATCTCCTGTTTAGCTTCGATAACCTCATCAAAATATTTCTCCACATTATCAGGCGAGGTCGCTGCCATAGTAACACATCTTACCCTCTTATCACCAGTATTGCTTACGAAAATAGAACCGCTGTTTAAACTCTTAGTCCCACAAGGATGACTTTGTTGATTCTCTGCTACCTGCTTTACAATTGTCTTTTTAATAATGACCGGTCGTTCTATCATAACAGTATCTTTAACGATACAAACCTGTTTGATTATTCTCTCTTTTACAGCAGGAGATTGAGCAACGACTGGCTTCGAATCATATTTTCTGCCCCAACAATAACCTATCAAGAACACAAATGCAACGACAGCGGCTACAGAAGCTATCTTCAAGAGCATTGGTACAACTTTAGCCCGTTCTCTAATTTTGATGCAATTGGCAAGAGCAAAGCCATCTATCTCTTCATCTGAGGGTTGTGAAATTGGTTCCGACAACATATCGAACATAGCTCTGTAAGGTTTCAGTTCGTCAGGGATATCCGATGAACTAAAGAACTCGGCCAGAATGTCCTGTTCCCTTATCGAAGTCTCACCGTTCATATACCGGTCGATGAGCTTTTTAATATAGTCCAAATCTTTGTTCATATCTTTTATCTCCTTTCATTTAATTCTAATAATAATCGTTTTCTCGCTTTTGAGAGTGCCGTTCTTACCGTTGTCTCATTTATTCCTAACACTTCGGCTATCTGCCTATTGTCCATTCTTTCGTTCTGACTCATTTTCATAATTATCATCTGTGCAGCAGGTAATCCTCCAATATGTTCTGCAAGCCATTCTGCATTTTCATGATCCTCTGCCCTGCTCTGTGGATTACCGTCTGACGCAATCTGAACGACGCCTTCATCTATTGGTACTCTCACTGTGTGTATCTTTCTCAGCCTTGATATACAGAGATTCCTTGTTACAACCGCGGCTAATGAATCTACCGAATCATACCGGTCTAGTTTATCACGAATATTCCACAGTCTGAGGAGGGTATCCTGGACTATATCTTCGGCCTCATCCTCACTCTGAAGAATCATTCTGCCGATGATGATTAGGTTAGGGCGAACCCTTTTTACCATTATCTCGAACTGCGGTCGCTGCATTTATCTGTTATCAGGTTCTTGTTTCTTAACCTCCAACCCTAACAAGATTGTTGCCATGTCGGCCTCACGAGGATTGAAATATTTATTGATATTAGTCTTCTGCATCTGAGTAAAAGGCTTTTTGTCTTTACTGATCTGTTTTGAATAGCTTGCAGCAACAAGCATGTCATAGAAGAATCCATCTTTGAATCCCAACACATCTGACACGTTATCTTTCACGATCTGCGCCCATTTCTCTGCATCCATATCTCCTATTGGAGGGATACCAAAAGCCTTAATATCCAAGAACCGATATAAGAAACTCTCATAAACATTGTAAGCCAGTTGAGAGGTATAAATCCAATTAGGATTATTCAAGTCATCATCTTTTAGAAAAGAATAATAAGACTTATCAGGTTCCACAGCAACTATCTTATCGGAATCATGATATCGTTTTGCTATCTGTTCCACATAATCTTTATAACCGAAATATCGTGAGTTTATATACATCATTTTATAATAATTCTTAATCAAAATCTCTAAACGTGGAGCCAGTGGGTACAATAACGAATCAAGGGCGAAACGAGTTCTTCTGTTGAGATCTTCATTCTCCACAGAAAGATATTCTTTCGGTGTCATCGCCTGTGATCCATAAACCCCATGCATCTCTCCGAATTCTACACAGTAATCATCGAAATTCATTACACATTGTATCAGAAGATTAGCATCCAAAGCATTGAAGCCGAGTCCACCTTTGATAATAATCTCTTTATTCACATTTTGAGGCTGCATATCAAAGTCTACATGAACAGGTTTCTCTTGGTCCAGTCCTAAACCTAATATAACATTTGAAGTAGTATCATTATCTGATAAAGATAAAAACGCCAATGCTTTATCAGTCATTAATGGCACATCTACATCAAAATGATAATTACTATCTACGTTAACTGAGATTATTTCATTCTTATTGAAAGTATTGTTACCAATAAAATTAGAGTATAAGACTTTTACTCTTTCTCTACCTTTGGTATTTGATTTAGGTACATTCAGAATGTTTCCCGTTATCTTCGCTGTACCTACTTTGATTTTTGGTGTAGGAAGAGTTTGCGACTCTTGAGCATTGAGCCTGAATATAGGCATCATAAAGATAACCATCAGCAATGCTATATGAGACGATAGAATAACCTTATTCATGATATAAACTTTTTATTGTTTCTGTTCTTTCATAAGAATGACGCAAAAGTAATAAAAATGTTCCTCATAATTTTAATTAAGAATAAAATAATGAATACGGATGATACATTCAATAAGAAAAGGAATATAGAAAGTATATCATTAAAAAAATGACAAAAAAAGCAGCAATTGTTTCCCAACAACACGCTGCCTTTAAGTAAGTTTTATTTTCTTACTAACCATTATTTTATTTCTTTGTTACTATACTATATTCATTTTGACGCAGAAAACGCGAAAATGTTCCCACTTGTTATCAGAATGACGCAAAAAGTACGAATTAGTTTCCTTTAATAACATATATTAACCATCTTTGATTACTTATTCTCTATTATTTTGTCACATTCATCATCTTATAAAGTTTTTACGAACCCATCAAAATCTATAGAAGAGCCTTCCTCCTTTGTCAATTTCTTATAAAGTCGCTTACGCATATTACCAACAGAGCTTTTTGCTCGATTAAGCAAGTGAGGTAAATCACCTATAGGAACATCCAGCTTTACAAGGACACTCATGCGTATTTCAATCTCAGAAATGTTCTCATACAGAGACCTGAGACGAGTCATAAACTCTGGATAGAGTTTATCAAACTCAACCTTTAATTCCACCCATTCATCATTCTTTATATAAGTTTCTGGTTTTTCAAACTTTGAACACAGACATCTATAGATGTCTGTATGGTGGAATAGAAGAAGGCGCTGCTCTTGTTCTGACAAATTTAGAATAATCTGACGGTTATGAATATCCAGCAATTCCTTATGGGCATTAATTGCATCAAGTTTCAGTTGGTCAGCATGATCCCTCATCTGTTCTAGTTGTGACTCCAAACGTGTTATTTCGTTGTTGTTTTCATCAATCCGACTCAAGCTGATTCGCCTGTTTTGCTCTGCAATAAGAAGCATATTCCTCCCCTCCCTGATTTCACGTTTATGTTTACGCAATAAATAATAATATAAGGAGAGTAACGATATCAACAACACGAGAGACAATGATATAATAACAAAGATACTACCACGTAAAGAATCATTCTCGTTATCGGTCTGTAGTTTCTCATATAAAGTCTGCATCACATCGTTATTATCTGAAAATGAAACATTCTCCATCTTTGCGGTATAATCCAGAATACTATCGGCATAATTACAAGCCAGTTTATAATTACCTTTATCCCTGTATATTTGATAAAGCATCATTGCCGGACCTCTTCTGAAATATCCCTTCGACAGTGTCATCGACTTTTTATAGAAAAACGTTGCCGAATCAATTTGATGGCATGCTTTATACACATTTCCTCCAACATAAGAATAATACGCATTAGTAACCATCTGATGTCCATCGTCTGCCATTAAAAATATCATCTTAGCCTCTTTTTTCATATCATTACTGATACAATCATTTACGATATAAAGGCATATATCCGTCCGCAAACAACTATACCTTTTACACTTATCCAATAACTTCATTATTTCTTTAAAATAAGAATATCTGTTGACAAAAAAATCTTGAATGCACATCTTCTCTCTAAGGGCGAATATCATCGCAAGAGTATCTTTCTGAGAAGACGCACCATTATATGATTTAACGAGATATGGTAAGGCGATATTTTGATGGTACTGTCCAGACAGGATCCTTCCAATTCTATAATTTACACGTACAGAATCTTCCATTCGTAGATTGTCTTCAGAATAAAGAGAAATGTATTTATCAAAATAATTATTTGCTTCTGAAGAAATACCAATATTAGTATATTCTATACCTAGAAGATAAAGCATCATAGCCCTATCCTGTTTCGTTCCTTTGTTTAAATAATATCTCGACAATTCTACTAATAATGAATCAGAAACACTATTTGAATCTGAGAAATCACTAGCTAGAGTAAAAAGTAAATCATAATACATACGAGTAGATTTATTAAAGCCTATTTTCTTCAAACTGTCTTTTTCCAACAATACTTTTGCACTATCTGGAAAGAAGTCTACAAGTTTCTCAGCCTTCAACATATTGCCTGTTGGATGTTTTCTTTCATCACAGGCACACAATCCCATGATGATGACAAGCGACACTACAATATAAACTATTTGTGATTTCATTATTTTACTTCTGTCTGTTTTTGATTATCGGTATAACTCTTAAGATACAAAGGTACAAAATAATATTGTTTTACATCTTTTTCGGCATTATATTTATTTTGTAAATAATATGGGCCATTACGTAACGCGGTATACTATTATTCCATGTTGAGGAAATACAACTTGATGTTACATGATATTCTGTATTTGATAATTGGTGGAACATATCAAATATATCAAACAACCAGATTAGCTTACCATTCATGAACGAATGAGATAAAGAGACATTACAGATCAGGTTATCGGTATTCAGGGAACTGTCGTTCATGCCACGATGACTATGCATCATTAAATCCGAGTTAATCTGTATTTGCCAAGGAAGCATGTATTTCAAGATTAAACCATAATCATAATTATAAATATTTCGTACCCCTGCACTCATCGTTCCACTTCGAGAATGTCTCCAGTCTAGAGTCTCACTAAAAGACAACATCAAACTGCCTTTCTGATAAACAGCAAATAAATTCTCACGGAAACCGATTGCGTCCATCTTACAAAGACTGCTTTCTGTTGCTCCATCCATAGCTGCCAGATAAACAAGATGATTATAATCAACACTAATATTCTTTGTACCTATTGACCAGAACTTGTTCTTCCCAATATAATGCTGATAATTCACGCCCAGCGAACCGTTCCAATTACCATTCACATTATCCGGACGATAAGTATAAATACCAGTCTGATGATTATATGTATAACCATCTATTATCATATTCTGAACAAATCTGACAGATGTAGTCCCCCCTAACATTCCATTAGAACTATTCAGTTGGAAACCTCCATATAGATTATGATCAACCCTGTTTCTAAGGTGACTGTTTCCCACCCTCACCAATAAAGGGTTCGAGTCATCTCGGAAATTGACCAGACTAATAACGTCCGGAGTTTGCACATCCATGTTATATGAACCATTAATGCTATACTTATTGTTAGTCGCACTTATCTCGACTTTAGGCTTTATTATCAAGTTCCTCAAACAGAAGCTGGTATCTACACTTGCTCGCTGATAATGTTCATGCTCATTACGTAGCATGATTGGAATCTCTAGATTAAACCAGATATCCGTATTATTTTTCTTCCCGGAATAAATTAAAGCTACCTTTGCTGTATTAGATCTGTTTAAATAGGATGTTGTAGAACTATTCGACGCATCTAAACAGAAAAAAAGCGAGTCTGCCGTAGATGGCAGCACTCCGAAAGCACGACTATCATAAGTACCCCAACCATTAAGGCGGTCAAGTCGGTAGAAGGGTTGATGCGAAGAATTCCACTTCTGACGATATACATAAGCCAACAAAATACTCCATTTAGAATGAAAATTAAACGTATATCCAGCATCAAGAGACGAGTCATACCAACGACCGCGATTATCAGAATATTGATTTCGATAATCCGAAGACTGCATTTGAGGATAAGATAAGTTGTATTGTGTAAATGATCTCGATGTACTGTTTATATAACTAATATCACTACTGTCCAAAGAAATTTTTCCATAGGGTCAGCTGACCGAAATCGGAATCATTTTTCGATGGTTTTGGTTTGGCAAAAAGTTCACCCAGATGCTTTCTCTCGAATAGTACAGTCCCCACGGCGGCAGTTAATATATAGAGTTCTTGATTGACATGAAACATTTTCTTTGCAATAGTAAGCAACAAATAGTCGCAGATGGCAATCCATATCTGCGTATAAACAGCATTCTGACTGGTTCCATAGAACGACTTGATGTGCAGATGTTGCTTTATCCATTTGAAAAAACACTCCACCTTCCATCGTTCCCTGTAAAGCTCTGCGATTGTCAGATAAGAATGTTTGAAGTCATTGGTCAGAAATCTGTACACATTATTTGTTGCATAGTCCTCATAGACGACCATGCGAATCGTTTCCGGATACCATTTGGAAGTGTTCTGCCCTGTCAATCTTATGACGAAATCGCTGATTACTCCTGTACTGGAATCTACCGGATTCTTTTCTACTACTTCATATTTCATGTTGTCTTTTGCTCTTGTTACAAAAAACGCCAGCTGTCTGTGAAAGTGATTAAACAATTGTTTGAAGTCTACATATCCCTTATCCATAAGATAGTAAGAGCCTGGTTCTACGGGAATTATGCTCATTGCCTTGGAATCATGAACAGCGGCCTCTGTCAGATAGATAAATGTTGGTATAGCCCCACTCAAGTCCAAAAGTGTGTGCATTTTCACTCCACCTTTTTCATGATGGAGTTTAGCCCATGGACACAGTTTCAGACAGAGCTTGATAGTGCTGCTGTCGAAAGCATAGATTATACTATCAACATCAAGTCTGGAAGGTTCATCCCTATACAAATCACGCGCCCATGCAATCAAAATTTGGGCAAAGTCATGATAGATGCGCCAGTCCTTGGTCTCGTTGATATGAGCCAGTGTCGATCTTTTAATGTGTTTTATACCGGAAGAATAAAGTTTGGAGGACAATGCCAGAAGTGTAGCATCTATGCTACGCAAACTAATCTGGTTGGTGAACTGAGCAAAGCTCATAACCATAAACTGATCTCGGCAGTTGAACTCGATGGCATGTCGATTGCCATCATATCTCTTTACGCACTTGTCGAATTCGTATCTTGGTACGAGCGACATGATTTGAGCGAATACAGTCTTTCCTTGATTCATAAGTTCTGGCTTTTGCAAAACAATTTGCAAAGGTACAAAATCAAATCTCGAAAAATATATATCCGCGTAAATCATTGATAATATTTAATTTAAATCATGTTCAAGAAATTTTCTTTGGACAGTAGTGAACTAATATTATAATCCAGACTAATGTCATCACCCCAAGGAAGTGTCTTTGAGAAATCGATTCCCTGATATATCATTACACCATTAAAATCACTTGACTTCCGATTAAGGTTTTTGTTTGTGATAATACTATCGGGTATTGATCTGGAATGAGAATCGAACATGTTATCCAATATATCATCAGTTCCACCAAATCTTGCAGGATTACGGTTAAATGTGGAAGAACTGCTCATACTGACGCCCTCCGTCTTTGAATAATTAATTCTTGTAGTAAAACTGAGCCAAAAAGGTTTGTTGATAGAAAAGGTATTGCCGACACTCATAGACACATTCTTTTGTTCTGATGATGAACGTGAACGCAAGAATGAACTCCCATTATTTAGATATGATTCCGAGGCTGTACTATTTTTATTATTATCATCCAGCCACGATACTTGCACGTCAACATTTTCTTTATACTGTTTTTCCTTATTGTCTGCTGAGAAATTAGCGCCAACCGTCTTGAGACTTTGTAATCCCTTGTAATCCTGTGATGTATCCCAATTCCCCTCTTTACCCGGTTTTTGATTTTGATTCACATTATTGACATTACCGAAAAGTGACAGATTGGAACGATCTGTGAAACGAAGTCCAAAAAGCTTACCCATATATCTATCATTACTACCTATTCCACCATTCGCATTAGCGATGTAACTTTTAGCATATATTTTCTTCAACACTACATCCATCACATAATCCTTCGGTTTTACGTCATGTCCAAGAGCTTCACTCTCTTCTGTCGACTTGTTATACACATGAATACTCTTGACCACATAGGATGGAAGATTGTCGAGTAGCATTTTATTGTCGCCTTTAAAGAAGTTATTTCCGTTAAGCGTGAGAAAAGCCACAGTCTTACCATTCACTGTAATAACACCATAGTCGTCAAGCACTACACCAGGGAGTTGGCGGATAAGTTCATCCAGCATGCTACCTTGTGGTATATTGAAAGCATCAGCATTATAAACCAGAGTATCTTCTTTATATACGATCTTCACACGAGTAGCCATTACCATTACCTCCTTCAAATTCACATTATACTTTGGTGTATCATTTTTCCCCGGAGTGACAAGAGAACTGTCACTTTTCAATAATGGCACAGATATCTCTGCATGACCAATGGCAGGCATTTCCATTAAAAGAAGCATCACCAAATAAAATATATTATTTTTCATCATGATATTATTTTCATGACAAAAGTACCTTCTTATGTGTTGTGATGCAAAGAAAAAGGTGGGAACGTTGTTCCCAAATGAAATGCTATAATCTACTTCTTCTTTGGCTGTTTATTAAATCGATAAGAAAGATGTAACATAACATATCGGGGAATGACATTGGTGTAACACTCCGTTCGCCCTTGTGAGTTAAGCTCATACCTATAGTTACTCAGTTTCCCGAGAATATCATAAGCATCAATCCTTGCGACTAGCTTTCCTTTGAAAAAGTTCTTTGACAACTGTATATTCCATACCAGTTCATCGGTATTCATAGCCTTATTACTATATCCACGATGACTGTACTGTGTCATATCGGAAGCCAACTGCATCTTCCAGGGAAGTTCAATGATAGAAGAAAAACCGTAACTAAAATCCCCCGCATTGATCGTAACAAAATCCTTGCGTGCACTAGTTACATGATTATAGCGTCCTTGCAACTTCATACCTATCTGAATCTTACTATTAAGATGATAATCCAGTTTCATATTGTCCCCTAGATTCATATTATGGACAATGCTCTTTATACTACCGTTCTCACCTGTCACACCCACCATATCAACGCTATGCACATACCCACCATTAAGTTTATTATCGAAAGTAACTTTTTTACCAAGCGTTCGTCCATAACCACTAGTTAAGTTTAACGTCCAATTACCATTCACGCTCTCAGGCTTCGTCGTTGTTATTCCTGTCTGCTTATCAAATACATATCCGTAAGCTACAGCATTATTCACTGCATGAAAATCAAAACCAACACTGTAATGTTCCTGATTAGCATTCATATTATTTGAATAACCGATATGTAAATTGTAATTATGGACCATTTTCAGATATGGATTACCATTTATTACAAACAAAGGATTACTATTATCTTTATAATCGACCATGTCTACCATATTAGGAATGTCAGAGGAAATAGATGCATTCATTATAATAAGCTGATAACATTTCCGAGTAAACACGTTATAGCCAATGTGCACATACGGTTCGATAAATAGTTTATCCTTAACGATATCATAATTGTCGGTACGGTAATAATTTAAAATTCTCTTGATCCATCGTAATGGTAAGTCAAAGGTATATTCGATTGAATGTCCCTTCTTATGAAGATACAACAAATACCTAAATGTCATATTAAGTCGGTGCTGATATTCATTTTCAATATAGTTATAGCTGTTTTCGCTATCCATAGTCCGACTCATATAATTATATGCCGAAGGAAGTATGCTATCCCCAAGCCAGTCGAGTCTGTACAGAGGATTGTCCTCTTGACTTCGCCTGTAATCGAATGTGTAAGATGCAGAGATGATGTTATTCCAAGAATCACCAATATTATATTCATACCTAGAATCAAAATGTAACTTGAGAGTATTGTTACTGTATGGACGATAATTCTGACGGTAATCACCGGTACCTCCATTTTTAATATAATCAAGCTCATATATCGACAACTCATCCTTATGATTATTTCTATAATCAACACTACCTTTAAGCGACAGGAGATCACCTTTTATATTGATATTATCTCCGAAGTTAACAACAAGATTCGTCGTCTTTTCGGAATAATTTCCGGTCTGTTTCAATCTATCCAGTGTGATATGGCGCAAGGCTGAACTATTGTTTCCTGAAAATATGCTGTCCAACACTTCGTAAGAACCCAAAGGATTATCGGTGAAGATGGCGGAAAGATAACTACTACTGACGTTTTTCTTTTCGTAACCAAGTTTCACACCACCACGAAAGAGCATTTTATTGATTTGGCAAGAAAGATAACTGTCAGAACTCACTGCCGTCCTATTCTGGTTTAAGAAGTTGTAACTGCGACGATAGGAGTCACCCCCTGTAATAAAGGTCTGTGTGGATGTCCATGTCTTATTGTCAGCGTTATCATGAGTTACAGTATTATCCGTATTAAACTTAAAGTTATGTTTTTTCCCTTCTATATTATAGGAAAATCCGGCGGTTTTAGTAGCCAGGAGTCCATCTGGTATATCAGCTGGCTGCCATTCACCATTACTCTCAGGTCGTCGTTTGTCATTTATGTTATTTATATTGCCAAAGAAA
>OBMA010002455.1_pt1 | contig 10806 bp, 12 predicted proteins | sample 1539141 | NCBI WGS metagenome assembly OBMA01 (sample SAMEA3991484, study PRJEB22521) | metagenome | biome: anthropogenic terrestrial biome; feature: sewage plant; material: raw primary sludge | place: Sweden | collected 2012-09-26 | reverse complement strand
AAATTTTATCCTGTTTTTGATTGTGAATGTAAAATAATAACTATATTTGCCCATAGTTAATACTAATGCAAACTTAAATTTTAAAGACTTATGACAAAAATTTCTGAAACAGGGCATGCTGTAAACGTGGCAAACTTCGAAAACCTATTAACCACAGCCAACGCCCTTGGAGCAACTTACAACCCTTCAAAAAGCAGTCTCAAAATTCCCGCTTTACAAGACCTTCTCACTGCTTCAAAAGGCACACTAAACGCAGTAAACATTGCACAATCCGCTTACTCCAATGCAGTTGATGCACGCGAAGTAGCATTTAAGCCATTCAACAAACTCGTTACCCGGGTAAACAATGCCCTCAAAGCTTCCGACACCACACCACAGGTCGACGAAAGCGCACAAACCATCATTCGCAAGTTGCAGGGCAAAAGAGCCAGTGCAAAACTTACCGACGACGAAAAAACAGCTCTCAAAGCCGAAGGAAAAGAAGTAAATCAAATCTCAGCAGCACAACTCAGCTACAACAGCAAGTTGGAAAACTTCGACAGACTTATAATGCTGCTCGATTCGGTGCCACTCTACGCTCCAAACGAAGAAGAATTAAAAATCACTTCGCTCAAAGCCCTTCAAACAACACTCAAAGACACAAACACCGCTGTAATAACAACCAACATTCAATTGAGCAATGCCCGCATTGCCAGAAACGAAATACTGTATAAACCAATCAGCGGCCTTGTAGATATAGCTTTCGATACCAAAGTATACATCAAATCCGTATACGGTGCAACAAGCCCCCAATACAAGCAAATTTCAAAGCTGAAGTTTACAAACAAAAAAGACTAATCAGGAAATAGCAAACTGCCGTTAGCAAACGAGCTACCGTAGTTTATAAAACATAAAGAAAGAAATAAAAATCGACAAGTTGTTTTAAAAAGTAGCTTCCCTGTTTTAATGAACAAGCTCCCTGTTTTAAGAAATAGCTTTACACATTTAGCAAATAGCCTCCCCGTTTTAAGGAATAACCTCCTTCACTTAACAAATAGGCTCCCGCATTTGTAGAACAGCTCCCAACTCCTAACAAACAGGCTCCTTTATTAACAGAAATAGTTCCCCATTTTAAGGGACAGCCTCCCCGATTAACAAAATAACGCCCCCGATTTATCAAACAGACAAGAGTGAGTTAAAAGAACAAATTCAATACAAATAATTCTAATAGATTTATAAATGAATGTTGAGTTTTATATAGAAAATAGTTACAAACTATCTGAGCTGATTACAAAAAAATACAGCACTTCGTTTTCTTTAGCCACATCATTGTTGGAAAAAGAAAAACGAAAAGCTATTTATGCTATTTATGGTTTTGTTCGATTAGCAGATGAGATTGTAGACAGCTTTCACGGTTACGACAAGCCCTTTTTGTTGAGCAATTTAAATGATCAATTACAATATGCTTTAGAAAATGGAATTAGTACCAATACTATATTAGCTGCATTTGCCGATACCGTAAGGAAATACGATATTTCCTCACAGCACATCCACGCTTTCATGGAAAGCATGAGATACGATCTCACAAAAACCGAATATGCCAGCACCGAAGAATTGAACACCTATATCTACGGTTCGGCAGATGTAGTTGGTTTAATGTGTCTCAAAGTCTTTTGTAATGGCAATCAAGAGCTTTACAACCAATTAGAGCATTCGGCTCAAAAGCTAGGCTCTGCCCTTCAAAAAGTAAATTTTCTCCGCGATTTAAAAGATGACAAAACAGAGCTCGGGCGCACTTATTTTCCCGAAATGGCAAACAAACAATTTGATAAAACAAACAAACATCTCATTGAGCAATCTATCGAAAATGATTTTGACGAAGCATGGATTGGGGTTAAACAGCTCCCGGGCAGAGCAAAATTAGCTGTTGCACTGGCCTTTTTTTACTACAAAACGTTATTCGATAAAATAAAAAAAACGAAACCAGAAACAATACTCACAAAGAGGGTACGAATAAATAACCTTCGAAAATATTTTATTTTGGTGAAAGTTGGAGTTATGTATAAAACAAAACTTATTTAAGATGTTCGAAAACGTTATACTTGTCGATGAAAACGACAGCCCTCTTGGTGAAATGGAAAAACTTGAAGCACACCAAAAAGCACTATTGCATAGGGCTGTGTCGGTTTTTATTTTCAATAGCAATAATAAACTGCTATTACAAAAAAGAGCACTTAGCAAATATCATTCTCCCGGTTTATGGACAAACACTGCCTGTACGCATCCTTTCCCTAACGAGCAGAATGAGGCTGCTACAATTCGGCGGTTAAAAGAAGAGATGGGAATAACATTGAACCATGTTACCGAAATCTTTCATTTCATCTACAAAGAGCAGCTTGAATATGGACTGACAGAGCATGAATTTGACCATGTGTTTGTTGGGTTTTCCGACGACTTGCCTATTGTCAACCCCGATGAAGTTTCAGATTTCGATTATGTTGCTCTAAATGAAGTTTTGGATCAAGTAAAGCTTTCGCCGCAAAATTATACAGTTTGGTTCAAAAAAATTATCGAAAGAGTGGCAACTGAAATTAGTTTGGATAAAAATAAATGATAAATATGAGAGCAACAAATACATTAATCATCTCTGTTATGTTAGCATTATTAGCTTCATGTGCCAATATACCTAAAGGCGTAACAGCAGTTTCTCCGTTTGAAAAAGAAAAATATTTGGGCAAATGGTTCGAAATAGCCCGCTTCGACTTTCGTTTCGAAAAAGGGCTGAACAATACCACTGCCGAGTATTCGCTCAATAGCAATGGCACAATTAAAGTAGTGAACCGAGGCTACAATTATGAGAAAAAAATATGGAAAGAAGCAACTGGTAAAGCAAAGTTTGTGGGCAACGAAAAAGTTGCAATGCTTAAAGTCTCTTTTTTTGGACCCTTTTATGCGGGCTACAATGTCATTGCCATCGACCCGGAATACAAATATGCCTTGGTCTCTGGTTCAAGTTTTGATTATTTATGGATTTTATCAAGAGAGAAAACCATTCCTGCCGAGATAAAAAGCCTTTATCTGGAAAAAGCTGAAAAACTTGGTTATAAAGTTTCAAACCTATTGTGGATTGAACACGATAAATAAAGAGAACATAGTTCGAATTAACTTCTAATAAACATGGTTGCGCTAAATATATCACTTCTTGTGCTGTCCTATTTTTTCATGGAATTTGTGGCTTGGTCGAACCACAAATATGTGATGCACGGATTTTTGTGGAAATGGCACAAAGACCACCACCGTAAAGACAGACAGGAATATCTGCCCGAAAAAACCGAGAACAGAACGTTTGAAAAAAACGACCGTTTCTTTATCGTCTATGCCTTACCGGCAATAGTTCTCATGATAACAGGGTTTATTTTCGCAAATTATTCACTGGTTTACATTAGCATTGGCATCAGTTTATATGGTTTTACCTATTTTGTGGTGCACGATATCATTATACATAAACGGGTACACGTACCATTCCTTTTTAAAAACCATAACTTTTACACGAAGGCTATCCTACGGGCTCATACAGCTCATCACCGGCCCAAAAGCAAAACTGACTTTCAAAATTATGGCTTGTTGATTTTCCCTTCCAAATTTTTTAAACCATAGCTTATGTGGCTCTATTACTGCCTATTGATAGGCTCTGTTATTGTTCCCCTAATATTGAGTTTTGATAAAAAACTTCAATTTTACAAACAATGGAAATATCTGTTTCCGGCAATTATATTCATGGCTGCTATTTATATCGGATTCGACATATACCTTACTAAAATTGGAGTTTGGGGTTTTAACCCTGCCTATCATTGCAGTATTGTTTTCATGGGTTTACCTCTCGAGGAATGGTTGTTTTTTATAGTGATACCTTATGCCAGCATTTTTTTGCACGACTCGTTTGTGTTATACTTTCCACAAGTTTACTTGCATGGAAAAACGGTGTTCTATTTAGGATTAGTTCTTATGACAGCATTGGCAGTTTTAGCTATTTTGCACTTCGATAAATCGTATACTGCATATATATTTGTCACCGGTTTAGTTGCGATTGGATTATCATTTTTCGACAAGTCAAAAACTATTCACCATTTCTATATCACATTCCTTATTATTCTAATTCCTTTTTTTGCTGTAAATGCTATACTTACGGGTACTTTTATCGAAAATGAAGTGGTTTGGTACAACAATCAGGAAAACCTAGGAATAAGGATCTTAACCATCCCCATTGAAGATTTTGTATATGGTTTTAGCATGATTTTATTGGTTTTACTAGTTAGGGAACGATTGAGAAAAACAAGAACAGTACAATGATAAATACCGAATTCCTACAAAACAAGTTTTTGCAAGTATCGCTATTTTTTGTGGTATTTTATGCTGTTGGCATCATTGGACTAATTGTGCCATATAGTTTTCCGTTGTTTGTTAGGCTTACACTTTTGGCACTTATATTAAGTATTATCGGATTGTTTGTGTACCATCGGTCTATAAAGCCTAAACAAGATATTTTAATTTTTGCTTTCATCTTTTTCTTAGGCTTTATAATTGAAGCCATTGGTGTAAATACCGGCAGAATTTTTGGCAACTACCAGTACGGAGATGCATTAGGATTGAAGCTCTTTAATACACCTCTTTTTATAGGATTAAACTGGTTATTTTTGACTTATACAGGGGTTTCAATTTCCGAAAAACTTTCGGGCAAAATCTCGGTTCAACTCCTTATAGCCCCTACTATTATGCTTGTCTACGATTTAGTACTCGAACAACTTGCCTCCAAAATGGATATGTGGAGCTGGTCAAATGCATCGATTCCCATGGAGAACTATATTGCCTGGTGGCTGATAGGTTTTGTATTTGGATGTATTTTTAAGCTATTCAAAATCGATACCCGAAACCCGATAGCTTTAGTATTATTTCTTTGCCAGTTCCTGTTTTTTACGGTATTATTTATCCTTTATAAGCTATAATAATGATAAAAGCCAAGCACCATAAAATAATCCTTCCTCTTTTTAAATGGCTTAGCCGTTTTATGATAAATCGGAAGTTCAGCTCAATCCATATCGACGGGAAATTCGACGATAATGGACATTCCGTGCTTGTTGTTGCAAACCACATAAGCTGGTGGGATGGCTTTTGGATTGAATACCTGAACCATAAAACAATGTTCCGTACATTTCATTTTATGATGCTGGAAGAACAACTGAAAAAGCATTGGTATTTTCAGCACACCGGCGGATATTCGGTGAAGAAAAAATCAAGGGAAATGCTTGAAAGCATTAATTACACCGTGGAATTGCTTGAAAAAGAAAAGAATATGGTTTTGATGTTCCCACAGGGCAAAATTCATTCTTCGCACAACAGTTCTATCCGATTTGAAAGTGGTATTCAGCAAATAATAAAGAAATGTAAGAACGAAACTCAGGTGCTGTTTGTGGCAAATCTTACCGATTATTTTTCAGATGCCAAACCACATCTTTTTATTTATACAAAAATATGTATTGCAGGTTCTTTGAAAAACAGTAACATTGAGGAAGAATACAATTTGTTCCTCACAGAAGCGCTTAACCAACATAAAACTAAAACTTCATAATGCAATATTTAGTTTACATATCGCTGGGATTCCTGGGTTTTCAGTTACTTAACGTGCTGATAAATTTCATTTTCCGCCAGACTATTGCTAAAACAGTAGCTCAAAACAGCGAGTTGATTTCTGTACTTATTCCGGCACGCAACGAAGAAGCCAATATTGCTTGTTTGCTCGATGCTTTGCATGAAATGAAAAATAGTAATATTGAGATTCTGGTTTGTAACGACCATTCAACCGATAACACAGAGAAAATAATCAGTAAGTATGCCAAAATTGATGGGCGTATAAGATTAATTCCATCAGACTTTCTACCAAGCGGCTGGCTTGGCAAAAACCATGCTTGTTATCAATTGGCAAAGCAGGCAAAGGGTAAGTATATGCTTTTTGTGGATGCCGATGTGGTACTTTCGGGCAATATTGTTGCCGATGCAGTAGCTTATGCTAAAAAGTATAAACTGGGGTTGCTTTCTGTTTTCCCAAAGCAAATACTATTGACGACGGGAGAAAAACAAACTGTACCACTAATGAATTACATTCTCTTAACTCTTTTGCCTCTGATTTTTGTGCGTGTGTCGCCTTTTAAAGCACATGCCGCAGCAAACGGACAGTTTATGTTGTTCGAAACTAAAACATACTATGAATTAGAACCACATAAACAGTTTAAAGATTCTGCAATCGAAGATATTGCCATTTCAAGGTTTTATAAAAGCCAAAAGATTAAAACAGCTTGCCTTATTGGCGAAAAACGGATACAATGCCGAATGTACCATTCGTACAACGAAGCATTAAATGGTTTCTCAAAAAATATTTTTATGTTTTTTGGCAATAATCCTGTTGTGGCTTTTCTTTTTTGGTTATTCGTAACTCTTAGCATTATTCCTATTATTTTATATATCAAACACTTGATTTTTACACATCTGCTGGGTGTTTTATTAATACAGATTTTATATGCTGCTACCTGTAAGCAAAACGTGCTTACTACGCTCTTATTTTTTCCTGTAAACATGTTCTTTATGCTACATGTTATGATGAAAGCTTTAATGGTAAAAAAACAAAATAATTACACATGGAAGGGACGAAATATATATTCATAGTATCGCTTACTTTATTGAGCTGTTGTGTGCTTGGGCAAAACAACAAATCTATTTACAATGCTTATACCTCTGGAAACATGAACAAGTGGAAGACTGCGATGGATTCGGTTGATGTTCTAAAGCAAAAAAACAATAAAGATCTGTTGGATTTGATAAATTACCAATATGGCTATATTGCATGGTGCATTGGCAGTAATAAATCAACTGAAGCAAAAAAATACCTGAAAAAAGCAACTGTCAATTTGGACAAATTGCAACAAAAAAAATACAACGAATCAATGCTATATGCTTATAAAGCAGCGTTTGTAGGATTCGAGATTGGGCTGGCAAAATACAAAGCTCCTTTTATTGGAATGAATAGTCTGGAATATGCAAAAAAATCAGTAAGTATCGATCCTTCAAACGCTTTAGCATATATGCAGCTTGGAAACATCTATTTTTATATGCCCAAAATGTTTGGTGGCTCAAAAGGCTTGGCTTTAGAACATTACTTAAAGGCCATGAAATTTATGGAATCGAGTAATGATTACAAAACAAACAACTGGAACTATTTGAATTTACTCGCAACCATAATAAATGCTCATATAGAGTTGAATCAATACGAAGAAGCTAAAAAATATTGTATAAAAACATTGGCCATTGAACCCGGTTTCGATTGGGTTAAAAATAATCTTTATCCAAAACTCCTAAAAAAAAGCAACAAATGAATAAAAGTGTAATAATAGTAGGAACAGGCTTGGGAGGTCTTTCTACTGGATTGCGATTGGCAAGCAGAGGCTATAAAGTAACTTTCGTTGAAAAAGCACAACAACCTGGCGGTCGTTTAAACCGATTAAAAAAAGACGGATTTACCTTTGATGTGGGACCCAGTTTTTTCAGTATGCCTTACGAATTCGAAGAGCTGGTTAAAGATTGTGGCATTACTATGCCGTTTGAATTTGTTGAAATAGACCCACTTTATACGGTCAATTTTAGGGGAAGTGACAAGAAATATTCGCTGTATAAAGATATTGATAAGTTAAGTCAACAGTTTGAAGACGTTGAACCCGATTTTAAGACCAAATTCACCGCATATTTAAAAAAATGCGAGTCTATTTATAACGACACTGTTGGAGTTGCTATCAAGCAAAATTTCAACAGTTTACCCGCTTACCTTGTTGCTTTAGCTTCGGTAAACCCACGCCATTTACCTGTTTTGCTTAAAACCTTCTGGTCGCAAACAGGCAATTATTTTAAATCGAAGGAAGCCCGGCAAATAGTTTCGCTCATTGCGTTTTTCCTTGGTCGCACTCCGTTTGATACCAATGCAGTTTACACCCTGCTGTCACATATTGAATTTAAACACACCGGATATTACAATGTCAAAGGCGGAATGTACACCATTGTGGAGAGTTTGGTGGAAGAACTTAAAAAACTTAACGTAACGTTCCATTACAACACCGAAATTGTTGATTATGTAAGCAATAACAACACGTTAATCTCGTTAACCGACCAAAATAGCAAAAACTGGCAGGCCGATATTTTCGTGATAAATTCGGATGCTGCCTACTTTAGGGGAACTGTTTTTAAACGCAATATTTTTTCAGAAAGCCGTTTAAAAAAAATGAGTTGGACAATGGGCTATTTAACCTTCTATGTAGGAGTGAAAACTAAACTTCCTCAAGTAGAACATCACAACTATTTCTTGGGCAACAACTACGAAGAATATGCCAAAGATGTGATGAAAAACCCGGGAACAATGGAAAAACCATATTACTATGTCAATGTTGTTTCTAAACACAATCTCACGTGTGCACCCGAAGGCTGTGAAGCTTTGTTTTTTGTTTGCCCGGTTCCAAATTTGCTCTATAAAACAGATTGGTCCGATACACAAGATATTGTGAATAGCATAATCGACGATTTTTCGCAACGGATTCAGCAAGACATTTCTAAAGACATCGTCTTTCAAATGGCATACACACCTGAGGATTGGCAAAACCAATTTAATCTATACAAAGGAGCAGGGTTGGGCCTATCGCACAACATGCTGCAAATAGGGGCATTGCGTCCTAAAAATTACGACGAGAAGTTTAAAAACACTTTCTATGTAGGGGCATCAACAGTTCCGGGAGCAGGTTTGCCAATGGCAGTGATTAGTTCAAAACTGGTTACTGAAAGGGTTGTGGATTTTAAGTGATAAGTTGGCAATCCACCGTTTTAATCACATTTGAAAGCCACACGAACAAACGCTCAAACCAATTTTGCGAAAAGTGAGATCAGAGCCAAATTTGTTTGAGCTATGCCGAACGAAGCTAAAGGCTTACAAAAGAGCTTCCGCCTTTCAGTACGGTTTTAGATTATCTATTACTGTGTCCAAAATATGACATTATATTCAGACCATCAATCAACAAGGCTTGAGAGGCATAAATTACAGGTTTAGGTTCGTTGTTCTCGGGTAGAACACATTATCTGGCGAACGGATAGGATACGTGGAAGCATTGATGTGGCTTTTCAATTGCTTGAGATGCTAACGGATATTCGAAACGTAAATGAGATAAAAAAAATATGCGCTTTATCATGGATGCAATATTATAGATAAAGGAATTGCGAAAATATCAAGAAATAAAAGATGAAGAAAATAAAAATATTTGTTGCCGGTTCCGGAAAGTTAGCCAATGCAATACTAAATTCTGATTTGTCATTTCAATCGTGCGAAATACTAAAATGGGATACACGATATCAAATGCTTGATGAGAAGGTCATACTGGTGCATGCCGGGTCAGGGCGGCAATTGAAAGAATGTGTGGAATTTTGTGACAGAACTAAATCTATATTTATAGAGCTTTCCACAGGACTGGAAACAGAAATGCTGCAACCTGATTTTCCGCTTATTATTTGCCCTAACACATCCATCCTGGTGCTAAAAACATTAAACATGCTCAAAGTAAACGGCAGGAACTTTGAAAATTATTCGATATCCATCACTGAATCTCATCAGTCAACAAAAAAAACAGAACCCGGAACAGCCTATGCTTTTGCTAATGCATTGAAATTTTCGGTCGACAAGATTGTATCGGTACGTAATCCCGAAATGCAACAAAACAAGATAGGAATACCCGAAGAATACTTGGGAAAACATGCTTATCACAAAATTGTCATCAAGGATGGAAACGACGAAATAACTATCGAGACAAAAGTATTGGGACATGACTCGTACGCCAAAGGCGTTAAGATGATTATTGAAGCCGCTTTGATAAACAGTTTGGAAAATAAAAGATACACGGTTCTGGATTTAATTGCGAACAATATGCTGTAAAATAACTTGATCCGGGCAGGCTTTGCTCCCACTTTCATTTCAGTCTAAAATTGTTGGCATAGTGGATATAATCTTATTTTTATTAAATTTGCAAGCGCTATAAATAAATGCTATAGTTTGCTAACCTTAAATTATTCGTAAATAAATGATTATGTCTCACAAAAGAATGCTCCTGACCTCGGTCGTTTCTTTCTTCGGGTTGTTTCTGATAACTGCGCATGCGCAAACAACAACCTACGGCGATACGATCTTTTTTGATGATTTTGGGCAACACCCTACCCGAGTATCCACACCTTATATGCCCGGTGGAAGTTACGCATTTGCCGATGCCAGCGGTAATGAAGATGAAAAGGCAATTCAGGATAACTATTATGCCATTGTTGACCCCCGGCATATAGCAGATGCAGGTCCGAGTAACTATTTCTGGACTTCTACAAGTCTAAATGCTAACTTGCCGTCAGGTGCCAAACCCTATACTACAGATCATACCGGCGACACAAACGGAGCAGTCATGGTGATAAATGCAGGTAAAACAGTGAATTATATCTATAAGCGACCTGTTTCGTTAAAAACCGGATTTCGCTATCAGTTTTCGTTCTGGATATACGTGGTGGCACCCAACGCACAATTTATAATGAAAGTAGAAAATCAGAACAATAATAGCACCAGTACTTTTAAAGGGGTGGTGTTCAGCACTGTGGGTTTATGGCAAAAATATACATTAGCTTTTTCAGTTCCGCTACTATCTGCAGCAGTAACTAAGAATGATGTTATAGTCGGACTAGATCGGAAGAGCACACGTCTGAACTCCAGTC
>OBMA010002446.1_pt1 | contig 10826 bp, 9 predicted proteins | sample 1539141 | NCBI WGS metagenome assembly OBMA01 (sample SAMEA3991484, study PRJEB22521) | metagenome | biome: anthropogenic terrestrial biome; feature: sewage plant; material: raw primary sludge | place: Sweden | collected 2012-09-26 | reverse complement strand
TTGCCAATACGATTGCTATGTACAAGTATGGTATACTTGCTTGGTATGACTGCAATATATCTACGGCTAAAGTCGAAGGTATTAACAATAAAATAAAGGTCCTTAAGAGAAATGCCTATGGATTTAGAGACGAAGAGTACTTTAAACTTAGGCTATATGCTCTACATGAAAGAAAAATCACGGCATTTGTCTGATGAACCCCCTTAATGAGGACTGAAAAGCATCGACAATGTCACTAGCTGAAGGATGTTGTACTCAGGAACTGTATTTTTTTTATTGCGAACTAATGGATAGAAACAGTGAAGCCCCTTACTTCGCAATGGGCCACGTCAGATAATGGTAGAGCAAATAACCATGATACGTCCAGAGGTAGGCCGTGATGATGATCACGGCAAAGAGAATCGTGAATCTGAGGCTGGCGAGGCTGATTTCGAGGGCGAGATGACAAGGATATACCGGCAAACTGTTCTCTTTCAGTTCGATGGCGCGAAGAAGGTAGGCTATGGCGAGCGGGATGACAAAAATCCAGTGGGCGGCCATGATATACACTTCGTCGATGGCAAAGGCCAGACCGATATGCAACGCCATATTAAAGAGGAAGACCGCCATGAGCAGCCACAGATATTTGTCTTGTCGTCCGCATCCTATGCCCACTACAAATAGCAGGATGATAAAGGCTTCTACTAGGTATTGCGCTTTCCATGTGTATTTGACGATGAGCGGCCGGCCGGTGAGTACGTCACCCAGAATATGCTGTCGGTGCAGTTGGATGGACTCTCCGAAGAGGTTTTCTACGATAATATTCTTTCGCTGAGGCCGTCTGTCGGCCCACTTGAGCTCCTCCTGAACGGTATTTGATACCTCAGACGGCTTGAGCGAGGTATTCATTTCCAGTCCCATGGCGAAGGAGAAGAGAAGCAGACAGGGCATGATGATCGCTGTCAGGATGTATTTCGGATGGAAAAAGTCTCGTCCGTTGACGAAGAGAGCGGCCAGAACGACGACGACACCATTGCTGAGCGTGACGCCGGCTGTCAGTGTGAACAACAGAATGGTTTCCTTTATGGTCATCTTTTCGTGCCTTTTGATTTTACGGCCTGCCAGATAGAGCGTTGCCGTGAGCAGAAAGAGAGAGAAGCAGAAGTGGTCGGGTACGATCATGGCAACCACGACGTAAGCGAATCCGAAAAAGAAAGCCGTGAGCAGCAAGGCCCAGGAATGACGGATGCCGATGACTTCCCGCTGAATGCGATAAAGGAACACCATAGCGTAGACGGCGCAGAAGGTGAGCAGCAGCCCAACGATGATTTGTACGCAGTTTGTGCCCGTCAAACTCAGAAGCCACTGATTGAGAAGGTAGAACGGATAGAAAAAGAAAGGCAGGAGCGGATGCCGCAGCACGTCGTAGTGGAGCCCCCAGTGGGTGAGGACATTATAGGTGATGGGGTCGAAACCGGACATGTGGAAGTTGCGCATGAAGATGCGCCAGTTCTCGGCGCTGTCGACCGCGAAGAGACCGAAGAACTTGCTGATGAGGAGATATTGCAAAGCGGCAATGAGCACCAGAGTGACAAATGCCGGCCAACGTTCTTCCCGACGGATGCGCAACAGTTCTCTCATAGCAGGAATGTGGTGAGTAGGCGCCCGTTATAGATGAAGAGGTAGAGCGTGAGCAGCAATATGATGATGCGCATAGGCCGACGCCATTGCGGTTGCAGTGCTTTGTAGAGAAAGGCCATGGCAAAGGGAATAAGGAATGCCCAGTGGGCAGTCATGATGTAAACTTCGTTAAGGCCGAAACCCATTACGAGGTGCATGATCATGTCGAAAGCAGCCCATGAAAAAATCATCCACAGCAGTCGGGAATGCCGACCGCACCAGATGCCCAGAAACAGGAATAGAACGAGGATTACTTCGACGACATAACAGAAAGTCCAAGTGTAATGTACGAAAACCGGCCGCGAAATCTGTACATCCTCCAGCAGATGCTGGTCGTGGAACTGGATAGACTCGCCGAAGAGGTTCTCTACAGCACTCTGCCAGCGTGATGTCGTGACATCGGTCCACTTGAGCAGCGGAACATTCGAGTTCAGTGTCTTGCCGTTTTGCTTCTTTACAAAAGCCCTATGGGCCTTGCTTTTGTCGCCGATGTGCGGATCTTTCTTTTTCAGAGCGGTCTCTATCTTGCTGATGGCAACGGCCTGCGGTTCTTCGTAGGCATGGCACTGGTAAGACCAAATTCCGTAGAGTAGGCCGCAGCAGAACAGTAGCGAGCCGATGGAGAGCCACGAGAAAGCTCGCTTGCCGTTGACGAACCAGACGGCCAGACAAGTTTTTATGCCATTGGTGACAGTGATGCCAGCGGTGAAGAAGAACAGCAGTGCTGACTTCCAGACGGGCAGCCGCCGATGATTCTTCAGGTGTATGCCGGCCACGTAGATGGTGAGTGCCAGCAGAAAGAGGGAGAAACAGAAGTGGTCGGGTACCATGGTCGCCAACAGAATATGCGCGAATGAATAGAGCAGGAGCGTGAACAGCAGCGACTCTGATGCCCGGAGGTCAAGCACACGACGGAATGTGCGGTAGAAACACATAAACGAGAGCGTGGCGCAGATGACCTGCAGGGTAGCCATGATGTAGACGGCAAAGTTGATTTCCGTTTCTCTCATGAGCCAATGGTTCAACCAGTAGAATGGAAACAGAAAGCTGAACCAGAACGGATGGCGCGAGGCCGTGTAATAGATGCGCTCGTTGGAGATGTCGATATAGGCGCCGACATCATAGCCGGAGACATGGAAGTGGGGGAAGAAGACACTCCAGAACCCCAGATTGCCACCTTTGAAGTAGACAGACGGGTAGCTGGAAACCATCAGGGCATTGGCTCCGATGAAGAGTACCAGTGCCAGCAGGCAGACCAGCAGCTCTTCGCGTGTGAATTTAAACCGTAGCATTATCCGATCAGATATTTACCAATGAAAAATATATTATAAGCATAGAGATAGAGCGTGAGCAGCAGAACCACTATGGTGAGCGCCTGCTGAGAACGCTTCTGCAATGTTTTCAGCAGATAGGCGATGGCTATCGGTATGACATAAATCCAGTGGGCCGACATGATATACACCTCGTTGATACCGAAGCCCAGACCCACATGGAGCAGCATGTCGAGCGCAAAGTAGGACAGGCAGAGCCACAGAAAGCGTGAACGGCGACCGCACCAGACACCTATTAGAAAGAGCAGCACGATGAACGCTTCGACGATATAGTTCCCAGCATGGCGGTAGTGTACGATCATGGGTCGGTGTAGCATCTCGTCCCGCAGCAGATAGTCGGTATGAAGTTGGATGGACTCGCCAAAAAGGTTTTCTATTGTCGACTGTACACGCGATGTGGAGACATCTGTCCAGCGCATGAACTCGCCCTGCATGAGGGGAGCCCCCATCTTTGGCGCTGGTTTCATGGTCTTTGTCTTCTTTCCCGGGACAGCTGTCTTGGCAACCTTTGTCGTGTCTGTTATGAAGCCCAGTCTGCGCAGAGAGTCGGTTTTGTGAGCCTGAGCTAGCTGTAAGGTCGCAGCATGCTGCTTCCGTTCAGCGTCTTTTTTGACCTTAGCTGCATGGCGGGTCGTCTCCGCGGGCCATACCAGTGTGCGGTATTCCAGCCGGCAGAAGCCCCAGAGCAGTATGGCCGGCAGGATGACTGCTACCAGTAGGTAACGGGGACGGAAGAACGACTTGCCGTTGACGAACAGCCCGGACATGAATATCTTCAGCCCGTTGTTGAGTGACGTGCCGGCCGTAAGCACAAAATAAAGTACGCCCTCCCACGTTTTCAGCTTGTGACGGTCCTTCATGTGCCGGCCTGAGATGTACAGAGCCAGTAGCAGGAGCATCATCGAGAGGATGAAATGGTCGGGTACCATGGCTGAAAGCAGAACGAATGCGAACGAGAAGTAGAAAAACGTGAACAGATGGGCCTTCGCAACCGACAGGCCGATGATCTCGTGGAAGATGCGGTTAATGAAGAGCGCCGAGTAGAAAGCGCAGAAAATCTGTATGACGGCGATGATGAAGATGGCGCAGTTGATACCTGTGAGGTGCATGAGTGCCAGATTGAGCAGATAGGGCACGTACATGTAGAAAGCCAGCAGCGGATGGCGGTAGACATTATAACCTGCCGTCCAGTCGCTTACCACGCTGTAAGTGATGGGGTCGAAGCCGGAGATATGGAAGTTGTGGATGAACAGTGGCCAGTAGAAGCGCTGCAGCGGTGTCAGCAGATGATAGTAATGACAAATGACAAGGGCATTCATCATGACCAGAATGAGCAGGATGATGAGCGCCATCCACCGCTCCTCGCGTTGTACTCGGAAGATGTCGAATATCTTTTTCATGTCATCGTTTCAGAAAAAAACGTACCAGCAGAAAGTTTATGGGCACGCAGATGCAGAACATCGGGATGGGAGCGAGCTGCTTGCTCACTCCCAGCCACAGGAAGAGGTTGAGCGTTACCATCTGTAGCAAGTAGTTGACCACGTGCGAGAAGACAAACCCCGCCCCGCGTTTGGCATTGGCTTTCACATGGAAAGTGAAGTGCGTGGAGGCAAAAAAGTTAAAGACAAAACTGATGAGGTAGCCTACCGTCATGGCCGCAGAAGTGTAGAAATGGACCTTGCCCTTGGGAAAGTCGTCGCCGATGAACTGTATCTGTATCCAGTAGATGCCGTATTGCAGCAGTGTGGCCAGGACGCCGACGATGCCGAAGCGAATGATTTCGCCGAAGGCCTGACTGTGGATAAAAACGGAGAGTTTGTGACTATTTGACTCTTTCATGGTGTCCTCCTTTCATGAGATAGGCTTCGTCGGCAGCGTCAAGCATTTCGCGGTCGCCCCGGCTGTCACCATAAGCCGTGATGTGATAGTGATTGCGTGACTGGCGGAGCACCGTCTGGATACGTCTCACTTTCTCTTTGCCGTAGCAGTTGCGGGTCTCGAAGCGTCCCGTGAGCAGTCCGTTCTCCACTTCCACCCGTGTTCCGAGCACTTGCACGCCATAGAGCGACGTCTGGGTGAAGAACGCGCTCACCCAGTTGTCGATGCTGGCGCTTACGATGAGCACACGCTCTCTGCGTGAGAGCGCCTCGCGGATGAGTTCGATGCCGGCAGGGCGCAGCAGCCATTGTCGCTGTTGGGCAAACTCTTGACAGACATGGTTGAAAGTGTCAATGCGCATTCGCCTGAAGTATAGTGCAAAAATCTTCTGCTTAGCCTTCCAGTTAGGATAGAGATGCAATTTCATCAACACAAGGAGAGGACTGTACAGGGCAAAGCCCAGTACCAGCCTCCAGGTGCCGCGGGCAAACCGGATCAGCTCGATGAGCGTGTCTCTGGTGGTCAGCGTGCCGTCGAAGTCGAAGCAGCGCACGATCTCCTCCGGTTCCTCTGCGGCCGGAGTGTGCTTCGTGGCATTTGTTTTTTGTGTGTTGCTCTCTGTCATATACGACTTATCTTTTTGACGAACTGTCTTTCTGTTCGGTTGACTTTTCTTTATTGATGCCTCTCACGGGCGCCCCTTACATATAGATAATGAATAAGAACGACAGGCCCCAGGCCAGTATGATGAGCTGGGTGAACCGGTCTTTGATGATGACCTTGGTCGGGTCACCGCTCTTCTCGTCGACAACGGCAATCTGGATATATCGCAGCAAGCCTACCAGTACGAAGACGCTCGTCAGATAGAGGTAGTCGGAATGGAAACGGCCGATGACTTCCGGCGATACGGTGTACATGATGTAACACACCAGCGTGACGCTTGCCGTGATGGTAATGGCTTGGTTGATGAATGTGAGGTTGTAGCGGCTGGTGTTCCGGCGGGGTGCTTCTCCGGTCGCGTTCATGCGCAGCACGTCGTCGCGGCGTTTGGCAAACGAGAGGAAGAGCGTGAGCAGGAACGTCATCAGCACGAGCCAGTTGCTCAGCTCGATTTCAGTGGCCAGTCCACCGGCCAGGATGCGCAGCACGAATCCGAAGGCCACAATGCACACGTCGAGGATGGCGTGTTTCTTCAGTTCGGCGCAGTAAGCCATGTTGAGCACCCAGTAGAAGAGGATGACGGATCCCACTTTCATGGCCTGTTGCCCGTGCACGACTGACAGGGAGCTTATCAGGGTGGTGGTACTCATGGCAAGCACTATCATCAATGCCATCAGACCGTAGGCCTGTGCCACACTGATGGCGCCGCTGGCGACGGGCCGGTGGCATTTGGCAGGATGGCGGCGGTCGGCTTCCACGTCGATGATATCGTTGAAACAATAGATGGACGAGGTTGCGAAACTGAAGGCGAAGAAGGTGATGAGTGCCGTCACGATGTCGCCGGTATTGAGCAGCTCGCCGCCGAAGAACATGGGGATGAATACAAACGTGTTCTTAATCCACTGCTTAGGGCGGATGAGTTTAAGGAAGGCTCCGAGTCCTCTCTGCTCCTTTCCTGATCGGAAGGGAGTTGCCGGTGTCTGCTGCTGAGGCTTTTCCGTCTCGCGGCAGTCTTGCTCTTTCGTATGTTCTTCTTTCATGGGGTTGCTATTTAGGACTTTCAGAGATAGATAGGGCGGCTTTCTTCGTGGATGAAGAACCGGGGATGATTCCATTTGTGAACTTGTGCAGCAGCCATGCCAGCGGCAGCGTGATGACGACGGTGACCACGAAGGTCAACCAGTAGCCCAGATGGTAGAGCTTTACGTAGCAGAGCACGAAATGGATATGAAGGAGGTACGCTTCGAGGCTTACCGTTCCCACAAAGGCAAAGAAGGTGTTGAACCATCGCGGTGTGCGGCGAAAGATACGGTTGAGCAGCATGATGGTCATCACGGTAAAAGGAATGTAGAGCATGCGCTCCACAAAGAGTGGGAAGTCGTTGTGCCGAATCTGCTCCAGGTAGAGGCATGTGCCGAACGTGAGCAGCCACATCGTGATGAGCATCCACAACGCCTGCCCGTCGATGGTGTGCTTTCCCTTGACGTATTTGCCGAAGTTGATGCCGATGAGGAAGATGGGTACCCGGCTCCAGAATATCTCCAGATGGTTCACGGCGGTATGAAGGGGTAGCACCCATTCCACCATGATACACCAGATGATGGTGATGAGCGGAATCCAGCGGTACATGGGGTGGCGCTCGATGAGCATCATGTAGAACGGCGCAATAAGGTACAGGGCCATGATGGCGGGGATATACCAGAAGGCCAGCTCGCCGTAGCGCCAGAAGTTGATGTTGAAGGCCAACTCTCCGATGAGGGATAGCCAGTTGCCGTGGAAATTCGGGATGTAGTAAAGACCGGCCACGATGAGCCAGGCCGGATAGATGCGGATGAAACGGCGCAGGTAGAAGGACCATACGTCGTGCCATCCCGCTTTTTGCGGTGTCTCTGCTGTCTCAGCGTTCGCGCTGCCTTCTGCGGGTGCTTCCGCCTTTTTCTTCTTCTTGGTCCAACTGTACCAGAGTCCTATTCCGCTCAGGAAGAGGAACATGTCGACGCCCACGTTGCCCGTACGGTGGAGTCCGAAGAAAGGATTCCAGCGATTTAAGTCTACATGAAAGAGGATGATGAAGAGCATGGCGGCCCCCATCAGTTCTCCGCGGTAGCGGCTCATGTTGTAGAGTTCTATGTCGGGTATTCTCTGTTTCATGGCTTCGGGTTAGGTATTTTCTTCATGACCTCTTTGAACAGCCAGGCCACGAAGAGGCTGGTCACGATGTACAGGAGGAGGCCGGTGTACGGGTCGCCGTCACGGCTGATACCGATGAATATCTTACGCGTGATGGGGTGGCAGACGAAAAGCGTAGCCGAGATGCCGCCCATCCACAGAATACCGTTCATGAGCCAGCTTTTCTGTGGAATCGTCTTGATGAAGTAGATGCTTCCGATGCAGACGACGGCCGGCACGAAGGTCCAGGATATAAAGTTCTCACTCCAGAACACGGTGAGGGCTGTCATGAGCAGAAGGGCTGCGATATTCTTCGCGCGGGTGTCGAATATTTTCATGAGGTGGGTGCCGAAGCGGGCAAACAGTATGCCCATGCCAAAGGGGAGCATGCCGCCCATAAAGTTGTAGCGATAGCGGTTGATGGCTTCTCCTTCAGGGTCGAGAAACAACTGCAATACCACACAGATGACCATGGAGGCTACCGTCCATGCCCAGTGCCTGCGATAGAGCAGGAGCCGATAGACGATGTAGAGTTGCAACATAAGTCCGAAGAACCAGTAGGGGCCCGGCCATATCTGGCAGTCGGGTTGAGGCAGCACGTTGTTGAACATCAGCAGTTGGGCGATGATTTGCAGCGGGTTGTAGTCCCACGGGTCGGGAGTGGTGGCATCCACCATGGTAAAGGCCACGAAGCCTACTATCATGATTTTGAAGAGCTTGAGAAAGTGATATTTGATGAATGGCACGGGTTTGCTGGCGCCGCCTTTCCCGTATTTTCTTTCCAGACCGTAGGCGCTGAGGAACAGGAAGATGGCTACGCCGTAGTGTCCGAAGTAGGACAGCAGGTGCATGGGGTAGAGACCATCCATCGAGGCCGTCACCTGATGGAACCAGTCCACATTATGCTGGAAATATTGATATTCGTTCTCTTTGACTACCGGGTTGAGCCAGTGGCAGTAGTTGTGGAGGAAGATTCCGATGATGGCGATGCCGCGCAGAGCATTGCACTCCAGACGGGTCATCACCTCTTCCGGATATCCTGAAGGGGAGGATGGATTAGTAGAAACCTGTATGTCGTTTTCCTCGTTTTGTTCCATTGTTCTTATTTCTTTCTTTGTTTGGCAGCCTATTCTTTATCTGTAGGCTTTCTTTTCTTTTGGTGATGATGGCCGCAGCTTGTCGTAGTCGGTCGTTCCCTTTAAGATACGGGGGCGGTTTTCGTCGTATTTCGGACTCAGCACGTTGTATTCTTCATGATAGTCGGGGGTGGAGATGCCGGCCAGATAAAGCAACAGGTGAGGCAGAGCGTCGGTCATCAGCTTGCGGTTGCGGGCCTGCACGATTTCCTTGAATATCTCCGGGTGCTTGACGGCATACCGATGGGAGCACCATATCCAGAAGGGAATGTCGAACTCATAGTGTGCCAAGTCGTAGTCTATCTGGGCTGAATGGTTGCGGCAGAAGAAACCGCGGTTGCCTTCGTAGCACTCTTCGCCGTGGTCGGGCATGTAGATGACGATGGCATCCTGTTTCTCGAAGCGTTTGCAGATCTGGTCCACCACCGAGTCGTTGTAGAGCACGGCATTGTCGTAGTCGGCCAGAATGCGCCGTTGCTTGACGTTTAGTTCCGGCCGGTATTTCAGATAGTCGTCGGCGGTGAACTTCTTCCGGGCGTTGGGACTTCGCAGACGGTAGTTCACGTGCTGGCCGATGAGGTGGAAGATGATGAGGTTGTGGGCCGTGTTCTGCTTTTTCAGTTGCTGGTAATCGCTCAGCAGGTCCTCGTCGTAGAGGTGGAGTTTGTCGTTGCGGGTATCAAACTGTGCCTTGCTCAGCTTCAGGTTGTTCAGGAAGAAGCCGCCGCTGAAGTCGTAGACGGCTTCCTTGGCTTTGGGCAGAAACTGATTGGTGATGAAGGTCACGTGGTAACCGGCCTTGCGGAAAATCTCAGGGAAGAGGGGATAGTCGCACCATTCGCCCTTCTGTCCGACGACATGCATCGAAAACACGTCTTTGAAGACAAAGCTGGTCAGGTTCCAGGGCGATACCACGTCGGTGTATTTCACCAGCAGGCCGCTCTTCTCGCGTTTGATTTGGCGTGGCGTGGTCGGCATGAAGTAATTGTATTGTGCCGAGTGGTGGCGGCTGTAGCTCTCGCCGATGATGAGCACAATGTTGGGACTACGGAAACTGCAGCTGTCCACGCGCACGTGTTCGGCGGCCGTCACGCAGCGGTCTATCTGCTTTGCGGCCAGCGAGTTGGCGTAGATGCTGAACACCAGCCGGCTGATAGGTGTGTAGAGTACGGCGTGGTTGCTCTCGGTGAGCGTGTGTTCCACGTCGCCGATGTTGCTTGCCGTCATCAGTTTCCAGGTGGCGGCCTTGTTGCGGGCACTCGAGCAGAGGCCCCATACGAGCAGTACGATGACGGCGGTTCCCAGTGCCGGAACGGCTTTCGGCCACCATTGCCGCACCCGGTTCATGCCTTCGCCCAGAAATATGCGCTGGCGGTAACTCAGTAGATGCCACAGACGCGGGCGCAACGCTACAAAGACGTGTATCAGAATGAGGAGGATAATCCACCCCACGGCACTGAATAGCACGTCGGACGACAGGTAGGAACGCAGAAACTCGCCTGCTTCGCGGGAGTCGGTCTCGCCAACGAGCAGGAGCATCGTCGGCGTGAGTGTGGAGGCGAACTTCGTAAAACAGTAGACGTCGACCACGGCGGTGGCGTAGAGAATGGTGTAGAGCAGTGCCTTCACCCAAAGCCGAACCTTGCGGGGTATCGCCGTGAGTACCAGGCACGCCACGTATATGTCAAGGAAAAGCTCAAGGTATAGATTTTCGTACACATGGGCGTTGCGCGTGTCGGGTAGGGTAAGCCATTCGCAAACTACTCCCAGCACGTACATGAATACGAAAAACGACGCATTGGCACGTATGGGACGGAATGTTATGCTGATTATTCTGGCAAGCGAATGGTTTATTTCCATTACGAATATAATTTTGTGCAAAATTAGCAATTTATATTCAATCTACAACAATAACGCGGGAATAAATTTGATGAAACGGTCAATACACTACTTAGAAAGCAGCTGAAAAATGTTTCGGAAAAATCTTTACAAA
>OBMA010002445.1_pt1 | contig 10830 bp, 7 predicted proteins | sample 1539141 | NCBI WGS metagenome assembly OBMA01 (sample SAMEA3991484, study PRJEB22521) | metagenome | biome: anthropogenic terrestrial biome; feature: sewage plant; material: raw primary sludge | place: Sweden | collected 2012-09-26 | reverse complement strand
CCCTACACGACGCTCTTCCGATCTCCCAGATACAAATCAAGTCCGGCTATGATATCTGCATTATGCAGAGACGCTCTTTTTACAACGGTCCCCGACAATTGAACGGGCTCCAGATTGGCAACAGGCGTTATCGCACCGGTTCTTCCCACCTGAAAGGATACGGAATTCAACCGGGTGGAAGCTCTTTCTGCCTGAAATTTATAGGCAATGGCCCAACGGGGACTCTTTGCCGTAAAGCCGAGGTTCCTTTGCTGGCGCAGCGAATTTACCTTTAAAACGATGCCATCGGTGGCTACAGGGAGATTCTTTCGCTCCTTATCCCAATAGCGGATGTAGTCGAACACCTCGTTCAATGTAGCGCATTTACGAATCACATCGGGTATTTTAAATCCCCACCTGCGAGCCTCTTGCAAGTTTTCGAAATGCCCTTCGGCCGGCAGGCTCTCGCCCATCAGATAGTAAAAGTAGGCGTCCAGCTTACGGGAAGCAACGATGGACGGATTTTGCTGTTTCAAGGTTCCCGAAGCTGCATTGCGCGGGTTGGCAAAGAGGGGCTCCTCCTGACTTTCACGCTCTCTGTTGATTCGGTCGAATTCGGCCCAGGGAAGTAATATTTCGCCTCTTATTTCAAAATTATCGGGATAATTGCTGTCCATCAGCTTCAAAGGTACCGAACGAATCGTTTTCACATTGGCCGTTACATCGTCACCTTTGGTTCCGTCTCCACGGGTAACAGCCCGGATCAGTTTTCCCTGTTCGTAGGTAAGCGAGATAGAAGTTCCGTCGTATTTTAATTCGCAAACAATCTCGAACGGCTCATTCAACGCTCTGGCAGTGCGTTCATAAAAGTCAGTCACCTCTCCATCCGAATAGGTGTTGCCCAGCGACAACATCGGATAGACATGCGCAACCTGATCGAATTCTTTAGATAAATCGCTTCCCACACGTTGGGTTGGCGAATGCGGATCGGCAAACTGAGGATAGGTTTTTTCAAGCTCTTCAAGCTCTTTCATCATCTCATCAAACACCTTATCCGAAATTTCGGGAGCCGATAACACGTAGTAGGCATAATTGTATCTGTCCAGTGCCTCTCTCAAACCGGCGATTCTTGATGCTATCTCATCCATTCTTATCAATATCTTGTTTAGTATTACTATTATTTATCGTACTCGTTCCGAAACAAACCAGGGATTAGTAAGATTTTCCTTGTTGTATTCCAGAGGATCCCTGCCGTTCAGTTTAAAGATCTCGCATCCTGCTTCCCTTAAAATGATGTGCCCTGCTGCAGTATCCCATTCCATACAAGGAGAAAAACGGGGATAAATATCAGCACTTCCTTCGGCAACCATGCAGAGTTTAATGGAACTTCCGCAGACCAGCAATGTAACTTCACTGCCCTGCTCTCTCAGATTATCGACAAACGCAGCCACATGCACATTCACATACGAACGGGAAGAGGCTACTATCACACCTTCGCGGTACATAGGCAGAGGTAATTTAACGGCCCGCAACAGCAATTTATTCCAATCGGCCGCATCATCCCAAACGACATCGGTTATTTTGAAGGCTCCACTACCCTTTTCTGCAAAATATAGGACCTGTCTATCCGGGATATAAATAACACCCAAAACAGGTTCGCGGTTCGATATAAGGGCGATGTTTACAGTAAATTCACCATTCCTGCGTAAGAAGTCTTTGGTTCCATCCAATGGATCAACCATCCAGAAAAGCGCCCAGTCTTTGCGTACCTCGTAGGGGATTTCGCCACCCTCTTCACTCAAAACAGGGAAAGAGGTTTGGGAGAGATAGGAAAGAATCACCTCATTTGCATTGCGATCTGCCACCGTTAAAGGCGAATCATCCGTTTTAAGCTCCAATTCCAGGTCGGCCTTCGTATCGTTATAAATACGGATTATCTCTTTTCCTGCATGTAATGAAGCTTTTATAGCTACTTCCAAATTGCTTTTTGCTACTATCATCTGTTATCTCTCATGCGTTTGGTTCTGCAAACATACTAAAGAAATATCCTTTTATTCTATATCGTGCGCAATTTATAACTTATTTTTAGGAGCTCTCTGAAAATAATTGTAAATTTGCGTCGTCTCTAACTAAATAGAGTTTCTTTTTTGCATATTCATTTGCAGTAAACCAATTTTTTAGGTAATGAAAAAGGACAACATCATTTTCGACATCATTGAAAAAGAGCATCAGCGGCAACTTAAGGGAATTGAACTTATTGCTTCTGAGAACTTTGTAAGTGACCAGGTAATGCAAGCCATGGGCAGCTGTCTTACCAACAAGTACGCAGAAGGTTATCCCGGCAAGCGTTATTATGGAGGTTGCGAGGTAGTAGATCAAAGCGAAACCATCGCCATCGAAAGACTGAAAAAGCTATTCAATGCCGAATGGGCAAACGTACAGCCGCACTCAGGTGCACAGGCTAACGCAGCCGCATTCCTTGCAGTTTTAAATCCGGGGGATACGTTCCTGGGACTTAACCTCGCACACGGCGGGCATCTTTCTCATGGGTCGCCCGTAAACAGCTCTGGTATATTATATCACGCAACAGAATATAACGTTAAGGAAGATACCGGTATGGTCGATTACGACCAGATGGAAGAGGTAGCACTCCGCGAACGTCCCAAATTGATCGTAGGTGGAGGTTCTGCCTATTCGCGTGATTGGGATTACAAACGTATGCGTGAGATAGCAGACAAAGTAGGTGCTTTGTTGATGATCGACATGGCTCACCCTGCCGGTCTTATCGCTGCCGGTCTGCTTAACAATCCGCTTGAATACGCTCATATTGTAACATCAACCACTCATAAGACCTTACGTGGACCACGTGGAGGTATTATTCTTCTTGGTAAAGATTTTGAAAATCCATGGGGTAAGAAAACGCCAAAGGGAGAAATCAAGATGATGTCTCAACTACTAGACTCAGCCGTATTCCCAGGTATACAGGGTGGTCCGCTTGAGCATGTAATTGCAGCCAAAGCAGTTTCTTTTGGCGAAGCATTGGAGCCCGAATACAAGGTGTATCAATCGCAGGTTAAAGCCAACGCTGCAGCTATGGCTAAAGCATTTACCGATGGTGGATACAAAATTATTTCCGGCGGTACAGACAACCACAGTATGTTGATTGATCTTCGCACCAAATTCCCTGAACTGACAGGAAAGGTGGCAGAAAAGGCTCTTGTGGCAGCAGACATTACTGTAAACAAGAACATGGTTCCGTTTGACAGTCGTTCTCCGTTCCTTACTTCAGGTATCCGTGTGGGTACACCGGCCATCACTACCCGTGGTGCGAAAGAAGCATTAATGGCGGAAGTGGTTGAAATGATGGATACCGTTCTTTCCAATCCGGAATGCGATAAAACTATCTCTTCTGTTCGCGAAAAAGTAAACAGTGTAATGAAGGATTATCCCATCTTTGCATGGTAATACTACTATAGAAACGAGGTACGTCCCCTCGGTGGGACGTACCTTATTTTTTTCCTTGCTTAAGCTAAAACAACCATATTAATTATTATAAACATGAAGACACTCTTTTTGCTTTGTGCCACAGCGGCACTTTGCCTGTTCGCGTCATGCGAAAGTCCCACAAAACAGATGCCTTACAACCAGGGTATCAATGTTATCCCCAAGCCTTTAAGTCTGGTTCAGAACGAAGGCAGCTTTAAAGTAACAAAAAGTACGAAGTTCTATGCTTCTACTCCCGAAGCCAAAACAATCGCCACTTTCTTCGCTTCAAAAATTGAATCATCCACCGGATATGATCTGGCTATCAGCGAAGAAGAAGTATCTTCTAACGCCATCGCTTTACTAATTGACAACTCTTTGGAAGTAAACGACGAAGGTTATACACTGGATGCAACAGATAAACTGGTATCCATTAAAGCGAAAACAGCCAAAGGTCTTTTCTATGGTATGCAAACGCTTATGCAGTTACTTCCGGCCGAAATTGAAAGCACAACTGTGGTTAACGGTATAGCCTGGACACTGCCATGCGTTACCATTAAAGACGAACCACGCTTTGCCTACCGTGGAATTATGCTTGATCCTTGCCGTCACTTTATTCCGGTTGAAAATATCAAAAAGCAACTGGATGTTCTTGCTTTATTTAAGATCAACCAATTCCACTGGCACCTTACTGAAGACCAGGGCTGGCGTATTGAGATTAAGAAATACCCGAAACTAACTGAAATCGGTTCTAAACGTGTTGATGGCGAAGGAACAGAATACAGTGGTTTTTATACCCAGGAACAGATTAAAGAGGTGGTAGCCTACGCTTCAGAACGCTTTATCAATGTAATTCCTGAAATTGAGTTACCGGGACATGCCCTTGCTGCTATTTCTGCCTACCCTGAACTTTCTTGTAAAAGCGACTCATTGTCTCCAAGAATTATCTGGGGCGTGGAAGAAGATGTATATTGCGCAGGTAAAGAAGAAACATTTAAATTCCTTGAAGATGTAATTGCCGAAGTGGTAACTTTATTCCCCGGAGAATATTTCCACATCGGAGGTGACGAGTGTCCTAAAGTACGCTGGGAGAAATGTCCGTTGTGCCAAAAGAGAATGCGTGAGAACAAGCTGAAAAATGAACACGAGCTGCAAAGCTATTTTGTTCAACGCATAGAAAAAGTACTTGCTTCGCATGGTAAGAAAATGATCGGCTGGGACGAGATCCTGGAAGGTGGTTTAGCTCCTTCTGCAACAGTTATGTCATGGAGAGGTGAAGATGGCGGTATTGCTGCAGCAAGCATGGATCATGATGTTATTATGACTCCGGGAAGCAATGGCATGTATCTGGATCACTACCAGGGCGATTCCAAAATAGAGCCGGTCGCAATCGGAGGTTACACTTTGTTGGAAAAAACATACAGCTATAATCCGGTTCCAGACACTTTGGTTGGTTTAGGCAAGAGTAATTTTGTTAAAGGTGTTCAGGGTAATATCTGGTCGGAATACATGTACACAACCGACTTGATGGAATACCGTATATATCCGCGTATCCTTGCTGTTGCTGAAATTGGATGGACTCCTTTGGAGGGAAAAGATTATAAAGACTTTGAGCGTCGTATAGACAATGCATTGGTACGTTTGGACTGCCACGGTATCAACTATCATATTCCTCAACCAGAACAACCAGGCGGTTCAATTAATTTTGTAGCCTTTACTGACAAGGCAACATTGGAATTCAAGACCACCCGTCCGGTTAAAGTTGTTTACACCACCGATGGTTCCGAACCAACAGCGACTTCGGCAGTTTATTCTACTCCTTTAGAGTTTAACGAATCTGCTACATTGAAGATCCGTTCCGTACTACCTTCAGGAAAGATGAGTCCGGTTCGTACAATTACAGTTGAAAAGCAAACGTTGGCACCAGCCAAAGAGGTAGCTGCAACTAAACCCGGATTAAAGATGAAGGTTACTTATGGCTATTTCCTGGAATCTTCAAAATTGGAAGGTGTTACAGATTGGAAAGAATCAACTATTAAGGATCTATTTGAAATCCGTTCAGTAGAAAAAACCGACGAATCCATGCGTAATGTAAAGCAATACGCAGCTGTTGCCAGTGGTTATGTAAATATCCCTGAAGATGGAGTCTATATTTTCTCGTCGGACAATGAAGAGGTTTGGATTGATGGAAAACTGCTGATCAATAACGGAGGAGAAGTAAAACGTTTCTCCAGACATGATAGCTCCGTTGCTCTGGCCAAAGGATTACATGAAATCAAAGTTGTGTTCCTTGGACACATTATTGGTGGCTGGCCTTCTAACTGGAATGATGGTAGTGTAAAAATACGCAAAGCAGGAGCCGAGAAGTTTGAAGCTATCACACCTGCAATGCTTTCATATTGATTTAAACAAGTGGCTGTTTCAGGAATAGCATACTATCAATGCTGACTCTTGAAACAGACCATTCTAATAAAAGAGGGAGAATCCATGGATTCTCCCTCTTTTATTAAGATCAATAGTAAGTTTTACCTGAGAACAGAACAACATTAAAAAACTACCTGAGGCACAACATCCAATGGCAATGTAAAATAGAAGGTACTTCCTTCACCCACCTGTGAAGTAGCCCAAACCTCCCCTCCCATTTTTTTGACAAGCCCCTTGGTTATTGTCAGTCCCAATCCAAAACCATTCTGGGTAGTATTGAGTTTTACAAAACGATCAAACACCGATTCAAGCTTATCTTCGGGGATACCAACCCCTGTGTCTTTAACATAAAACTTCACATAACCACTTTCCAATTCATACCCAAAGCTTATTTGCCCCTCAGTTGTGCTACGTATGGCATTATTCAATAAATTATTCATTATCTGAAGCAACCGGCTTTTATCCGTATTCAACCATAAATCGGAACGAGGAGTTTCAACAACAAGCTTTACACCATCAGGCATTCGCATGGAGGTGATTCTGTAAATCTCAACCATCAGCTGATCAATAAAAACAGGATCTGTATTAATTTTGATTGTATCAGATTCAATTTTCGACAAATCCAATATATCGTTAATCAATCGAAGCAGCAACTCATTATTAGTCTTTATAATATCAATGTATCTTTTTCGGTCCTCCTCATCCTCTGTATAAGCCATCAGATCAGAAAAACCGACAATGGCATTTAACGGAGTTCGTATCTCATGACTCATGTTGGCAAGAAAAGCCGATTTCATTTTATCTGCATTCTCGGCCAATTCCTTTGCCTCTATTAGAGACGTAATATCCCACCAAATAGTAACGACCAAGAACTTATCATCCCCTTGCGGGACTAAAAACTTGATAAGGTCCTGATAGACTTTTTTACCCGACAATACAGTTTTACAAGTTCGAAGGCACAATTTCTCACCCGTTCGCATCAATTCGTTCTCCTGAGATCGGATAGCCTCCCTTAACTCCGCCGAATATAGACACAACTCCTCATTCGTCTTACCAACAGCAGTAGCAGCAGAAATTCCCGTATTTTTTTCCAGCTCTTTATTCCAATAAACGTAACGAAAATCATTATCCGGATCTTTAATGGACAACTCCATTGGAATGGAATCAATAATGGTAGTAAGCAGCTTATTCAGCTCACTCAGTCTCTTTTGTCTTGAAATTCGCTTCGTTATGTCATGCACATTAACCATAACACGTTGCTGATCATAGGCAACCATTCGCATTTGGTAATAGTAGGGATTTCTATCACTGTCGTAAATCTTAAAGTCAAGGAATTGAGGTAATCCGTCCTGAAGTGTGTCAGCAATCGCCTTTCTAATCTTTACAAGGTCTGAATTATCATGCCGGTTTTCAAGCGCTTTTCCAACAATCGAATGATTAAAAACAGGATCATTATGCTTCGTTAGTATTTCATCTATTACTCCATCTTTACGAGCAATAAAAAGCGTATCAGAAATGCATTCCAACACTTTCTGGTATCTAAAACGTTCTTTTGCAATTACCTCTTCTTCCGAATTATCATTTTTCGAATCGTTTATCGTATTAAAATAAACCATTCTACCGTAAGAAAAATCAGGAGGTGTCTCACCGTTGTGATTCTCTGTGGTCTTCTTTGTCATTATGTTATAGTGCTCAGAGGGTTAAAACTGGCGCAATATAAAAACAAATTAGCTATTAATCAAATTTTAGACGCATAATAGTAAACGAATTAGGTGGAAACTCATATACCATTGGTCCCTGCAGAGAAAATCCCGTTGTTTTCTTTACCGGAATAATATTTTCAGGACTGGAAAAATTATTTCCAATTTCCGGATCTCCTGCTAATTCTATAATTTCCGCATTTAACCCCACACTTATTCCATTAATATTCAATTGCGTTTTTTCAGGATGTCGGGTCGTATTAACCACTTTAATGATCAATTGCTTGTTCTTGTCGTCGCGGGTAGTAACTACAACCAACGATGGAATTGGTCGCAAATTTGCTTGTTGAACCAGTTTATCATCCACATAACAGGATATTATATCGTCTTTGCAAGTCACACTCACCTTATACCACTGGTTGCTGACAAACGAAAACGGCACATCTTCCGTCAACTTATCTTTTACGAATCCTGCCATTCTGTACAGCTCACAACTTTCAAGACCGATCGTAAAACAAACATGGTTGGCTGCAGCATTCTGCAATCCATTATCTCTCACTCTGATCTGAATCTGACCACTACCTTTGGTACGTCTCACATAGGTTGTAAACGTATAATCGTGTTCAGCGGAGTCGCCCATCAAAATGTAATTCCATTTATTGGGTTCTGCTACAAGCATCTCATCCGCGAACTTCCATCCGCCGTTTACTATTTTCGATTTAAAAGACTTATTGCCGTCAATACGTATATTCCTGAAATCAAAGCTATTGTCAAACATATACAAGGATGCAGCTCCAAATGTTACCTGAGGCCTCTCATACGAGGTTACCGCTGTCTTAAGTATCGCATCCCCTCTGTTTTCACCTAACATCGAAAGCATATGATATGATGGAGTCTTAACTGCCTGTTTATTGTTAAACAGAATCAATCCTTTGGCTTTTTTGTTCATCTGCACATTAGCCAATGCAGGTGCATAGGCTATACGCTTAACAGCATCCGGATTACGCTCAAGACCTAATAAAAAACAAGCCTCAGCTAAAGCCGAACGAAGTGTGCCGCTGGATTCATCTCTTACCAGACCAAATTCTCCAATAAACATGGGAGGTTGTCTTTTCGCATACAGGAATCCGTCGAAACGGCTTTGGTTAGTAATAAAAAACATCTCGTCGCCATAGTAATGGCTGTCCACCCAATCCACTCTGTTTCGGATATCTGTTATAACATTTCCAATAACGGTAACCCGCGGATAGACTTTATGGATAGCCTCTTTAAACAACTCATACCTTCGTACATACTCAGTACCGTAGTTTCCACTGCCAATCTCGATAAACCGAAGGTTAAACGGTTCCGGATGCCCCTGGGATGCACGGAGTTTACCCATTGCCGAATCTCTGGGAGCATTTGCAAATGCAATAGCATCCAATGCATCCTGTACGATTTTATCCATAGCGGTAATATCTTCAAAACGGGGACGTCTCTTCTGACTTGTCACACCGCTGTTGATTACATAAATTGGCTCAGCTCCAATAGATTCGCAAAAACGAAGATATTCAAAATATCCCATTCCATTGGTTGTACCATACCCGTTTGCTGTCCAAAAATGTTTTCTTTTGGCTATATCCCCTATCGTTTCATGCCAAACGGGGAATGTCCCTCCAGTAAATCCTTCTACAAAATCGCCACCCGGAAACCGGATAAAGCGGGGCTTAAGACCTGCGATTAAATCGGCTAAATCCGGACGTAATCCATTTGGCATTCCTTTCCAGGTTTTTTCCGGAAACAATGAAACTACATCTATCCAGAAAATTTGGGACTCATTCGAAGTGAATGTAAGCACGGCATCCCGAACATCTTCCAAAGCAGTAAACGCAAACTTCACTTTCCGCCAGGCAGTTGTAGGATTCACTTTCATCACATTGCTAAGTACTCTTTTGGCTGCAGAATCTTCCAAAGCCACATGTACCTCTTTCGGTTGTAAGGAAGTACCTTTTAGGTAAAATGACAGCACATATTTTTCTCCTTTAACAAGAGAAATCCCCTTGTATCCGGTAGCTGCAATACCTCCCCTGCCGATTGAATCGTTGGCAGTAACTGCCACAAGCAAAGAACGTCTGTTCTCTTCATTAATTAATTCGCGCGTATCCAGATACATTTTTGATCCCGGAGTAAGCGTACGCCAACCGATAACACTGTCCGGCTTCACAAAGGGCATCACATAGCCATTGGGTGTTACCAGTACATTTTCTTTATAATCGTAGGCACTATGAAGCGGAAGCACGCCATCTTCGAAGCTTCTATTCTGTATCAGCTCGGCGTATATACCACCATCTACAGCATGGTTTATCTCTTCAATCGAAACACCATACAAGTTTTTATTAACAGGAAAAGTAAGTCCGTCCGCATCAATTGTTATGGACGAAGTAACAGGCATTTCCGGTCGGCATCCACTTAACAGGAAAAACATAAAGACACCTAAAAACCAAAAGCCACTCTTAATACTATGATTACTCAGATTCACTTTTCAACGAATTAAAAACATTTGAAATACCTGCATTTTACAAAATAAACATGCAAACTTAGCTAATTATTCTCAGATAAAGGTACCTATTTTATATTTCAAGACATATTTCCTCAAAAATAATCGTACATCAAAACAATAATTTCAAAAAAAATGTTATTTTTGCATTTAATATTATCTAAATATAAATTACCTCTACATTCACCATGAGTAAACAGGTTTTATTAGTTGACGACAAGCCCGAGATCGCCAAAATTATTATGCTTTATCTGGCAACGTACGAAATTAAGTATGTTGAAAATCCTGTTAAAGCCATTGCTTGGCTTAAAGAGGGAAATATGCCAGACTTGATTATATCTGATTTAAATATGCCCGAAATGTCTGGAGAAGAATTTCTGCGTTACATTAAAACGGATGAAATGTTCAGTCACATTCCTGTGCTTATATTATCAAGTGTTGAAAGCAGTTTTAACAGAGTTCGTCTCTTTGAAGAGGGAGCGGAAGATTTTATTTTAAAGCCATTTAATCCTGAAGAATTAAGGGTTAGAGTAAAAAGACTGTTACGGTAATGCTGAGCATATATTTCGGCAGCGACATAGCCTATGCAGATTGGATACGGGAAACTATCAATCAGGAAGTTGTAGTTTGTTCCAATTTCCTGCAAATAAATAATATCCTTTCTGAAATCATCCGTAAAAGAAAGGAAGATCATTGTTTTGTGTTCAT
>OBMA010002444.1_pt1 | contig 10832 bp, 8 predicted proteins | sample 1539141 | NCBI WGS metagenome assembly OBMA01 (sample SAMEA3991484, study PRJEB22521) | metagenome | biome: anthropogenic terrestrial biome; feature: sewage plant; material: raw primary sludge | place: Sweden | collected 2012-09-26 | reverse complement strand
GGTGAAGATGAAGAAGAAAGAGAAGGTGAAGATGAGCATGATGACATGGCATAATCTGGATATGAAAAATATTAAAGCAGAGTACATTGCAAGTACAAATAAAAAATCTATAGAAGATAATACTGTATACTAGTGTAAGAGGAGCCTCAGAAAAAAACAATATAATACATTAATATGTGCTGTTACGGTATAATTTAGCATATGATGACAATGTGGTGAATTACAGTTGTGTAACTTTTTTATATCACCCGGCATATATACGCTCGTAGAATGCGATGTGAAAATTTTTTTTTTTTTTTTTTTTTCAAAGTGAAATTTTTTTGAGTGATGAGATGGGAAATGAAAAATTTTGTGCAATTGCGTAGTGTCTACAGTTTTTTAAGTAGTTATTAAAAGTGTTTTGGAAGGTATATTTCTAGGGAGAAGAAGCGTGCAGAACAGTATTTAGTGAAAGATGGCTCCTATTGAATACCTACTGTTTGAAGAACCTACTGGTTACGCAGTTTTCAAGGTTAAGTTGCAACAAGATGACATTGGTTCAAGATTAAAAGAAGTTCAAGAGCAAATCAATGATTTTGGTGCTTTTACAAAGTTAATCGAACTTGTCTCTTTCGCGCCATTCAAAGGTGCTGCTGAAGCCCTTGAAAATGCTAACGACATATCAGAAGGTTTAGTCTCTGAGAGTTTGAAAGCTATCTTGGATTTAAACTTACCAAAGGCTTCCTCGAAAAAGAAGAACGTTACTTTGGCTATTTCCGATAAAAACTTAGGTCCTTCTATTAAGGAAGAATTTCCATATGTTGATTGTATTTCAAATGAACTTGCTCAGGATTTGATTCGTGGTGTCAGATTACATGGCGAAAAATTATTCAAAGGTCTACAATCTGGTGACTTAGAAAGAGCCCAATTAGGTTTAGGTCACGCTTACTCCAGAGCTAAAGTGAAGTTCTCTGTTCAAAAGAACGACAATCACATCATTCAAGCTATTGCTTTATTAGATCAATTAGATAAAGATATCAACACTTTTGCTATGAGAGTTAAAGAGTGGTATGGCTGGCATTTCCCCGAACTGGCTAAATTGGTACCAGACAACTACACTTTTGCCAAGTTGGTTCTTTTTATCAAGGACAAAGCTTCATTAAACGATGACTCCTTACATGATTTGGCTGCTCTTTTGAATGAGGATTCGGGAATTGCACAAAGAGTCATTGACAATGCCCGTATCTCCATGGGACAAGATATATCAGAAACCGATATGGAAAATGTTTGTGTTTTCGCTCAGAGAGTCGCTTCCTTAGCTGATTACAGAAGACAATTATACGATTACTTATGCGAAAAAATGCACACTGTTGCACCAAACTTATCAGAATTGATTGGTGAAGTGATTGGTGCTAGATTAATTTCTCACGCAGGTTCCCTAACTAATTTATCTAAGCAAGCAGCTTCAACGGTTCAAATTCTTGGTGCTGAAAAGGCTTTGTTCAGAGCTTTAAAAACTAAAGGTAACACTCCAAAATACGGTTTGATTTACCACAGTGGTTTTATTTCTAAGGCCTCTGCCAAGAACAAGGGTCGTATTTCTAGATACTTGGCTAACAAATGTTCTATGGCCTCTAGAATTGACAATTACTCTGAGGAACCATCTAATGTTTTTGGTTCCGTACTAAAGAAACAAGTTGAGCAAAGATTAGAATTCTACAACACTGGTAAGCCAACTTTGAAGAATGAATTAGCCATTCAAGAAGCCATGGAACTTTATAACAAAGATAAACCAGCTGCAGAAGTGGAAGAAACCAAGGAAAAGGAATCCTCAAAGAAGAGAAAATTAGAAGATGATGATGAAGAAAAGAAGGAAAAGAAAGAGAAAAAATCGAAGAAGGAAAAGAAAGAAAAGAAGGAAAAGAAGGACAAAAAGGAAAAGAAAGATAAGAAGGAAAAGAAGGATAAAAAGAAGAAAAGTAAGGATTAAAAGGAACAATGAATCGAAATAAAGTATATCCCATCTTTTTGTGTACTTTTCTTCCCTTTAAAGTTTTTCATATATATATATTATCTTTTATTCCCTTCTAATATTCTTCTTTAGGATTTGGAAGCTGTATATTGTATATTTAGAAATATTATTAAATAAAAAAGTCATATGTTATTTTGAGCTTAAGTACCCTCTTATGCCTCTTTCACTCGCCATTACTGACATTCTGTGATCGCCATTCATATATATAGGCCTGATTGTGCACCAATTGCCGCGCTATCACACCTCCATAAGCGATAGCATTCTTCAGAATATCTTGAAGGCTCAAAACCAAGCCATTGACCGCACAAATCAACTAAAGAACCCATGTCAGACAACGAAAGTTTCTCAAATCCATTAGGCCCCTCACTAGGCGCTACAAGACATTTAAATTTCAGTCCCTTACTGGGACCGACAATCAATTGTGTTAGCACACTTCCTATGAATCCCGTTATAAATTCTGGTGGTTGTAGTGTACATTCATTTTCCGTCATTACCTTCATGCTGGCGATTTTATCAGAGGTGCCAATTACTATTATATCAGGGGAGAACTGGGCTAACTGTGATATGATAGATCTACTTATCATGTTACCAAAAATCGGCGATATACTAATGAAATTCTCCTCCATAGAAAATAATAACGTTTTTCCAAATGAATAAATCGGGAAAGAAAAGCCATATACTGTTTCATCGGCGGTGTCATTTTTTTGATCAGGATCAACCTCGTTTGGAAAGTTTTCGTCGTAATTCCACGAGTGTTTACCTGAAGATTGGGGAAGACTTGGACTTTTCACCGTCAGTGTAGTTTTAATTTCACCAATAGAGGTTAATTGAAGCAGATTTTTGGGGAATAATGGGTTCATTATCTTAGTAGTAATGACGGCTGTCGAATATTGAGAAACATCCAAGTCCTGAGGAAACTCAACTTTTGGAACCGGGCAGACTTCTAAAGATTGCAGGTTTTTTGAAATCTCTGGGAGATCTAGCAGATGTTTTGGTTCTGGTAAGTCATTCCATTGTTTAAACTTCAAAAAGAATCAAGTAACATAAGTTAGTTAAACCACTCTACTCTAGCAAAATATGATGGGGGAAAAAGATTATTGTAACATACAAGCATCGCTATAAATGAAAATTTTACTGTAGTGCGATGATATCTTGGTCGCTGTTTCTTATTATTTCGCCTGTTGCCACCTATTGCCACGCAACTTCTTAAATTGATTTCAATGAAGTCTGAAATTTTGATGCGAAAGAAAAAAAAAAGTAAAGGCAATAAAACTTCATCAAGTCAAACGTCATCTATAAATAATCCCACTTCAGAATTGAAAAAGACTACATTTGAGTGGAGGAACAAAAGCAAAAATGTCTGAATTAGGTGCCAAATATCAACAGTTGCAAAATGAGTTAGAAGAGTTTATTGTGGCCAGACAAAAATTAGAGACACAATTACAAGAAAACAAGATTGTAAATGAAGAGTTTGACCAATTAGAAGAAGATACACCTGTGTACAAATTGACAGGTAATGTCCTTTTACCAGTTGAACAAAGTGAGGCACGTACCAACGTGGACAAAAGATTAGAGTTCATCGAAACAGAAATTACAAGATGCGAAAAGAACATAAGGGACAAGCAGGAAGAACTAGAAAAGGTGAGAAGCGAGCTAATTAAACTGAACAATACAGCAGCTTCCACTGGCCCAGGAAGGTAAAACAAACTCACACGTCCTCGGAAAGACAAGAAAGCGCACAGTACCAATAAATCTGCCCAAAATAAAATTTTCTTTTATATACAATTATGTAACTTACAAACAAAATACCTACGCATTTCACTGTCCTAAACTTCAAATTGACATGTAAGATTGCTTAACCCCTAACTAATTGAGATTTGATTAAATTTACCGTAGACATTAACGTGTACCAGGCAAACTCTTCAGTATTGTTGTAGTACTCACCCAAACGCATGACCCTATGTAATTTATCCTTTGCAAAAGTAAACGTTTCTTTGTAATTGTGGGATTTATCCTGAGCCATAAATAACTTTGAACCGATGTAGGTGCTCGAAACAGCCAATCTCTTAGCATACCATGCAGAATCATGGTGGTCCTTTTCGTTAGAAAAGTAAATCATATCATCGGACAATCTGTGTAGTTCAGGAATTGCAGTTTCAAAGAGAAAGGCGCTTGGAATAGCCAATTGTGACATTAGTTCCGACAAATGCCCACCGATTGGCTTGTCCATCTCCAATCTTTTTAACAGCAAATGTTCTAATGAGGGTAGTTTGTATTGTGGAGTTACGTCAGGGTTGATTCCTTCAGTTAAACGATACCTTTTATCTACCAATTGAAACTTTATCAGTTCCATGACAGCGGTGGAAGAATGGAAAAACGAGGGCGAGTTGGGAGCACCTATTGAAGAGATCATGGAGGAAGGATAGCCGAGCTCATTTAAAGATTCAACAATGGATCTTTCAGAGAAACCGTGCTCGGGAACAAACTTTTGTAGAGCTAGTGACAATACTTTATACTGGGGTGATTCTTTTCCATAAGTTAAAGGTTTAATATGAATTGGTTTAACATGTTCGATAGGGTTCGAATGATATAAACGAAAGAATTTACAGCACGTTCTGGCAGTATTGCGACAAAGCATGATTTATAATGTGGTAAAGACTCTGTTATCTCTTTCCAAATTGGGGTGAAGTACCTTATGTAGGCCCAAAAAAAAAAAACCCCGTATTATTGTTTCTTACTATTGTTATTGCTATTTTTCTTCCGCCTAATATAGTCCGAAAAGGAAAGGATATGTCATGGCAACTGTAGTCAGTATACTACTGTATAGGTGAATGGATTAGTTAATGGACTATTAGGTCAACCATTACGAAGGGGGTGGGGTTAGTATTTTTGTATTTACAGATATTGAGATATCATACATAAGAAAAAAATTATAATAACGGTAGAAAACGCATATATTTATAAGATGAAAGTTGGGCATGGCCTCCCGATAATCATTGTCTCTTGATTGTATGGTACCTTTTACCTCTGAACCCGGCAATATACATGTTAAATTGATAAACTTCTTGAGGATTCATGTCATTTAATTCCCACTTCGTACTTCCAAATACGTTTTTGACGGGCTCCATTAAGACATCCATTTCCTTACCGTATTTGGATTTGACAAGATTTATGTCGTCCATTAGGTCTTTCTTATTGAAACCCGTTGTGAAGATAGCACATTTTGTTTCCAGTAATGCCTTCATAGTTTCACCCATCCATGAACCGTGAGATTCTGGAGATGCGTAGCCTGGATGGAAAGTAAAAAACACATCCATGTATGGATCGTATGGGAAAAAATCTTGAGCCTCATGGAATACTTCGAAAAAGTTTGTACGATAAATGAATTTCAGAGTCTCGTCTACTCTTTGTACTACCGGCGTAGTAGACTTGACGTACTCCTGTTTATCCCTTTTATACAGGCATTCGGGTCCAATGAAATGTATTTCAAAACTCTGCTCTGGGAAAAGAAACTGGAGCTGTTTCCAAACGTGGCCCGGCAATTGAGCTTCAGCACGTGCACCTAGGATGAAAATTCTCATAGCACGGTTCTTAGTTGTGGTTGGTAAAGATCTATTCTCCAACGGATATAAAGTATACCTGAGAGCAGCCAGAGATTTTAGACCTTCTAAGGTGATAGGCCCCTTTGGGTTCAATGAATACGGGGAAAATTTGTGCAGCAAAGACCCAATCGTAATTGGATAGCTTAGCATCTTTGTGACTGCGGCTAATTGGAACTCTGTATCCATGGAATAGAACGATCTTGTGTAGAAAAACAAATCCCAGTTTGTTAGGTTAACGGCCTTGTCGTAGCCTTGCTGTTGGGGAAAATCAAACTCCGGGAAGGGTCTACCGCTTCTTAAGTCATGCTCATAAATATTAACTTTTTTCAGGATTTCATATTTTTTAGAATCGTGATATGCTTTATCCATCTCCCAAGCCTCTCGTGAGTGATGAGTCGGAATTCCTGACAGAGGACAAGTGTAGTTAATATCTTTGCCGGTAACAGGGCAGTGTGCTAGCGTTCTAATCTTGGCGGCCCTTTCACGCAAGTCCACTGAGGGAGACTGATCCCATGGATGGAATCTGTTCTCCGGAGTAGGATCTTCTGGAGAGGGAGGAGGATCCAATCCAAGGGCGTTCCTAACGAATCCCATGAGGTGACGACGTGTTTGGTGAGAGACAACTAGCCTGTTGTGTGGCGACTTCCTTAGCAGATGGAAATATAGCTGAGTAGCACCCGAAGGAGCATATAGCACGGTCATAGTTCTGGAAGTACAAGTTTGCCAAACTACTTTAAGTCCACCTTCGCAATATCTACAGTGTTCTGCGCTTATAAAGTGTAAAAAACTACAACCAGAGGCCCGCCCTTAGTAGTTGACCAAATATCTACTATTGTCTCTTGTCAGACTCCTTTGGATTATTTTCTTCGAGCCGCTTTTTCGTAGCGCATGATAAAAAGAGCCCTTTCCCCATACTGCACACTTAAGTGAATGCCAAATATAATATCAAGAGCGAAAGGCGGTTGAGTTCCAGCCAAGACGAGCACACACGACACCAGAACGAGATAAACATGCTAGGAAGGGCATTGCGACCTGGGTGGCTGGGCATTACTAGGACGGTGGTGAAGAAACCAAGTTGCGGGTCCTACTTTAACAGAACCTTTCAAACAGCAATTAACACTACAATGCCTCCCATGCAAGAGGGCATGCTGAGTACAATGATGATGATGACGGCTACGGCAACAAGGATCACTGGCACAGTCAGTGAGCCATTAAACGGTTCAAATATAGTGATGCAACTCGATTCAGTGATGAGAAAGAGGAAAAAAAAGATGAAGAAACACAAACTGCGGAAAAGAAGAAAGAGGGAGAAGGCAGAAAGAAGAAAGCTATCTCAGGGTAGATAATAGGGCTGTAAAGACCTCTCACATGTTTTTCTCTGCTGTTTTTCCTTCCCTATTCTTCATATTTTGATATTATTTCATGTATATATTATGTTTGTATTTAGACTTTTTTTTTTATACGTTATACTATGCTAAGAAAACTCTTCTTTACCAAGAAGTAAAGAACCCAGATCGCGATAATAGAAAGCACCAGCAGCATGACCGTGTGGAGTGCTCTTCTAGTAGCAGAATCTTTGTTGAACATCCATTCTTCGTACAAGTACGTAATACACTTGAAGCTGAACTTGCCCATTAACTCGCGACGATTCAACTCTCCAATTTCTGCAACGATGTTGAAGTTCCAATCAAAAATGCCTTCTGCGACGCTAATGATCTGCAACTTTTGTGCTTCGGTCAATTCCGTCCTGGTGGCCAGCTCATAGTTCTTCTTGTATTCCCATTTCAAGCGTGTTTCTTCAGTGGGGCCCAGATCGCTGAAGGTGAAGAAGTTTGTGCCCTTTTTGACCAGTTCCTTCTGTGATAGCTTCTCGAAGTTGGGGAAGAGCCCCAGTCTTCTGTACAAATTCGATCGTATTAGCTTGCCGCCGGCGAAAAGCGCCAAGTACAGAACGTGACAGTAAGAAAGAATGGTGCATGGCTCCTTGTGTATGTTTTCGTGGATGTTATTGATAAACTGCTGTAGTAGCGGTGGCTTATGGAACGTAGCCAGGAATTCGTTTAATGATTCTGTGCTTTTAAACGTGTTTGAGTATAGCAGCTTGAGGTCCTTATAGATCTGCGTAGATCTTCTAAAATCTTCGAGCCAAAACTGCTTCAGAATGGTCGAAGTTTGCAGCTCCTCCTCCGTTACGGGGTCATTCAGTAGGCGATCTATCTCTTGCTCGATGGCATCGAACACATAATAGTACGCCAGAATACCCTGTCTGTATATAAAGCCATGTCTCATGGCGATGGCCATCTTTATGCCCATGAAGGTATTGATTTTATTGTGGGCATCTCTGGTTTGAAAGTTGATTCTGTTTGCTAGCGCCCCCACGTCAGTGGGTGAGGGTATGATTGTATTGCTACTGTCCTCCATTTTTGCGGTTATTTTATGTGTGTGTGTGTGTATATATATGCTGTGTTATATTGTACACTGTTAAATAGCTCCTCCTTAGACTAAGCAAGAGAGTATGAGGAGGTTGCTCTTATATGAAAACACAAGAGGGCGAGAGGGGCACCTGGCCATTGCTCCATCACACCCAACTCAGGTGTAAATCGTCCTACTTATGAAGGTCATTAGCCCATGTTTGAAACCGTGTGTTACATGGCTCAAATTCCACGGTCCGATAACGCCGACCCCGAGCAGGTGCAAATGGCCAGGCGGTATCGCCAATGATCCGTTTATCTAAAGATAGATAGATGGCCGAACGTGGACTGCCTCTATGGGTACAATAACATATGCACATGGCAACGGGTCTTGGTGCTCAATCGACGGGCACATACACCCTGACTTTCCCCATCATACGACGATGCTCTAGTAAACTTGCACCCGCACCTGTTAGATAAACAAGTGCGCCCAAGATCACAATACCGAAGGGGCGATATCACCACTCAGTATTCTACAGTCGAGCATAGCGTAGTCTGGCAGTATCCCGCACGATCCATTGTATTGTTTGTCCAAACCTCATTTTATGTGTAACGATTAATCGTATATACATGGCCTACAAGAAATTACCCTGCGGCGAAGGGTGAAAAAAAAAGTAGTGGAAACTAAAGAAAGAAGAGTTTAGTTACGGACCCTTTCAAGGATTGACACACTCCCAATATTTTGCTACATTATTGACCTTTGTTGAAGGAGGCGTTCGTTTATTTAATTATTTTGTTCTGTTTTGCCTACAACTGCGAATACGCTCACATTCTAGTTTGACCTTCACAAATTCTTATCATCTTCTTTTGTTTATTTTGACACACCCCTATTAAGTGTATTTGTTTTGTAAGTAATGTCTAAGCAGTTTGTTCGTTCTGCAAAGAACATGATGAAGGGCTACTCATCCACACAAGTGCTTGTGAGAGATGCCACGGCGAACGACTCGAGGACTCCATCGATAGACACTCTGGACGATTTGGCACAGAGATCTTACGATTCGGTGGACTTCTTCGAGATTATGGATATGTTAGACAAGAGGCTGAACGATAAGGGCAAATACTGGAGACACGTTGCCAAATCGCTGACCGTTTTGGACTATCTTGTTCGTTTCGGGAGTGAGAACTGTGTGCTATGGTGCAGAGAGAATTTTTACGTAATTAAGACATTAAGGGAATTCAGACACGAAAATGAGTCCGGATTTGACGAGGGACAGATTATCAGAGTAAAGGCTAAAGAACTCGTCTCTCTGTTGAATGATGAAGAAAGGCTACGCGAAGAGAGGTCTATGAATACAAGAAACAGAAGGGCGGACAGAGCTTCTAGGCCAAGGCCAAGAAGACAAAGAACAAGAAGCAACCCACACGATTCTTCTCCCTCTTACCAGGACGATTTGGAAAAGGCCCTAGAGGAGAGCAGAATTACTGCTCAAGAAGATGAACAACGTAGAAGAGAACTGGCCCAGTACGACGATGAAGATCCTGACTTCCAAGCTGCCTTACAACTAAGTAAAGAAGAAGAGGAGTTGAAGCAATTGCAGGAACTACAGAGATTACAGAAGCAACAACAGTCTCTGTCTCAATTTCAAGCTCCTTTACAACAACAACAACCACAACAACAACCAGCGTACTACGACATTTTCGGTAATCCAATCTCCCAAGATGAATACTTACAGTATCAGTACCAACAGGACCAGGAACAAGCAATGGCGCAGCAAAGATGGCTGGACCAGCAGCAAGAACAACAGCAGCTTGCTGAACAACAATATTTTCAGCAGCAACAACAAGCTGCGGCCGCCGCTTCTGCCTTGCAACAGCAACAAACAGCCGCTAATATGCAACAACAACAGCAGCCCGCTGATTTTCAACAACCTTTGCCTACAGGTTCTAATAATCCGTTTTCCATGGATAATCTTGAAAGACAAAAGCAGGAGCAACAGCATGCTCAATTGCAAAGACAACAAGAAGAAGCTAGACAACAACAAGAACAATTGAAGCTACAACAATTGCAAAGACAACAACAAGAGGAAGCTCAATTACACCAGAAGAGGCAAGAAGAAGCCCAATTACAACAGCAGCAAGCCCAATTGCTACAACAGCAAGCCCAGTTCCAGCAACAACAACCCTTGAAGCAAACAAGGACTGGGAACCAGTCTATATCGGATAAATACAGCGACTTGAATACCTTGTTAGCAACTGGTACAGGGATAGATACTTTTGGTAACACTGGAGAGGCACGTATTCCTGCACAACATACAAAGACAGGCACGTTTATAAATTCTCAGGGTACAGGCTACAAACAGGTTACTAATGAACCCAAGAACAACCCTTTTTTAAGCAACCAATACACTGGTTTACCAAGCACAAATATCGTGCCCACGCAAACAGGGTACGGGTTTGGTAACCAACCTCAAAGTCCTCCTACTAATTCTCCTCAGCAAAATCCTACTGGTATAAGCTACTCTCAGCCACAACAGCAACAACAGCCACAGCAACAACCGCAATACATGCAAAATTTCCAACAACAGCAACCTCAATACGCCCAAAACTTCCAACAACAACCACAATACACTCAAAATTATCAACAACAACCACAATACATTCAACCTCATCAACAACAACAACAACAACAGCAGCAGCAGCAACAGCAGCAACAGGGATATACTCCTGACCAAGGTGTAAGCTTAATTGATCTTTGATACTGTCCTATATATACTTTTTTGTCATGGGTACACATACATGTACGACATA
>OBMA010002441.1_pt1 | contig 10837 bp, 7 predicted proteins | sample 1539141 | NCBI WGS metagenome assembly OBMA01 (sample SAMEA3991484, study PRJEB22521) | metagenome | biome: anthropogenic terrestrial biome; feature: sewage plant; material: raw primary sludge | place: Sweden | collected 2012-09-26 | reverse complement strand
CGTGTGAAATTGTTGGTACGTCAAGACCACGAGCAGCAACGTCAGTTGCAACTAAGATCTTAGCGCGACCTTCACGAATGCTACGTAAACGACGGTTACGAACAGTTTGTGGCATAGCACCGTGAAGCGCTACAACTGATAGACCTGCTTCAGCAAGTTCTTCAGCCAACATATCGGTATCTTCTTGAGTGCTTGCAAACACAACAGCTTGATCTACAGACTCATCAGACAACCAATGCGTAAGTAATTTTTTCTTGTGTTCGAAGCCATCAGTCCAATGCAATGTTTGCGTGATGTCCGTATTGGTAGAGTGACCAGTTTCGATCGCAATACGCATCGGATCATTCATCATGCGTTCAGCAAGCGTAATAATACGCGGTGCAAAAGTTGCAGAGAACATCAACGTTTGTTTACGGTTTGCCGCTAACTCACCAATTGCTTCTAAGTCTTCAGAGAAACCTAGATCAAGCATACGGTCAGCTTCATCGACAATTAACGCATCAACGTTATCAAGTTTAATTTGACGACGGTTAACAAGATCAAGTAAACGACCTGGAGTCGCAACGACAACTTGTGCACCTTTTAACTGTTGGATTTGTTTACCAAAAGGCATACCACCCATAATCGCAGCAACACGCACACCTTTCATATGACGTACCAATGCAATTGCATCTTGACATACTTGTTGTGCAAGTTCGCGAGTTGGTGAAATCACCAAAATATTCGGTTGTGTAATCGCTTTCATGCGATCTTTAAATGGCACTAGCGTATCTTGATTCGCTAAACCGTTTAAAGTAGGTAATAAGAATGCAGCAGTTTTACCAGAACCTGTTTGGCTTGATACAAGAAGGTCTTTACCTTCGAGTGCAGCTGGAATCGCTTGTTCTTGTACAGGAGTTGGTGTAGTAAAGCCTAAACCTTCGATCGCTAGTGTTAAAGACTCATCGAGGGAAAAATCAGCAAAAGTTTTGCTCATAGAGAGTGTTCACCCTAAAGTGGGTGCTCCATTTAATAAATTACAATATGGACATCGGCAAAAAGCGGCACAGCAAATAGAGCTGAAAAAATAAGGATTCAGCAGCGATCCGAATAACGACGATGTGGATATAACGCACGTATATGATTACGGCCGCAAACCTGAAGGAATCGCTTAAGCGATTGGGGCGCGAAGGATATGTCCTCTCTATGGACAGCACGCGCATACAATGATTAGAAGATAATGTTCAGGTAAAGAACGGAAATTTAAGTGCGTGACGGCATGATAACAGAATCATTTTAAAAAGTAATCATTTTTTTCGATTAAATTATGAATATGTACTGTTTTTTTCAGTAACAGTCTATTTTACAACTTATTTTTGTTTAATTTTTAAACAAAAATTTTATATAAAGAACTGATCTGCGAATAAAGTGACTTAGGTAGCCGCTTAAAAACAACCTTTGCAAAGCATATAAACTTTTGCCTGAAATATAAAAAAGCCCTCACATGGAGAGCTTTTCATTCTATCACTCGGTCAAATCAAGCTTACTTTGCTGCGTCACCCCAAGCTGGAACAACAGCTTGCATTAAAGGTTTGAGCATTTTCATCGAGCAAGCAATCACTTGACCATTTTCCATAGAGTCAGAACCACCACGTGCGTCGACGACAGTACCACCCGCTTCTTTGACGATTAACTCGCCTGCAGCGATATCCCAAGGTTTCAAACCAAGTTCGAAGTAACCATCAAGACGACCCGCAGCAACATAAGCCAAGTCTAATGCAGCAGAACCTGAGCGACGGAATTGTGCGCCAGCTTCAGTCACGTTTAATAATGAGTCAAAATGGTTTTTCGCATAAGAAACCACTTCACCATTACGTTTATTACGGTAAGCATGACCTACAGCCAAGAACGTATTGTCTAAGCTGTCTTTTACATTTACGCGAATACGACGTTGATTCATCATAGCACCACGGCCACGACTTGCAGAGAAAAGCTCATCTTTCACAGGGTCATAAATAACGCCATGCTGAGTGATGCCTTTATGCTTAACAGCAATAGAAATACAGAAATGTGGGAAACCGTGAATAAAGTTTAGCGTACCGTCAAGAGGGTCAATCACCCAACACCAATCAGCGTCGTGACCTTTACCTTCTTGCAGACCAAACTCTTCGCCTAGGAAGCTGTGGTTTTTATAACTTTTACGTAGCGTGTCGATAGCCAATTGTTCTAAATAACGGTCTACGCGCGTTACTGGGCCATCAATCCCTTTTTCTTCGACTTGTAGATCGAGTTTATGACGATTTTGATGCGCTTTTAAAAGCTCTTGACCAACTAATTGAGCCGCACGCGCAGCCATAACCACCATAGGTTCCATTGAACACCCACTACAAATTGAAGATACTGATAAAGAATAATGCATAAAAGCCCGCACATTTTAGCAAATATGCAGGCTTTTAGGGGAAAAATGTTTCTAAAATTTAATAAATCAAGATGAAACGGTTTGCATCAGTTTCAACCAGACCAATTCAATCGATTTTTCAATGCCTTTGCTATCCAATCCTGCTTGTTGCAACATTTGTGCATGTGAGGCTTGGTGCATAAAGGTATCAGGCAAACCTAAATTTAAAGTCGGTTTAACAATTTGTGCTTGAGCCAAGTATTCATTGACTGCACTGCCCGCACCCGCCATCACAGCATGTTCTTCAACCGTCACCAATAAATTGCTGCTTGGCGCAAGTGCTGCAATCATCTGTTCATCAAGGGGTTTCACAAAGCGCATATTCACAACACGGACACCGACATCATGGGTTTGTGCCAACGCTTGTGCTGCTTCTATTGCAACCGTTACACGACTGCCAAAAGCCAGAATACTGATTTGTTCATCATATTGTTCATTAAAGCTTGCCACAATTTCTGCTTTACCAATCTCTAAAGCGCTTAATTGCTGTTGAATTTCCACCCCAACACCATTGCCACGCGGATAGCGTACAGCAGCAGGGCCTGAATATAAGTAAGCGGTATGCAACATTTGACGACATTCGTTTTCGTCTTTCGGCGCCATGATCACCATATTGGGTACGGTACGCATAAATGCATAATCATAAGCGCCTGCATGCGTTGGGCCATCTTCACCCACCAAACCAGCGCGGTCAATCGCAAAAGTCACATCTAAATTTTGTAAAGCAACATCGTGAACCAGCTGATCATAACCACGTTGTAAAAAGGTCGAATAAATCGCCACAACCGGTTTTAAACCTTCACAGGCCATACCCGCCGCCAAAGTCACTGCGTGCTGTTCCGCAATAGCGACATCAAAGAAACGGGTCGGAAATTGTTTGGCAAACTTCACCATGCCTGAACCTTCACACATGGCTGGGGTAATTGCCAGTAAGCGGTCATCTTGTGCTGCTTCATCACACAGCCATTGCCCAAAGACATCCGAGTATTTAGGTGCAACATTTGCTGAAGCGACTGCATTTATTTTACTAATGGCATGATATTTAATTTGATCGGATTCAGCAGGAATAAAGCCTTTACCCTTTTTGGTATAGACATGAATTAAGCGTGGCCCTTGACGTTTTTTCAGTGCATTAAAGACTTGAACCAACTGATTCACATCATGACCATCGAAAGGCCCAAAGTAGTCAAAACCAATGGCTTTAAATAGGTTGTCTGCGGCATCTGTGGCTGAACTGTGCAAACGTGAGTTATAAGTCCACGCAGGATGCGGCTGAACAAAAGCCTCGCCTGTTTCTGAAATATTGACTGATTGGCCACTTTCCCAAATTGCGGCAAGGTGTTTAGCAAAGCCACCTGTGCTACATGAAATGGACATATCATTGTCATTCAGCACGACCATCAAGTCAGCATTATGCGCTACGGCGTCATTCATGGCTTCAAAAGCCATTCCAGCCGTCATGGCACCATCACCAATAATGGCAACCACTTCACATGGATCTTTTTGGTAACGACGTGCCAGTGCCATGCCTAAACCGGCAGAAATAGCAGTTGAAGAATGTCCAACACCAAAGGTATCAAACACCGATTCTTCACGTGTTGGAAACGCTGCTAAACCATCTTTAGTCCGAATCGTGGTGAGTTGTTCACGGCGACCTGTTAACGCTTTATGCGGATAAGCCTGATGACCCACATCCCAAATTAAACGGTCATGTGGGGTATTAAAACAATAATGCAAAGCGACCGTTAGTTCGATCACCCCAAGGTTGGCACCAAAATGGCCCCCACTTTGTCCTGCTGCATACAAAATGTATTGACGTAACTCATCTGCCACTTTTTCTAATTGGCTACGCTCGAGCAAACGTAATTGTTGTGGGTGATCAATCGCATCCAGCAACGGTGTTATAGGGCGGTGAGTTGGTATTTCTGTATACAACATAAATGGCAAAGCCTTCTAAAGCCTGGCAAATCCTAAGCTAGGTAAATGGGTTACTCGATCATATTGTCGAATTGTATCACCTTTAAATCAGCCACATTTCTAGCGATGCAGTTTTGAGGGGCTCTCTCAACTGGGTGTTTACTCATAAACTCAGATTATCCTGAATAATCTTACTATTTATCAACCATTATCGTTCGCTTTATACAAAAAAGAAAATCTTCTGCATAATTTCAACATAGCAATTCTACCAATGTCCAAGCATTACGCTATACTTTAATCAATTAATAAGCTATCTGACGGGTTAAGCAGTGCCTATAGAATTTGTTGCAACTTCAAGATTACCAACCGCTTTTGGTGAATTCAAAATCACTGTATTTCAAGATCCAGAAACTGGTGAAGAGCATGTAGCACTTTCTAAAGGTCTCGACACGGCACCCACGGCTCCAGTCTTGGTGCGAATTCACTCTGAATGTTTAACTGGCGATGCCTTTGCCTCACTCAAATGTGATTGTGGACCTCAGTTACAAGCCACACAAAAATTAATCAATGAGGTGGGTCAAGGCGTGATTTTATACTTACGCCAAGAAGGCCGTGGTATTGGGCTAACCAACAAAATTCGCGCCTATGCTTTGCAAGATCAAGGTCATGATACGGTTGATGCCAACTTAATGTTGAATTTACCCGCGGATGCTCGACGTTACGACATGTGTACTATCATGCTGGAGCATTTACAGATTAAACAAGTCAAATTGGTGACTAACAATCCATCAAAAATTAAAGCGTTAAAAGAACTTGGTATTGATGTGGTTGCCCGTGTTCCCCTAACTGTCGGTTTAAATCCATTTAATGCGGACTATTTAAAAACCAAACATGAACGTATGTCACACATGTATGATAAAGATGACTTCTAATTCATTTTAAAACATATTATAAATCATACAATTCAGGGATTTTTTACAAGATGTTAAAAAATCCCTTACTTTTTTTATGACTTTATGCTTTGATGTATTCAGTCCTTAAAATCATGCTATAGAGGTCATCTATGCAGAACCCAACGTCAGCTGATATTCAACGCGTTCGCGAATTTCTCCTCGATTTACAAGCCCGTATTTGTGCAGGTCTAGAACAACGAGAATTACAGAGTGGTGGCACTGCTCAATTTGAGATTGATGATTGGGAACGTCCAGAAGGTGGTGGCGGTCGCTCACGCGTTTTACAAAATGGCACGGTGATTGAAAAAGGTGGCGTGATGTTTTCACACATCAATATTTCAAAACTTCCTGCTTCTGCAACTGAACGTCATCCACAAATTGCTGGAGCGAAAGCACAAGCTTTAGGGGTTTCTTTAGTCATTCACCCAAAGAATCCCAATGTTCCGACCTCACATGCCAATGTACGTTTATTTGTTGCCGAGCCTGAAGGGCAAGATCCCATTTGGTGGTTTGGTGGTGGCTTTGACTTAACGCCATTTTATCCAGATGATGAAGATATCTTGGCTTGGCATCAAAAAGCCCATGACCTGTGTGCCCCGTTTGGTGACAGCGTATATGCAGAACATAAAAAATGGTGTGATGACTACTTCTATTTAAAGCATCGTGATGAACAACGCGGTGTTGGTGGATTGTTCTTTGATGATTTAAATCAATGGGATTTTGAAACCTGTTTCCAATATATTCAAGCCGTGGGTAATGGTTACTTAGACGCCATTTTGCCGATTTTCCAACGTCATCAAAATCAACCTTATAGCCAAGCGCAACGTGAGTTTCAGCTCTACCGTCGTGGTCGTTATGTGGAATATAATTTGGTTTATGACCGCGGTACTTTGTTTGGTTTACAAACGGGTGGGCGGATTGAATCGATTTTGGTCAGTATGCCACCGCTTGCGGCTTGGTCATATCGTCCAGAATGGGATGAGGATTCAACTGAAAAACGCTTAACCGATTACTACTTAAAACCACATGATTGGTTAACTGAACTTTAATCGTTGAACATTTAAAAAATTAACCCCTTTTTCCATATTGGATCAAGGGGGTTTTTCACTTTGATCTGACTCTAATTTAATCTTGATTAAAAAATAAAACGTTTTGAATTAAAGTCATTCGCCTCTAAAGATAATGGACTATTCCAGCAATAATAACGTTACCGACATATTTCCTTACAGCACGAGATGCAGTGGTATTTATAAAATCGTTTAGACTGAGTCATTCAATTGAAATGCTTTACGCCTATTTTCAAGCCAATATAAATGACAACAAACCATGCTTAAGGGAAAAATAATGTTCAATAAAACGCTCAATCGCAAAGTATTTTTATTTTGGTCAATTTTCATCATGATCCTGTGTTCCATGAGCATTACCTTATCATCAGACAATACCTTTTCCGATAGCTTATCCATTAGTTTTAGCGTGTTTGCTGGTTTTGCCTTATTTTTTACTGCGGCAATGTTGCTTGAAGAAGTGGTACACGACATCTGTAATCCTTAAGCTAAGTTGGATCTTATTTACGTTTCGCCATTAGGCTGCATTACTTTTTATATATTCTGATCCTTTTTATTTTCTCTCTGCTTCTGACTTTAGCCTTGTTTAAAAATCACGTATATTGAATGCCATTTCCGCACATGGATCTTGTGAAATGAGCAAACAATTCGCGGTGATTGGTCACCCTATCGAACAATCGCGCTCACCAGAACTTCATCATGCTTTTGCACAAAAAACAGGTATTGACCTCCATTACAGCAAACGTCTTGCTCCACTGGATGGTTTTGAAGCCAACATTAAAGAGTTTTTTGCCCAAGGTGGCGTCGGCATGAATGTCACTGTGCCTTTTAAAGAGCAAGCATTTGCGCAATGCCATGTTCTGACTGAACGTGCCAAAATTGCCAAAGCGGTAAATACCCTGTGGATGCAAGATGGACAATTGCACGGCGACAATACCGATGGTCAAGGGCTGGTCGATGCGATTCAAGCCTTAAATTGGAATTTAGACAATACCGCTATTTTAATCATTGGTGCTGGTGGCGCAACGCGTGGCGTGATCTACCCGCTGGTGCAAGCAGGTGTGAAAAAAATTGTCATTGCCAACCGGACCTTAGCGCGCGCTGAACAATTGGTCGCAGATTTAAAAGATGCTGTTCCGCAAGCCACACTGGCTGCCATTTCATTAGATAATTTAAGCGGTGAATTTGATCTGGTGATTAATGCCACATCCGCAAGCTTAAGTGGCGATGCTTTAGTCTTACCAGAAACGTTGCAGTTTAAATATGCTTATGAAATGGCCTATGGCAAACCATCGAGCTTTTTAGATCAAGCCAAAGCACGTGGTCTCCCGACATCTGAAGGTTATGGCATGTTGGTGGGTCAAGCAATTGAATCTTTTTCCATCTGGAATGGAGTCAAACCCGCGCTAAAAGATTTTCTTTAAATCTATTCTTTAAATATATCCAAAAAAAGAACCTCATCTGAGGTTCTTTTTAATGCTTATTTTTTAGGGTTTAAATTTTCCTTTAACACCGTATAGCTTTTTTGATACAGCTCTAAATCAATATACCCATCTTGTTCTAAAGTCAGTTTTTCTATCGACTTTAAAGACAGACGGTTTTGGGTTGAATCCACGTAGGCTTGTGCCAAAATATCTGCAACGGCTTTCAATTGTTGCGGCTGATCTACGTCATAATCTTGTTTAAAGTTCTGCATATAGTGCTGGGCAAAAATAGCTTTGGGTTGTTTATATTGTTTAACCAGTTGCTGCCATGCCTGACGCTCAGCATCCTTTGCAACCACAGCGCTGACGATTTGATACACCGCTTCACCTAACTCATGATTAAACTGCTGATCCAGTTCTAAATCATGTTTTTTCTGCAACGCTTGAATCTGTTTCAGCGCTTGACCTGTAGGGTTATAAACGTGCTCATCGGCAAACCAATAGGCATAGACCTGTGCAATTTCTTGCAGGCTTTGTGCATTGTAGTTTTTAAGCAAATCACGATTTTGGGCTGCCATTTGCATTCCCCACAGCGCCTGATAAGTCTGTGTATAGGAATGGGTTTGCTGATAGGTTTTTTCTGCCAATTGCTTCAGTTGTTCATTCAAACTCAGCCTATTTTTCACGGTTGTCGCTGCATCGGTTTCGGTTTCTTCTCCCCCTGTTGCAGTAGAAAAACCACGAACCATATTTTCAATTACCGACCCTTTAGAGACTTCTGCTAAAGACTTGGCTTGACGTAATTGAGCACGATCAATTGTGCTGGCCTGACCATAATTCTGAATATTAAAATCGGCCTGAATATTGATTGTGCCATATTTTTTACTGGCGATTTGTATATCATAATCCACCAGTGTGGCACGACCTTGGGCATCCAGTCCGACATCCATGACCAATGGTATCTGCTGTGAATTGGCTTTCAGTGCTTGCTGAATTTCAGCTTGATGCTTCGCCCATAAGCCTGAAAATGTTTTGACATCCATCAATTGATCTGACGCATATGGTTCAAAAATAGGACTCAAGCTGCTTAGTGCATCGATCAGTTTTGTCTGATCGACTTCTTTCTCTTTGCTGGCAAAAGCATTTAAATCATATTCATGCTGGCAGAAGGTTAAAGCGCCCATCGTGGCACGCTGTGGCTGGCTGATCAATTCTTGACACTGTTGCTGATTTAAATATTCATCCGAGTCTTGATCTGCGGTTTGCACTGCATCCGCTGCGACCCTATCTTCGCGTTGCTCTGTTACAACCGTATCCGCTGCCGCAGCTGTTTCAGCACAGCGCTCATTTTCAGATCCGCCATCTGTTGAACAATGTGATTGCGCGGCTTGGGCTGGCTCTGCTTTATCAGCTTGCCCTAACGCACTAAAATGCGTATCGATTAATTGGCTTAACTGTAAACTTGATTCAGCCGCTTCATCTTTAGCAGAACTGAGTACATCGTTGGCATCCCCTGCTAAAGCGACAGCTTTATGCTGAGTCTGGGTCGAATCCTGTGCTGCTACAGTTGTCGCTGCTTGCTCCGCAACTGCATCTGTCGCCTTAATTCCAACCACTGAGTTAAGAAAATAAGGGCGGTTGACTTGTTCATATAAAGCCATTTGCAGCTGGAGTTGTTCTAAGGTGGTGCTTAAACGGATTTTCTCCACTACAGCCAAATTTTTATCTTTGGCATTCAACGGCAAAGCTTGAATGCCTTTCGGTTCAGCCAATGCATAAGGTAAGGCATTCACTTGTTTTAAATAATCGGCCAGTTTTTTAAAATCAACGCGATTAATTTCATTTTTATACTTGGAAAAATCAATATAGGCAAAACTTGCCTGACTGTCTTTATTGACTAAATAAGGCATCAGTGAAAAATAATTGATATAAAACTTATACTCATTAAAATCAACTACCATCGGGACTTTGGCATGTACCAGTAGCGTTGGTTTTTCATATTTTGCCTCTAGATTTAAAGAGGCCAGTTTTTGCCGATAATGCACTGAACCATTGTAACTAAACTGAATATTACTTAATAAATTCAAAGCAAACTGATCAAAGTTACTCCCATATCCCTCTTTCGCAGCAGACCAATCAGGATTCGGAAGCTGTTCTTTTGCCAAGGCAGTATATAAATGCTGCTTTTCCTGATGACCTAAACGAATCTTTTGAACTTTAAGATATTGTTCAATTTGACGCTGCAATATAGGATCTAATGGTGGTGCAACTTCTGGTTGAGTCAGTTTAGAGGTTTTTGTCGTATTTGAGGCTGAATTTGCCTGAAATTTCAATTTTCCTTGATAATCATAGCCCGATGTTTCAAACATGGCGTTTAAACCTGTAACGGCTTTTTGCTCTAAGCTCTGTCCAGTATTGGCATTGGATTTAATGACATGTTGTGAACAAGCGCTCAGGCTTAAGGCCATTAAGCATAAAGTTAAATATCTTATTTGCATGATTTCTTTTTAAATACCTTATGTTATTTATACTTAAATACTGATCAATTTAACTTTTTGATCAAAATCAAAGTTTATACTTTAACAAAAAAAGATTTTCTAAGCCGTTTAATTTTCATTGTTATTCGCCTTTCTGACATTTTTCCAAGGCTACACTATCAATGTATTTTGATGAGCAATGTGAATAATCAAACTATCGATTCGGATAATCCAAAACTATTTCTAAATTAGGATTAACACTATGCCTGCTTATAAAGCTCCTTTACACGACATTCGCTTTTTAATGAATGAAGTTTTTGACTTCTCTGCCCACTATAAAACTTTATCCAATGGCGAAGCTGCCGATGCTGACACTGTAGACATGATTCTTGAAGGTGCAGCAGATTTTTGTGAAAACATACTGTCACCTTTAAACCAATCGGGTGATGAAGAAGGCTGTCATTTCGAAAATGGCGAAGTCAAAACACCAAAAGGCTTTAAAGAAGCTTACGACCAATTTGTACAAGGTGGTTGGCAAGGTCTGTCTTTTCCAGAAGAATTTGGC
>OBMA010002430.1_pt1 | contig 10857 bp, 10 predicted proteins | sample 1539141 | NCBI WGS metagenome assembly OBMA01 (sample SAMEA3991484, study PRJEB22521) | metagenome | biome: anthropogenic terrestrial biome; feature: sewage plant; material: raw primary sludge | place: Sweden | collected 2012-09-26 | reverse complement strand
GAAACAATATTTAATCCCAAGTTAATCTTGGCACATGGATATTTAATGATCATATATTTATTTTTATTGCAAAAGTAATAATTTTGGTTGAAGAACAATTTATTTTTTGTACATTTGTAGTCCGTTATTAAAAAATAAGAGTTTTATGCCTGAAACATTATCTAAAAATTCGCGTAAACCCCGGACAACAGCTCCCATAAATGATGCCTATGGCCATTTACAACCACAAGCTCTCGATGTAGAGAGGGCAGTCCTTGGTGCACTTATGGTAGATAAGGATGCTTATGCAATGATTTGCGAGATTCTTAATCCAGATAGTTTTTATGAACAGCGTAATCAACTGATATATACAGCAATACGAAATTTGAGTATTGAGGAAAAACCTGTTGATATGCTAACTGTCACAGAACAGCTTAGTAGGGAGGGAACTCTCGAGGAAGTGGGTGGACCGATGTATATTACTGATCTCTGTGCTCACGTCGCCTCTTCTGCGCATATCGAATATCACGCCCATATCATTGCTCAAAAATACATGGCTCGTCAGCTTATTTCGTTCTCAAGTGTTATTGAGACAAAAGCTTTTGATGAAACTGTCGATGTAGATGATTTGATGCAAGAAGCTGAAGGTTCACTATTTGAACTTACACAGAAAAACCTCAAGAAAGACTACACTGCTATTGGACCAGTGGTAAGTGAAGCCCTGGACATGATTAAAAAAGCGGCAGCTCAAAAGGATGGTCTTAGCGGTTTGGCAAGTGGATTCTATAAACTGGATGGTATGACTTCAGGATGGCAAAACAGCGACTTGGTTATTATTGCCGCACGTCCTGCAATGGGAAAGACTGCGTTTGCTCTCTCTATGGCAAAAAATATCGCTATTGACATGAATAACCCTGTAGCATTCTTCTCTCTTGAGATGAGTAACGTTCAGCTGGTTAATCGTTTGATTGTCAATACATGTGAAATCCCTGGTTCTAAGATAAAAAGTGGACAATTAGACAAGGAAGATTGGGCTAGACTTGACAAACGTCTAACTCTGCTTAATTCTGCTCCTCTTTTTGTGGATGATACCCCTTCGCTTTCCATTTTTGAACTTCGTACAAAGGCTCGTCGTCTAGTGAGAGAACATAAGGTGAGAATGATCATGATAGACTACCTTCAGCTTATGAATGCATCAGGAATGAAGTTTGGTAGCCGTCAAGAAGAAGTTTCTACTATCAGTCGTTCTTTGAAAGGTTTGGCGAAAGAGTTGAATATACCAATCATTGCTTTATCACAGCTCAACCGTGGTGTGGAAAACCGAGAAGGTAATGAAGGTAAACGACCTCAGTTGAGTGACTTGCGTGAATCAGGAGCGATTGAGCAGGATGCCGATATGGTTTTGTTCATCCACCGTCCTGAGTATTACCATATTTATGATGACGGAAAAGGTCATGATCTTCATGGCATGGCAGAAATTATCATTGCCAAGCATCGTAACGGTGCTACAGGTGATGTGTTACTCAATTTCCGAGGTGAGATGGCCCGATTCCAGAATCCTGAGGATAATATGATTCCAACTCCTCTTCCTCCTGGAGGTGAGATAATGGGTTCTAAAATTAACGGAAACGGTAGTATTCCTCCACCTCCAGATCCTTTTGGAGATGTTCCAATGAATGATACAATTGTACCATTTTAATACTGTATACAAATTAGGGCGACCAATGAATGATACAATTGTACCATTTTAATACTGTATACAAATTAGGGCGAGTTTACACTCGCCCTAATTTGTATATGATATAATTGATTATTTTGTTGGGATATTCTTGAGAATCTCCAAAAGATGATCCCAAACCATCTGGACAGTAGGTATCAACAGACGTTCGTCTGGAGAATGGACACCACGGAGTGTAGGACCAAAGCTGACCATATCTATATTAGGATATTTCTCAGAGAATAATCCACATTCTAGACCTGCGTGTATACCTATTACTTCAGGTTCCTTATTAAATAGTTTTTTATAAGTATTCACAGTAATCTGTTGCAATCTGCTGTTGCTGTTCATTTTCCAAGCAGGGTAGGAGTCTCCTTGGCTTACTTTGGCACCAGCAAGTTCGAATACGCACTTAATGGTATTTGCCATATTCTCAAGATTACTCATGACATTACTTCTTTGACTTGCTACAATATCCATTTTGTCGTCGGAAGTGATTACGCTTGCCACATTACTGGATGTCTCTACCATCCACTCAATTTCTTTGTCCTGGCACATGGCAAATATACCGTTGTGGATTCCTTGCAGTGCTCTGATAATATTATCAGCAGTACCTTTTTCTATTACCTTTTCTTCCGAAGTGCTTTCGAGTTTAAAGTCAATCTCCTTTTCTGTTATGTGAAATTCATCTTCCACCTCAGCAGTAAAGATATTCCAATCTATTCTGATGTCCTCTTTCTTATTTTCAGGAATAGCAAATACTACAGCACCGTCACGTGGAATGGCGTTGTGCATCTTTCCGGAATTAAAGCTACTAAGAAGCAGTTCGTATTTCTTACTACTTTTGTATAGGAATCGTGCTAATATTTTTATTGCATTAGCACGTTTTTTATTGATATCGTCACCAGAGTGACCACCGGTCAACCCCTTCAAAGATATCTTTATAAAGAAGAATCCTTTAGGCGCATCCTCTTTTGTGTATTTAAAGACCGCTCTTGTTGTTATTCCGCCGGCACAGCTAACAAAGATCTGACCTTCGTCTTCACTATCTAGGTTTATAAGCATGTTACCTGTCATAAATCCAGCTTTCATACCGTGAGCACCGGTTAAACCAGTCTCTTCGTCTCGTGTGAATACACACTCTATTGGACCGTGTTCGATATCATCAGAGGCTAACACGGCTAGCTCCATGGCAACTCCGATACCATCATCTGCTCCTAATGTAGTGCCTTTTGCTCTCATCCATTCGCCGTCCACATAAGTTTGAATAGCATCAGTATTGAAATCAAAAGTCAGGTCCACAAGTTTATCACATACCATATCCATGTGACTTTGCAGAATAACCGTTTCGTGACCTTCCATTCCTTTTGTGGCGGGTTTGCGGATAAGTACATTCCCTGTTTCATCTACAATAGTCTCAAGATGATGACTTTTACCGAACTCCTTAAGGAATTCAATCATTCTTTCCTCGTGTTTTGAGGGACGTGGAATTGTGTTAATCTTTGCGAATTGTTCGAATACGCAAAGTGGTTTTAATTCACTTTTATTCATTATTAATTGTTTTTTTGACATATTATTGTCATTTTCTAATTTATTCTATTTACCTTTGCGGTACAAAATTAAAAAATATGATTGATACTCTGCTCATAAGCATGTTAATAATTGCTATATCTATAGCATTATTATGCGTTTCGATACTTGCTGAGAAGAACGGACGTTTTCCTAATATGTATGTGGGCAATCATGAAGCTATGAAGATAAAAGGGGTTTACAGTGTGACTGATTAAATCAGAGTGGCCCATAGAGTTAATCTGAATCAAGTAAACAAATAAATATATTTAAAAACATATAAATAAAAAATGAATAAAAAAAACATTTTCCGTACGGTAATGATTGTATCAGTAGCCGCACTTACTATGACGTCATGCAACAAATCTGGTAATCAGAATGACGAAGCTCCTTCACAGGCCAGCAAAGCTGCAGGTACCTCAATGAAGATTGCTTATGTAGAGGTTGATAGTCTTATGTCCCAGTATAAGTTCTGTAAGGATTATACTTTGTTGATGACAAAGAAGGGTCAAAATATACGTAATACTCTTGCACAGAAGAGTAGAACTTTGCAGGCTGCAGCAGCTGACTTCCAGCAGAAAGTACAAGCCAACCTTTATACACGTGAACGTGCAGAACAGATTCAGGCTGCTCTTCAGAAACAACAGGCAGATCTCCAGACTCTTCAGGAACGTTTGTCTAGTGAGTTTGATGCAGAACAGAATAAATACAATAATGCATTACGTGATAGTCTTCAGGGATTCCTCAAACAGTATAACAAATCCAAAACATATAGTTTGATCCTTAGCAAGGCTGGTGATAATATTCTATATGCTGATAAGGCTTATGATATAACTTCGGATGTTGTTAACGGTCTTAACAAACGTTACAAACCGAGTGAAGAGATGAAATCTACATCTGGTAAATAAGGAATATCATTATTATAAATAAAAAGTGTCTCATTTTAAAATGGGACACTTTTTATTTATGCCATAACCAAACAAGGCAAAATCTCCTTTTATTGGATCTTCGGGAAAGATATCCCTCAACTTGGCTGTCAGTTTTAGTGCTGCTGACATTGTGGCTGTCTTATTTTGTAACAAACCGAGATCGCAGGCTTCCTGAAGTACATGAGTATCGAGAGGGATTATTAATGTACGTTTATCTATAAATTTCCATAATCCTAAATCCACAGGTGAACTGTCTCTTACCATCCATCTGAGAAACATACAGATGCGTTTGCACGCCGAACTGGCATCTTTCGGAATGATAGTCTTTATTCCATAACTGCTGAAATATCGACTTATCGCGATGATTGCACTGTATCCATCGGCCGATTCCTGATATACAAAATCACCTAAAGTTCCATAGTTATCTATCAGTTCCTTTATTGCTTCCAGAAGGGAGAGCATTGTATGATTTGTATATAATCTGTAGTAGCAGTTCTCATTATTGGGGATGTCCCTTCTGAAATCACCACTTTTCACCCAATTAAATACATCACCTTCGGCAATGTTCATGATGTTCTGAATTTTTGGGAAGAACAGTTCTCGCTTACCATACGATAGGCTTGATGCTATAAAAGCAAGGAGCTCCTGATTAGAAGCTCCGTTTACCTGGTGCATAAACCAAGACGGATCATCTTTCAGGAACTCTTTCGTTTCGTATTTGCTTGCTAATTCTTGCAGCAAATAACTCTTATTCATAAATGTTGGTTATAGTATCGTTTTTACAGCTTCGAGCATACCTTTTTCTGCGATCAACTCAAGATCTTTCTTAACAAGGGCGTTCATTCCCTTGATATTATTCAAGTCTTCGCCCCAGATAGAAGTTGCACCTAATACGCCGTCGGTAATTTTCTGTAAGTCTCCAGTTGCCCAAAGATTTTTCAGCAAATCCATAATATCCTGTGCGTCATTTGGCATAATTTCGATACCGTCTTCACGCTTACCACCTTTATAATATGTGATGATAGCAGCAAGTCCGAATACCAATCCTTGAGGTAGTTCACCCTTACGTTCTAGATAAGTCTTAACACCTGGCAGGTCACGAGTCTGATATTTTGGGAAAGAGTTGAGCATGATGCTTGTCACCTGATGGTCAACGAACGGATTCATGAAACGTTCAATGACATCGCCAGCAAACTTCTCTAGCTCGTCTTGAGGTAAGTTCAAAGTCTGCATGAGTTCTTCATATTGTACCTTATGAATATACTTACCAATAACAGGATGCTTGCATGCGTCGCGTACAATATTGACACCGCTGAGGAATGCTACAGGACTTAATACTGTATGTGGGCCGTTAAGCAGTGTCACTTTGCGTTCGTGATAAGGAACTTCTGATGGAACAAATAATACATGGAGTCCAGCCTTATCTGCCGGGAACTCTTTTGCAATCTCCTGTGGAGCTTCAATCACCCAAAGGTGGAAATTCTCTGCCTGTACAACCAGATTGTCTGCATAGCTGATCTTCTCTTGAATATCTTGAATATCTTTGCGTGGGAATCCCGGAACGATACGGTCAACAAGTGTTGCGTAAACTCCGCAGCATTCAGTGAACCATGTTTTGAAATCTTCCGGTAGCTTCCATAGGTCGATATACTGATATATGCAATCTTTTAGATGATGACCATTGAGGAAAATAAGCTCACAAGGGAATATTATCAGACCTTTGTCTTTAGCTCCGTTAAAAATCTTGTAACGGTGATAAAGCAGCTGTGTCAATTTTCCTGGGTATGAGGATGCTGGAGCGTCTTCAAGTTTACAATCCGGATCAAATGCAATACCTGCTTCAGTTGTGTTAGAGATAACGAAGCGAATCTCCGGTTGTTCTGCCAATGCCATGTAAGCGGCATTCTGTGAATATGGATTGATAGCACGACTGATGACGTCAATACGGGTCAGTGAGTTAACAGGCTGACCATTTTCAAGTCCCTGTAAGTTGACGTGATAAAGACAGTCTTGACCGTTGAGCCAATCTACCATACCTTTTTCTATAGGCTGCACAACAACAACACTTCCATTAAAATCGGTTTTCTGGTTCATATTCCAGATAATCCAATCTACAAATGCACGGAGGAAGTTACCTTCTCCAAACTGAATGACCTTTTCAGGCATAGCACTCTTCGGTGCTGTTCTTTTGTTCAATGATTTCATGATCTAATGTTTTTAATCAGTATTTCATATCGCAAAGATAATATATTACTTGTAATATTCAATAAACAACTTCGTAAATATCTACGTAAACCTTTACGTAGATTTATATAAAAGCACAGCGGAGCAATTAACAAATTGCTCCGCTGTTTATTATGATTATATTTTTTACATAGCAAAGGTGTTGAATCCACCATCTACAACAGCTACAGTGCCTGTTACAAATTTTGATGCATCGCTCATGAGATAATGGATAGTACCGCACAATTCGTCAGGGTCACCCATACGTCCGAATGGAGTTTGACGGATAACAGATTCTCCACGTGCAGTATAGCTACCGTCTGGATTCGTTAGAAGAGCACGGTTTTGTTCGGTAATAAAGAATCCTGGAGCAATAGCGTTCACACGGATTGTTTCGCCAAATTTTGTTGCTACCTCTGTTGCCAGAAAAGCAGTAAAATTACTGATACCCGCTTTTGCTGCAGCATATCCGCATACCCTTGTCATAGGACGGAATGCAGCCATTGATGAGAAGTTGATAATATTGCCTTTACCCTGTTTTACCATTGGCTCTAGAAAAACTTGTGAAGGGATTACTGTTCCTGTTAAGTTAAGATTCAAAACTGTTTGAAATTCTTCAGGTTTCAGATTGAAGAAATTGCTGTCAGGACCAATCGTCGCTCCAGGCATATTTCCTCCAGCAGCGTTCAGTAGAGTGTCAATGCGTCCGTATTTAGTAAGGATATCGGCACAGTTCTGTTTTACCTTTTTTACATCCATCACATCGGTTACCAGAAACATTGCTTCACCTCCGTTATCCTTAATCTCTTTTACAATCGCTTCACCAATCTCGGTTTTACGACCTAAAATGACTACTTTCGCGCCTTCTTCAGCCAAATATTTAGCGATGCAACGACCAAGAATTCCGGTTCCACCGGTTATTACGACAACATTGTTTTTAATGTCAAATAGATTATTCATGATATTTCTTTATATTATATAATTGTTAATTTATGCCTAGCTCTCTGTCTACTGTTGCCAGTATGCCTTGAACTTGTCCCATCGCGAACATACGTCCAAGAAATGAATATCCGGCATTATAACCTCGACTCTCATCACCGAGCATTGTTGGACCGTGATCCACACGCATTGGAAGATTAGAATTGGTTTTCTCGAATATTTTTGCCAATTCAATGAGGTCAGCACGTCCTCCCAGATGGGAAGCCTCGGTGAAGTCGCCGTTAGGGAATACATTACAACTGCGTAGGTGTACGAAGTGTGTACGTGAGGCATATTTGCGTGCCAGTTCTGTTACATCATTATGAGCACCAGCACTCAGAGAACCTGCACAGAAAGTCAGTCCGTTGTGTGGATTGTTTACTGCATTTAGGAACCAGTTGATATCTTCATCGCATGTTACAATCCGGGGAAGTCCTAGAATTGGGAATGGCGGATCATCTGGATGAACACACATATTCATTCCAAACTTATCACAAGTAGGTATAATGGCAGAAAGGAAGTAACGCATATTTTCGCGCAACTGATCTTTTGTTATACCTTTGTATAAAAGGAGCAAATCGCGGAAAAGTTCTACAGGATGCTCATCATCTTCTTTGATATTGCCATTGACGAATCCCTGAGTCTTAACGATAATATTATCCACCAGACGATGATTATCTTCAGCCGTCATAGTCTGTTTAAGTTTGTTTACTTCTGAATTGATTTCGTCAGAGTAATCCTTTTCTGCATTTTCACGTTTCAGAATGCAGATATCGAAATAAGCAAACTGAGCATGACTAAAATAAAGGTTGCTTGTTCCGTTTGTGTTTGGGTGTGCAAGATCTGTACGAGCCCAGTCGAGAACAGGCATGAAGTTATAGCAGATGGTATGAATACCTTCCTCGCCCAAGTTTTTCAGGCTCACCTTATATTTTTCAATCAGGTCATCACGATCGGCTCCTCCATATTTTATGATTTCGCTTACCGGTAAGCTTTCTACCACCGACCATCTCATGCCAAAGCTCTCTATATATGCTTTAAGATCGTGGATTTTTTCTTTTGTCCATATTTCTCCATTAGATACATCGTGTAGAGCTGTTACAATACCCTCTACACCAATTTGTTTCAGCATCGACAGGGTTATCTTGTCGTTTTTTCCGAACCAACGCCACGTTTTTTCCATTTCTTTTGATATTGTTAATGTGTTGCAAATATACTATAAGTTATCCAATCACAGACAATATTTACACTCTTTTTAGTGTAAACGATTGCATTACTTATAAAAAAAGAGGAATAAAAAAGTTAACCAAGATAAGAAGTAAACTGATAAATACCCCCACGCTGGTGAAACACCACCGTCGTCTATTATCTTCTTATCTATGCAGCCGTCCTAAATGGGGATTAAGATCTATGCTTATAATAGGTAACAGGCTGCTGGTTAACTCAATAATTATGTTGCAAATATATAGATAATATTCTAAAAGTGAATAATATTTAACTTATTTTTACATCAAGGATTTTACCTATTCGCTTTTTTTGCATAGTCGAATAGAGCTTGTGGCAGGTGGCAATATCCTGTAGGATTCTTAAATAGGTAGTTTTGGTGGTATTCTTCGGCTGTATAGAAATTCTCAAGGGGTAATACCTCTGTTGCAATTGGCTTTTTGTAATGCGTAAACAAATCGTTTATTGCTTCTTTAATAACAGGTACGTCGGCTTCTTCGGTATAATAAATTCCAGTACGATATTGAGTACCTTCATCTCCTCCCTGTTTGTTAATACTTGTAGGGTCAATGGCCTTAAAAAAGATATTCAGTAGATTCCGTAAGGTCACTGTTTTTGGATCATAAGTAACCTTTACTGTCTCTGCGTGTCCGGTGTTTTTGTCACAAACATCTCGGTATGATGGATTTTCGGTTGTCCCGTTAGCGAAACCTACTTCTGTTTTAATGATACCATTAATCATTTTCAGATAGTGTTCAGTACCCCAGAAACAACCTCCAGCAAGGAATATTACAGCATTTTTTTTCATGATATTTTTGTTTATGATGAATATTATGAGTACACAAATTTTTGTGCCTGTTAATTTATATCTGCAAATATACAAAGAATTTATGAAATGTATAATAAGCCGACAATAGATTCACAAATTCTTTGTACTGCACTTTTGGGTTTTTGGTTAAAAAGAATAAAAAGGATTCTACAATAGAAAAAATGTATTATTTTTGCCGGCCATTTCTAAAATTATTAATTTTTTAATATTGTTGAATATGGGTAATAATTTGCTTAAGGGTAAAAGGGGTATTATTTTTGGTGCATTAAATGACCAATCAATTGCCTGGAAGACAGCAGAACATGCTGCGGAAGAAGGTGCTAAGTTCGTTCTTACAAATACTCCTGTAGGGATGCGTTTTGGAACAATAAACGAATTAGCTGAAAAATACAATACTATTGTGATTCCCGCAGATGCGACAAAAACAGAAGATCTCGAGCTTCTGATCACTAAAGCGACTGAATATTTAGGTGGAAAACTTGATTTCGTATTACATTCGATAGGTATGTCACCAAATGTAAGGAAAGGAAACTCGTATGATGATATCGATTATTCGTTATATCATCAGACGATTGATGTCTCAGCCATGTCCTTTCATAAAGTACTTCAAGCATGTCATAAGCTTGATGCTGTAAATGAATGGGGATCTATTGTAGCTCTTACTTTCATTGCTTCTGGACGTACATTCTGTAATTATAATGATATGGCAGATGCAAAGGCTATGTTAGAATCTATAGGACGTAGTTTTGGATATATTTATGGACGCGAAAAACATGTTCGTATAAATACGATATCGCAGTCACCAACAAAGACGACAGCAGGTAGTGGTATTACCGGATTTAATAATCTGGTGGACTATGCAGACTGGATGTCCCCGCTTGGAAATGCTACCGCAGATGACTGTGCTGATTATATCATAACCCTCTTCAGTGACTTCACGCGTAAAGTCACTATGCAAAATCTTTTTCATGATGGGGGCTTCTCCAGCATGGGAATGAGTATAGAGGCTATGGAAATGATTAATAAAGTGATTAATAAATAGAAATCAAGGTCTATCAAGGTGAAGTCATAAAATAAAGCTTCACCTTTGTGATTTTTCAATTTCTATTAATGACTTTCCCATAAAAAAACAATTTCTATTTCACTTATAAAATAGAAATTGTTTTTATTAGTTCACTCAGCATGGGCATATTTAATGGGTGTAAGTCCCTAACGCAGCCTAATAGCGGTAAGCGTACAGCCAACAACAAGGGTGTCTTTATTCCCGATTCCATCAAGAGTATACTCACGGACGTGATGGTAGAATGGAAAGACAAATAGCAACGTTGAGAATAAGGAGACGGCTTGCTAAAGGCGTAAGGTGTTGACCTGAGGCTTGACCTGGCCCCGGGCTTTCAAAACAGCTTTTC
>OBMA010002429.1_pt1 | contig 10857 bp, 13 predicted proteins | sample 1539141 | NCBI WGS metagenome assembly OBMA01 (sample SAMEA3991484, study PRJEB22521) | metagenome | biome: anthropogenic terrestrial biome; feature: sewage plant; material: raw primary sludge | place: Sweden | collected 2012-09-26 | reverse complement strand
CCAAAGTCAAGGGTATAGATACATCTCCATTCCTCCGCATAAGTATTTAATACAAAAAGCGATAAGAACAGAAAGAACAAACCTTTTAAATGTACTATATGTTTCATAATCTAATAATTTTCTAACTATAATCTAATTTACAGGTTTCAGAAAAGACCCAACAAGCATCAGAAAGGCATCGCACCACCTTCGCGCACACGAATATCTGAAACATGTCGGCTGAAATGAAACCCACCCTACCATATTTACTTGCAAATATTGTAAATATTATGATATTTAACAAATTATGAGGGCAGAAAAAAAGCTTGCAAACTTTATTTTTTTACCAATCACTCCATTTTCATCATATTATTCAGTTTCTTTGAAACAAGAAACAAAATCAGGGCTGCCACGAAGGTCATAATAGCAAGCATCATAAAGAAATCTGCTTTGGAAGAAATAGTGAAGTGAAGAAAAGAAAAGACACCAACAGAATGGTCTGTGGGATATAGCGCACTCAACATACCGCAACATTTATCGGCTGCAGCTGTCGACATTAACCATACACCCATCAAAAGAGAAGAAAAACGGGCTGGCGACAATTTTGTCACCATCGACAAACCTATAGGAGAGAGGCAAAGTTCGCCTACCGTTGAAAGGAAATAATAAGAAAGAATCCAAAACATACTCACTTTCACCGCATCTGGCACTCCTTGCGTACCATACGCCAACAGCATATATCCAGCTGACAGCAACAACATTCCCATAGCCTGCTTCTGCGTCAGTCCAATATGCAGATGCCGCTTTTCCAACCAGGTCCATAACATGGAAAAGAAAGGCGCCAAAATGAAAATAAAAATCGGATTTACACTTTGAAAATAACTGGTTTTTATTTCATGATTATCTATCACACGGTCTACTGACTCATCGGTAAATGTCGTGAGCGAAGCTCCTGCCTGTTCATATGCGGCCCAAAAGAAAAGAACGAAAAAGGCCAATATATATATCACCAGAATTCGACTCCGCTCTACTTTTGTCAGAGATGTATCGGTGATAATGTATGCGGGTATGACCAGACAGAAACTGAAAATGAGAGAGGCAAATACGTCCAAATTCAATAAATAATAAAATAGCAAATACAGTAAGGCAGCAGCACCAACCGACATTGCCACTTTACGGAAATTGAATGGCATTTGGCCGTCACCAGTCTCTGCATTATTTTTTCTGACTGGCTTGAGTCCAACGGGCCTTCCATCGTATGAATTTAAATATTTGCCCTTCAAACTCAAAAACAAAGCAAGTCCCACCAACATACCGATGCAAGCAGAAAGGAATCCCCAACGGAAATCAGCAGGATTACTCGTATCACCCAGAGTCCCGCATATCAATGGGGAGAAAAAAGCGCCCAAATTGATGCCCATGTAAAAAATGGTATAGGCCGCGTCTGTTCTGGCATCACCAGGTGCATATAACTGCCCTACCATCGTGGAAATGTTAGGCTTGAAAAAACCATTTCCTACCACCAGAAACAGCAATCCGATAATCATCAGGCTTAATGCGAAGGATGTATGATAATAAGTGGAGCTGAGAAACAGAAAGAACTGGCCAATGGCCATCAGCAGTCCACCGAACACTATGGAGCGACGGTTTCCCCAATACCTGTCAGAAATGTAACCACCAAGCAAGGGCGTCAGATAGACCAGTCCTGTAAAATCGCCATAAATGTTGGAGGCATCTTCATGGGTAAACAAAAGCGCCTTTGTCAGAAAAAGGAAAAATATGGCTCGCATACCATAGTAACTGAACCGTTCCCACATTTCAGTCACGAAAAGAAGATACAAACCTTTAGGATGAGACATACGCATGATATCTTTAATTTTCAAGATAAACCTTGATATAACCAACCTTTATTTTACATTGTACGCACACGGGTATATGCCTGGCATCGTTAGTCAGCCATACAACAACCGGTTCTGAGGAATCAAAAATGGACCCTGGTATGGAATTTGACATACACTTCAAACAATCATACTTCTTCCCATTCTTAGTAATAATTGTCTCAGGCCCAATTACTTTTCCATATATGGTCGTCAATTTTTGGGTAAAATATACATTGAATGGTATATTTTGTCCTGGTTTATAAGCCAACAAATCAACATTTCGGGCGGCATACACCTCATTAAGCAAATCATAAGCACAAGCGTGACGGGTCACCACCGATTGTTCTCCTTTAGGATGGCTATCCGACCACTGGGCATATCTCACTTTGTCTGTCCAGAAAGTAATTTTTTCCCGTTTCCAATGTTTATCCTCATAGGTGTTGGAGGCATATGACACCGCCTGCATGGTATGACGATTCATATAGGCGTCAATTTTTGTATTGAGGTCATATACCCACCTCCATTTTGGCATGGAATAGGCTTGAACCGAGAAATGATAGAAATTACCCGTTTGCTCTGCTCTGAAAACAGCCTCTCCTCCCTTTACCCAGATGGCCTTCCAATTAAAATAGGCAGCATATTTCAATGTTTCACCTGAAGCGGAAAAGGCAGAATTGGAAGAAATGCACTGCGCCGAAATGGAACAGACCTGAAACACCAGCAGAAAGGCGATTAGATGTATTTTTAAAAAAAAATTCATTGATGCTTTTGTATATTTGGAATCTTCAAGCCTTGCACTCCGATGGGTTGCGCCAATCAAGAAAAGTCTTGCGACCATGCAAGTAATAGTCCAAAATAAGACTATCGGGATAGATTTCAGCAATGACGTCATCCTTGCGTAGGCGCATATTTTCAGCACGTTTCTGCTCATAACCTTGCGTCCTCAATTTATGGTAAGCCCGTCTTGCCTTATACACCGCGGCAAAATTGGGCCAATCCAATTTGGCTAAAAAGGAGAACGCTGCCAAATAGTCCAGAAAGAAACGGACCAGCATCACTTTACGCAAATGGGGTTCATTCTTGTAAATCATCAGCAGATTATTGCGAAAATTAAGGAATGTCTTACGAGGATTATTCATATTGAGTGTTCCACCACCCACATGATAAATCACACTTTGTGGTACACACACCAGACGAAACCCTCTCGAACGCAACCTCCAACAGAAATCAATTTCTTCCATGTGGGCAAAAAATCCGGCATCCAATCCTCCGTTTTTCAAATAGACATCACGCCTTACCAGCAAAGCCGCACCCGTTGCCCATAGCACATCGGTTACCGAGTCATACTGTCCGTTATCTACCTCAACCTCGCCCAATATGCGTCCCCTGCAAAAAGGATATCCCCATTTATCCATAAAACCGCCACATGCACCAGCGTGCTCAAAATATTCGCGACGATGGAAGGCTCGTATTTTAGGTTGACAGGCAGCCACCTCTGGATGACTATCCATATAATCGACAAGTGTTTCCACCCACCCTGGAGTGGTTTCCACATCCGAATTCAATAAAATCACGTAAACAGAATCCAAAGCCTCCATCACCTTGTTATAGCCTTCCGCAAAACCATAATTCTGTTCAAAAACAAGTTGATGGACCGATGGATAATTTTTCGACAAGAAGTCGAGGGAGTCATCCGTAGAGCCATTATCAGCAACTACCAATTCAACATCCTTTCCTGCACAGTCACGAGAAACCGAAGGCATGAATTGTTCCAGCATCTTGCGACCATTCCAATTGAGGATAACTACAGAGACTTTCATTAAAACCTTATTTTATACTACCTTTTTATTCTTTTTTTCTGCCTCTTCCCGTTCTATCTCCTCGTGGTTATACTTCCATCTGCGATGAGTCCAAAACCATATCGGAGGGTTTTGGCAAATGGAGTTTTCAAGCAACTGGGCATAACGCTTGGTTACGAAGCCATCCTCCTCGGCAGAAGCATCGCCTGTAATATCCACAAACTTACAGACATAATGTCCACGTCCTTCACGACGGAAATCCAGATAAACCACTGCCGCCTTAAACATTTTTGCAAGCCGTTCAGGTCCTTGCAAAAATGCAGTGTCGTGGTGCATAAAATCTGTCCAGAAATGCAGATTGGCACGCGATGGTGTCTGGTCGGCAAGCAACCCGATGGCAAATATTTTCTGGGCTTTATGTATTCTGGCCAATGGGAATACCGCCTTATCCTTGGGGATTACCAGTGTTTTAAACCGTTCACGAGATTTTAACAGAAAAGCATCCAAATACTTGTTGGATACATGGCGATACAATTCAGCACCTACGATGTCAGGGAAATGAGTCAGATAAATGTTCGGCACCCACTCCCAGCTGCCGGTATGGGCCATATCCAAAAAAATACTTTTTCCTTCCGTTACATATTTACGTATCAGTTCCAAATTCTCGTAATGCATCCGCTCATTCAGCTGTTCCACAGTCATGTTATAGGCCTTCACAGACTCTAAAATCACGTCACAGAACCAATGATAAAATTCCTTTTCTATTTTTTTCCGTTCGTCTTCCCCTTTCTCAGGGAAAGAGGATTTCAGATTTTCATAAACCACCTTCCTGCGGTAATGCACCACATGGTAACACAGAAAACAAAAGACATCCGACAATCGATAAAGAACAGCAAAAGGCAGTATCGATACAATCTGAATCAGAATCCGCAGAAAAAAATAAGCCAATCTATCCATTTGATTGCAATGTTTTATTTATATCATCAATATAACTCAACAGTTCTTCTCTTCCATCATTGTGCTCAGCCGAAGTACAGAAAATGCGGGGCAACTCTTCCCACTTCTCCAGCAATTTGCTCTTGTATGCCTCAACATTACTCTGCAATCGGGCATGCGAAATTTTGTCTGATTTTGTAAAGACGATGGAGAAAGGGACCTCATGTTCACCCAAAAACTCTATGAAATCCAGATCCACTTTTTGAGGTTCGTGGCGACAGTCCACCAACACGAACAGACAAGTCAGTTGCTCACGTCGCAGAATATACCCCGTAATCATAGGCTCCAGTTTATCTCTTACCGGCTTCGGTACAGAGGCAAACCCATATCCGGGCAAATCAACAAGATGCCAATTATTGTCTATCAGAAAATGATTGATAAGCAACGTCTTACCAGGCTTTGCTGACGTCATAGCCAGTTTTTTACGCTTGGTAAGCATATTTATCAGCGAAGATTTGCCCACATTCGACCTTCCTATGAAAGCATATTCTGGCAAATGTCCTGGGGGACATTGGTCCACCACTGCACTACTCTTCACAAATGAGGATTCTTTAATCTCCATACAATAACAACTAAAATTTTGGATACAAAAATACGAAAAGAAAAACAATTCACCGTTTATCGTGCAATATATGATACACAAGTTCACATAACAAGTCGCCTTGTGATGCCGACGAGTTGTTGACACCTTTGGCAGCCGCATCGCACTTTCTAATCTCAGATATAATCCGCATCGTCTGCCACCCATTATAGTTTTTGGCGGCTACTGAATAATCGCGTACTGCATAAGGGCTTATGCCAAGCGCCGCCGACACACTTATGTCACTCTTGTCGGACAAATAATAATATACCATCAGATTAGCAAAGGTATTGAATAACAGCGATAGGATAGGCATAATAGGATTCTGTTTCGGGTTTTGTGCAAAATATTTGGCTATTGTGTTTGCCTTCATCACATCCCTCTTGACCAGTGCATCCTTAAACTCATATACATTATATTGCTTGCTGATACCTACATACTCTGAAACCATATCAGCGGTAATGGTCGATACACTCGAAGGTATAGAGATGAGAAGTTTGCCCGACTCATTAACAAGTTTGTGAAGGTCCCCGCCTATGTTGTCGGCCATCAGTTGGACTGCCTTGGCATCAATGTTCCGCTTCCGACTTTTAAAATAATTATTGATGAAGGTAGGAATCTGATTCTCGTAAATTGGCTTGGACTCAAAGAGTACGCCTCCCGACTTTTCGATTTCAGAAACATACTTTTTACGTCCATCCGCCTTTTTCATATAGGCAAAAACAAGTAGCGTGGATTTCTGCGGATTTTTAAGATAGGCTGACAGTACATCCAAATCACGCAGGTTCTGAGCCTCTTTTACAATGACAACCCGACACGATGCACCCATCGGAAATCCCTTGGCCAAATTGATTACATCACGAGTGGTAGTGTCACTCCCATATACGACATCCTGATTGAAGGATTTTTCGGCATCACTCAATACATTTTTCTCTATGTAATCACGTATGACGTCTATATAAAAAGGTTCATCACCCATCAGAAAATAGACAGGTTTGTAGTTTTTGCACTTCAGGTCATCTATGACCACCCTATAATCAGAAATAGCTTTAGCCAAATCAGTGTATTTTAATTACCACAAATTTTTATACCTTTGCAAAGGTACAAAAAGTATTGCAATGGAAGTTCTAAATTTGCCAAGATACAGTTTCCGAATAAAACAGGGAGCCAATGGTGCGCAAATAATGGACCGGTGCCGTCGGCGTTACGTAAAACTGACTCCAGAAGAGTGGGTCCGACAAAATATGGTGGAATATCTGATAACAGAGAAACACTATCCATCCGCTCTCGTTGCCAATGAGGCTTGCATTGAGCTGAATGGAATGCACAAACGGTGTGACACTGTAATTTATGACCGAAACGGAACGCCCAAAGTCATAGTGGAATACAAGGCCCCCAGCGTGAAAATCACCCAGGAGGTGTTCGACCAGATTGCAATGTACAACTATCAGCTGCACGTCGATGTTCTGATTGTCAGCAATGGGCTAAACCACTTCTGCTGCAAAGTGGATTGGTACAATCACAGCTATCAATTTGCAAAAGAAATTCCAGTGTGCTTTTTCTAATGATTAAAATGACAAACAATCAAAAACAACAATAAATATGGCATTAGGATGTGGAACAGTAGCAAAAATAGGAGGTGTAGTAGCCATCATTTTGGGCATATTCTTCTATTTTGAATATTTTTATGTGGTGTCTGACGGTGTAAAAGAAGGACATCTGAACTATATGACCTACAAAGGGTACTTGTTCAAGACCTATGAGGGGAAACTGGTGCTGACAGGATTCAGGAACGGAAACAGTGCGGTACAGAGCAATGAATTCACATTTTCAGTAGAAAACGACTCTTTGGCCAAGATATTGGAAACTTGTACGGGCAAAGAAATGCAACTGCGCTACAAGGAGTACAACAAGATGCTGCCATGGCGCGGCTACACCGAGTTTGTGGTATATGACATCATGAGCGTGGATGGCGCACCTTACAACAAGAACTTGCCCAACGACACTAAACGTTTTCCTCAATAAATTCCACTCATCATGGAAAAATTGTCATCTGCATTGCTCGAAGACGCAGTGGACCAATTTGCCCGCTTGCCGGGGATAGGCAAAAAAAGCGCGCTTCGTATGGTGTTGCACTTGCTGAAACAACCGGTTGAGGATGTTGAGAAATTTGGCAACAGCCTGATACGGGTACGCAACGATATTCACTATTGCAGCATCTGCCACAACATATCCGACAGTGAAATCTGTCCTATATGTTCTGACCCGAGGAGAGACGGCACCACCTTATGTGTGGTGGAAAACATTCAAGATGTGATGTCGATGGAAAACACCCAACAGTATCATGGATTATACCACGTATTGGGAGGGGTAATTTCTCCAATGGACGGAATCGGACCTACGGCGCTCAATATTGATAGCCTTAAAACAAGAGCGACCAGCGACAATATAAAAGAGGTGATACTGGCATTAAGCCCAACCATAGAAGGTGACACCACGAGTTTTTATATATACAAGAAGTTGGCCGATACCAACATAAAAATAACATCTCTGGCCCGAGGTGTGGCCGTGGGTGACTCGTTGCAATATGCTGACGAAGTCACCTTGGGCCGATCCCTACTCAACAGAGTGCCATTCACTACACAAGAATAAGGACATGGAAGACAAAGAGTTTGACAACGAAGTAAAAAAACTGAGACGGATGCACACTGCCGGCATCGTCATTCTGATTACGCTAACAGGATTGGCTCATATATTTGCCAACAAGTCTACAGCCACATCTCCTATAATAATATTCAAAAGCATCTTGTTGCTGTATATGTTTATCAATATACCCTTGATGGCATGGCAATACAACAAAACGGTTAAAGAGAAGGGAAAACAACAGTTGCCAATGAATGAGCGTAAAATTGTATTTCTCAGATGGAGTTTGCTACGCACCACGGTGTGGGGATTTAATGTCATGCTATGTGCATTGGCTTATAGTCTGGCGGCCGACACCTCCTCCTTTTATCTCGGTGTAATATGTTTTTTGGTCTATCTGTTTTTTGGCAAAACAGACCAGACCGATATCGAAGAGGAATAAAAAAAGCCCTTGCTCAAAAACATGAGCAAGGGCTTTTTTATTATCTAAAGCTTATTAGAACTTGAATGCAAAACCGAATGCAGCATTAGGATAATTGTGGTCAGAAGACATATCCTCACCAAATTCAGCCTTGAATCCAAAGTGCTGAGTCAAATAATATTTGCAACCAATAAATGGGCCGCCACAGAATTTTGTATCAGTGTCCCAATCAGCATCACCAGTTGGAGACCAAATATTAGTTCCCATGAACAATCCTCCATATACATCTAATTTCGGAACGAACTCGAAATGGAATGCGGAACGAAATAATAGACAGTTTTGAAGAACTCCATTATCATGATTGGCAGACTCTCTATAATGACACATACCATAATAGAATCCTAAATCTATAGCTCCATTTCTACCAAATTTACCAGCATTAAACAAACCCGAAGCCACTGTCCAATTACCATCAAGAGAAACCATTGGCATTGTCGCATCGATGTGGTTATCATCAGCTGGTGGCAAACCAAACTGAAGACCTAAATTGAATCCACCTTTTGGCTGTACATCCTGAATGCCAGAAGTGAAGGCGTTGGCATTGAAAAATGACAACGCTGCAAGAACTGCAATAATTAATTTTTTCATTGTAACTATTTGTTATAAAATTTATAAATTATAGTAAAATCAATAAATCATCTTTAAAAGAACCAAAACCTAATATAAGATACGGCAAAAACGATGCCAAATTGTTTGTTTTATAATATAAAATACAACTACCCTACTTTGAAACCGCAATGCTGGCATATTGGCATCACCGCCCGATGATTGCGAAACCCGTTAAGCAACAGCTTTGCCCTTTCTGACGAAAGCATTTTCATCAAATCATCAGTGAGAAGGTTTCCCAAAGCCAGTTGACCATCAGCATCGAGACAACAAGGTACCACTGTACCGTCTGACAGCACGGCTATGTGGTCACGCAGCGCATAGCAAGTATGTTCTTCTGCAAGATTGTCAGCCTCACCCGGCCAAGAAAAACGCGCGGCATTCTGCAAAAATATATGGTCCGCTATTTTGGTATTGCGCTTTTGAAGAACATCAACAGGCAAGGTCACCTTAAAATATTGCTGCAGCGAATTTAAACAGCGGATATTATATTCATTTACATCGTCAGCCCCCTGATTCCACAATCTGAAACTGATATAACTATGTTCGGCATGCTTATGGGCGAACTCAAAGGCAGACAAAAAATAATCTTTTTGACACTCCTCCACTACATTTTCGGCACCATCGTGCAGCGACACATTAAACTGACGAACAAGATTCAGTTCTGGCAAATCTGACCGACTGGACAACAAAGAGCCATTGGTTGTAATATTAACTTCAAAGCCCATATCTACCGCCATTGAAATCAATCGGGGCAACTGGGGATGCAGCAATGGCTCTCCCAACACATGCAAATAAAGGTATTTGGTGAAAGGTCTTAAACGAGACAGTATCGCCGAAAAGACTTCCGGCGATACTGTTGTAGCTGGTCTGTGGGAGTGATAACAGAAACTGCAATGAAAATTGCAGCAATTGGTTATTTCCACATACACCTTTTTAAACCTCATTAATCTGCGGCTTAAGGATTATATTCTAGAATACCTGTATTATAAGTTGTTCTCAGCCACTTGTTATACTTAAATTTATATCCGACCGAGAACATCAGATTAAGGTTATAGCAACCTGTCAAACCCTCGGTCACACCCAACGATCCGAACAATCCATTCAGAGACTTATTTTCCAACTCATATATACCCTTGATGCCAATACCATAATCGAAGCGGCGGGGAATACACTTGTCCCACAAATCCATCAGATGTTTATCCTCATCCGTATAATACTGACTATTATCTTTATAGTCATTTTTTATTGTCTCATTAACCTGGCGGAAGTATGAATCGTCAGCAAAGGTACTGGCACTCTTACTGCTACCTGCAAACGCCCACGCGAGATATAGACCGACTCCAGGAGACAAACGGCCAGGTCCGACCTTGAAGTTGTAAAGCACATAAATAGGCACTTTGAAATACCAAGCATCTACCTCCGAAGGTATCTGGTAGGTCTGCTCATTCTTCTTGCCTTTACATAATGTAATGGAGCCTCCATCTGTTTTGGTTCCCTCCATGGATATCAAAAATTCAGACTGGACTGACCATAGGGGATTGATTTGTATTTCGGCCAAACCACCTCCATTAAAACCAGGTTTAAAGGAGGTTCCATATATATCCGAGTAATCACCCGCCCATTTGCTCATATTAAAACCGCCTTCTACTCCAAAACGGACTTTTACATCGTTCTGTGAGAATGCAGAAAATGCGCAAAACAGTAACGAGATTATCAATCCTGCTTTTTTCATAAATAGTTTTTTAGATATTTATTTGTTAGTTCAAAATAAATCAATCAGTTATTCTAATTTGCAAATATATTTAATTTATTGCACTTTCGCAACGAAAAATAAAAACTTAAAGTTTTTAGAACGATTTCCATTGTGATTTATTTTTCACAGAAGCTATG
>OBMA010002422.1_pt1 | contig 10874 bp, 16 predicted proteins | sample 1539141 | NCBI WGS metagenome assembly OBMA01 (sample SAMEA3991484, study PRJEB22521) | metagenome | biome: anthropogenic terrestrial biome; feature: sewage plant; material: raw primary sludge | place: Sweden | collected 2012-09-26 | reverse complement strand
TTTGTTTAAAAGTATGTATATATATTTATAAATACTCATAATTTATAAAAAAGATGTATAAAAAAATAAATATACATATAAATTTAAAAATATATGTATATTTGTTAAAATGTAAGATTATTTTGAGATGATTGGTAATATTCCATCAATAATTAGTTTTTGTTTTATAAAATAGGCTTTACTACCCTTTGTAGAACCATCAGATGTTCCAAAACAAAACTGGCTAAAGTCTTTTGCATTGATATTTTTCTCTGTAAAATAGTTATCTTTTATATAATCTTGAACTGTTATATCAAAATATAAATCTAAAATTGCAGGTACTTTTTTGTGAGTTAATTTTATAAGCTCTTTAGCTGTCTTAATTGAAGATAGTTTTTTATTTAAATTAAATGTAAAAAAGTTTTTTAATAATGGATTTTTAATATTATCTGTATTTATTTGAATATCTTCATCTTTATTTTCTTCTATAAATAATCCATTTTCAATTAAAAAGTTTTTAATTTTATATGCATTTGTGCCTTCTCTATCACCTTTTGTTTTACCTGATAATAGATTATTTAATGTGTTTAAATCAAAGCCGTTTTGATTACAGAAAGCACTTAAGTTTATGCCAAGATTTTTTTTGATTAATTCTTTTGTATTGTTTATCATTTTGATAGTTTATTGAAATATGTTTTAAAAATAAATTATTGTAAGTATTGCTTAATATATATTAAGCAATAATTTTAAAAAATATATGGAGAATATAATGGAACAAAAATATATGGATTTAATTACATACTTGTCTTTTGTTATACCTATTATGATATCTTCAATTTATATATTTAGATCTAAAAAGCCTAATTTTATCATTATGATTTCATTGAATATATTTTTTTATATAACTTTGATTTTGACTTTATAATGGTTTTTATAAAAATATTTTTTAGTATCTTACTGCTTTTACAGATAGAGCTTTTTGCTAATAATTGTATAGTTCCAAATATTTTATTAGAAACTATAAAAATTACAGAGAATGAAAGAAAATATCCTTTTTTAATTAGAACAAATGAAACTTCAACTTTAAAAGAGTTCAAAAATATAGCAAACTCTTTTGGATATCAAAAAACTAAAGACAGTATGGTAATAAATTGTATTAATCTTGAAAACTGTACAAATATTTCAAATGCTTTAATTAAAAACAATATAACAAATCTTGATTTAGGATTATTTCAAATCAACTACAATAACTTCAAGTATCCGTTATATAGTTATTTTGATAAACAAAAATCTTATCTTAATGCTTGTGAAATAGTTGAAGAAAAAATTAAAATGAATAAAGGAAAATGGAATTGGGAAGTTTTAGCTTCTTATCACTCTATGACACCAAAATATAATAATATCTATAAAAAAAAGCTAATTAACAACTATCGTAAACTATTAACTCAACTATAAAAAGAATAAATTATTTCTAATTTTATAATATTTATATTGTAAGTTATACTTAATATATATTAAGTTATATTTACATAAATTTATTATACGAAGGATTAGAATGAAAAAAATTACATTTTTTTTATTGGTATTGGGTTTAGGTGTTGCATTTGCAGGAACTGGTGATGCTTATGGAGCAAAACCTATTTTTGATAAGGTTGATGCAGCTTTAGGAGATACATATATAGGTGCTTTATTAGCATTAGGATTTTTATGGAAAGCTTACGGAATTTATAAAGAAACAGGAGACTCTTTAAAAGCTTTACCACAAGGTGCATTAGGATTAGGTATTGGTTCATTAACTGCATTAGCTTCAGGAATTTCTGGAGCAATATTAATATGAAAGATAACGGCGACTATATTTATATTCATAAACACATTAAAAATGTGTTTATGATAGGTAACTATGAGTTAGAAGAAGTTTCTATATTACTTGTTGCAATTATTATAGTTTATGTTTTTCAAGAACAATTAAAATTAGGGTTTATGGGAATAATAGTCTATTTAGGTTATTTGGGAATGCTTTGGTTGCATGAACTAAAAGCAACTAGAGTTAAATCTTTTAAATTTCATTTAGCTTACAAATTTGGATTGAAGAATTCTACTAAATTTCCTAAAAGCTATATAAAAGAATTCACTGGTAGTTAGGAAATAAAGATGGATAAAAAAACTTATGATAATGATTTAGATGAAAATAGATACAAGTATAAATGGGTAGTTTTAGTAAATATAGTTCAATTAGCTTGTATTATTATTCTTATTGGTGCAGTTATATATTTTTCTATGAATCAAAAGGTTATTTTAAAATCACCTTATTCAATAAATAAAGATGAAGTTATCGCTGATGGATTTGAAGATTTAGAAAAATTAAACCAATTTGCTTATTATATTAGCACTTTAACTCAAAATATTACTTATGCTAATGCAAATGAACAATTACAAATGCTACTACCTCTTGTTGAAAGTCAAAACTTTGATGAAGTTAAAAAAAATCTTAGATTAGAAGCTATGTATATTATTAGAAATAAGATTACTCAAATCTTTTATGTAAAAAATATTGATATTAACCAAAATTCAAAAACAATAAAGATTAAAGGAATTAGAGAAAGAAGAGTTTCTGGAGAAACTTTAAAAACAAATAACAATGATTATGAAACAGTTGAATTGACTATTGAATATATTGTTAAGTATGGAACATACTTTAGAATAAAAAATATAGGAGTGGAGAAGACAAAATGAAAAAATTGATATTACTAATATTTAGCATTATAAGTTTAAATGCTACAGAAACAGTTAATTACTATGGTGATATAGTGAATATAAAACTATCTCAAGATAGTTGGAATAGGCTTATATTTGATAATGAAATAAATTCAGAACCTATTTTCTCTAAAGAGAAAAATGTAGATATTTATAGAGCAAATAACTCTGTATTTATAAAATTTAAACCTATGGTAAAAGTTGAAGTTGCTGATAAACAAGAGCAAATTTTAGATATAGATTATACAAATGCAAAAAAGAGTGAACTATTTATTTCTACAAATAATGGAACTTATTCTTTTACTATAGAGCCTATAAAGGCAGATGCAAAGACTTATATTATTCAAAATATTCAAAATAAAAATGAAAACCTTTTGAAGTTTGAAGTTAATGAACCAAGAAAGATATTTAAAGATATTACAAAAAATATATTTTTAAATGAAGAAGTTGAAAATTATGAAAAAAACAGACTGAAAACAGAAGCAACTATAATAGAACATGTAACTGTAAATCCACTATATATATTTAAAGGAAAAATATATAGTGCATATTTGTTTAATGTTGTAGCTCGTGAAAATATAGATAGTTTAAATGAAAAGCTATTTTTAAATCTGGATTTAAAAAATAAAAGAGCTATAGCTATCAAAAATAAAAAACTTTTAAAAAATCAATCTACTCAAGTAATTATTATAGTAGGTAATTAAATGGATAGATTATTACAGTTAAAGCAGATTGCATTAAAAATAGGAATACCTTTAATCATAATAGTTTTTTTAATATTTGTTATTGGATCAGGGCTTAATACTCAAGATAAAAAATCAAATATTTCAAATGATACAAATATGAGTTTATTTAAGGAAGATGAACTTGTAGCTACAAGATATACAGATTCAATAGAAGATAAGCTAAACATTGCTGTTTCTAGTCAAGATAATTTAAAATCAGAGAATGAAAAAATGAAAAAAGAGCTTGAATCTTTAAAAAATATGATTTTAGAGAAAGATAAAAAGCCAATAAATTCTCAAAACTTTAAAAATGAAAATTTATATGATAGTTTTCCACAAATACCAGCTTTAATGGAAGAAAGAAATAATTCAAATTTTGATACTGATTTAAAAAAAGAGCCAAAAGTATTATATAGATTAATGGAGCAAAATTTAAATAATACAGAAAATCCTATTGATACAAGTTTTGGAAAAAAAGAAGTTGAAAAAAAAACTAAAGATGTAAAACAAAAACTTTATATCCCAACAACATCTATTTCAAGTGGAGCTTTGCTTCACGGATTAAATGCTCCTACTTCAATGAGTAAACCAATGAGTACAGTTGTTATGATAAAAGATGTAGCTTTCTTACCAAATAGAAAAAAGTTCAATATAAAAGAGTGTAATTTACTTGTAGAAGGATATGGACAATTAAGTGATGAGAGAGCTTATTTTAGATTTGTGAAATTTGTATGTGTAAATGAAGATGGTAAAAAAGTTTATGATACAAAAGCTGAAGGTTATATAACTTCTTTAGTTGATAATAAACAAGGATTACCAGGGCATGTTGTATCTAAACAAAATGAGATGCTAAAAAGAATGTTTCTTGCAGGAGTTTTTGAAGGTGCTGCTGAAATGTTTAAAAATACTGGACAAACTCAAATTTCTTCTCCTTTAGGAACTACAACAACTCAATCTATTGATACAAAAGATAGAGTTAATAATATGCTTGGTGGTGGATTAGGAACTGCTGCTGAAAGTGCAAAAGAGCTCTATTTAGAAAAAGCTAGAAATATTTCTGAAACAGTTGAAATTCTTGCTCAAGATGTTGGATTAGTTTTTACAGATGGTTTAGTTTTAGAACCAGTTGATTTTGAAAAGCAAAAAAAGGATGAGAATGAAAACAATGGCTGAATTATTCATATTGGGATTTATAACTTTTTGTTTTAGTGGTTGTTTAACTCCTTATGACAATGAATTTACTTGTAATCCTGGAATAGTTGGAAAATGTACATCTTCTATTATAGATACTTACAAAGAGACAATAAATGAGATAGATAATAAAGAAAAGGAAAAATAGATGAAAAGATTAATTAAAAATATAACTGTAATAAGTTTGGTTGTAGGTTTTAGTGGTTGTGTTCAAAATAAAACAGTATTAAATACTCCAAATATTAAAACAAACATTGATACAAAATCTATAAAAAATGAACCAATAAAGGAGATACCAATACCTTATGTAAAAGAGAGTAAGTTTATAAAAATATTAGTATTACCTTTTGAAAATTCAGAAAATGATATAGATTATGGTGGATATTTAGAGACAAAACTAGAATCTAGTAAATTTATTTTTGATGACACTTTAAAAAATAAAATTATAGAAGAAGATACAATTGGAGGGATTTGATGTCAATAAATCCTAAACAATGGTTAAAAGAACTTGTAACATTTAATGAAGATTTCGCATCTTTACCTACTAAAAAGTATAAAGAGCTATTTAAAAGAGATAGCATTAGTCAATTTATACGCCCAATTTCAACAACAGAAAATAGTATTAATTGTAATGATGGATATTTTGGCTTTGTTTTTGAGTGTGTTCCACATATTAGAGCTGGTACAAAAACATCAGAAACAATAGAATCTATACTTAAAAAACTTCCAGATGATATATTTATGCAAGTTCATCTTTGGGGTAGTAAAAATATTGAATCAATAATAAATCGTTGGGAGTTTGATCATACTTCACAAAATGAAACTATTAGAGAAGCTATTAAGAGTATAGGAGATTTTTTTAGAGAAAAAACTAATAATTGCATATCTTACTCTATGGAAACATCAATTAAAAATCATAGATTGCTTTTTTCATTTAAAAGTAAAGATGAAAAAAAACTTTTAAATATTAAAAATCATGTAAAAAATATTTTATCTACAAACTCATTTTTTCCATATGAACTAAAGCTTAATGACTTAAAACCAATATTTTGGGAACTTATAAATCCAAAACATAGTTTTAAAGAAATTCCAAAATATGATAATAGAAGATTGTTTAATAAACAAGTTGTAAGTAGTGAAAATATTGTAAAAGTTGAAGACTTATATATTCAAATTGGTAAAAAGAACAATGCTAATTCTTTTATTGGAAAAACTTGGATTGGTCTATCAGTCGCTAGTTTACCAGAATATGCACATATTCAAGATTTTGGTAAAAAATTGGGTGATTATATAACTCAAGCTTGTAATACAAATCAGTTTAATGATACTTTTATGGTTACTCTAAATATTAATAAAGTTGCAAGAAGAGAGAATTTATCTATTGGTAAAAAACAAAACTCTTTAGTAAATAAGAGAGTAAAAAATACAGATACGAAGCTTTTAGATAAAAAAGCTGAAGCACAAAGTGTAAATAGAAGATTGAAAGATTTTGAATCTTTATATAACATGGATTTGGTTATTTTAGTATCTGGCGATAATTATGAATTTGCTGATAAAAATGCTACAAGTATCCAAACATTTTGGGCTTCTGGTGGAGATACTTCTGGAATTGCTTTAGGAAGAACAGATTCAGCACATTTACCAATTTTTCTATCAAATTTACCTTTAGGATTAAATCAAGATTACTTTGATTATATTCAAGGAAATCCTTTTAAACTATTTTCAGATCAAGTTGCGCAATTTGCTCCAGTTGAAGCTGATTTTAAAGGAAATTATCCAAATAATCTTTTTATCTCAAAAAGAGGGCAATTAGCTGGATTTGATTTTTTTCAAACAAGTGCATCTAAAAATGGATATATTATTGCAAAATCAGGAGCAGGAAAATCTGTATTATTGAATTATATGGTACTAAACTCTCATACAAGAGGAGATAGGATATTTATTACAGATATTGGTGGAAGTTATGAGCCAATTTGTAAAGAACTATATGGACAATATATAGAGATTGATTTAGATAAACCAATTTCCTTTAATCCATTTTCAGATTTAAAAGAGCTTAGTTTAGATGATTTAAACTTTTTTAGCGATTGGATTTACTCTCTTGGTGCTTCAAAATTAAAATCAGAAGCTTTAAAATTACAAAATATTATAAAACCAAAGATTCAAGAGATTATTAGAATTTTATTTGATAACTTGGGAGAAAATTTAGAAATTACAAATATTAGAGATGAGATAAGAAAAATAGATGATTCAAGATATCAAGATTTTGCAATAGCTTTAACTCCATTTTGTAAAGGAGAGCTTTATGGAGATTTTCTATCAGGAAAAAGTCAAATAGATTTAAACAATCAATTAGCCGTATTAGAACTTGGGAAAGTTGAGAATATAGCAGAAATTAGAGATGCAATGATATTTATTTGGGAATATCATAAATCTAATGCTGTTTATAAACAAGAAAAAGATGCAGAACATGGAGGTAGAAGAATTCTTGTTATTATTGATGAAGTTCACAAATTCTTGGGAAAAAATGAGATGATGGATGATGCAATAGAACAAGCATATAGAAGATTTAGAAAACATCTTGCTTCAATTTGGATAGCTACACAATCTTTTGAAGATATAAATAATACCGAAGGTTTAACTAGAGCTGGAAGAGTTATTTTAGCAAATAGTCCTTGGAAAATATTTTTAGGTCAAGAAGAGACTTCTTTAAATATGTTATTTGCTTCATCTGCATTTAAATTTGATTATATCGAAGAGCAACTAATTAGGGCTGTTACAACTGTAAAACCAGAGTATTCAGAACTATTTTTAATTACTCCTGATCAACAAAAAATCCCGTATAGGTTAGTTATGAATAAATATTTTTATTATTTAACAACAACAGATCAAGATGATAAAAGAAAAGTTAATAACATAATGAAAATGCATAATTTATCTAAAAAAGATGCAATTAATTTCCTAATAAAAGGAGAACAAGCAGCATGATTGAAATAATTAAAAATATATTAATTACTGTAATAGTAAGTTTGATAGTAGTTCTAACTAATGATTATTTCAATAAAAGTAAAATAGATAATGAAATATTTGTATTTAGTAGTAAAGATTTACTCGATAATAAAAAATTACAAATTAAAAAAGCTTTATTAAATAATGAAGACGTTGATAGTAAAGAAAAAGAATTAGAATTATTGATTAAAACAATCGATTCATTACTAGAAAATATATCTAAATCTTATAATAAGCCTATCTTTCAAAAAGAGCATATATTTAAAGGAAATATTAAAGATTTAACTCCAATAGTTCAAAAAATGCTTATTTCAAAAGGTTTACTATGAGTAAAAATCTTTTATTATTTACTATATTCTTGATGATTTTTTTCCATGGTATTTATACTTTAAGTAAATCTTATAAAATAGGATTTAGTGCTACTCCATCTTTACCTTACTATCTATTTTTAATTGATAAAAAAGATTTAGATTTCAAAAAAAATGATTTGATAGTTTTTAAATATCCAGGAGAAGATATTTATAACTATAAAAAAGATGAACAGTTTGTAAAAATTGTATCTTGTATATCTGGAGAAAGTTTAATTACAAATGAAAATTATGAATATTTTTGTAATGGAGAGTTTATAGGTAAAGCTTTATTAAAAGATGGAGAGGGGAAAAGTTTAAAACCTTATGTTTTTAATGGAGTTATTCCGAATAACAAATATTTTGTTAGTGGAATACATCCTAAGTCTTGGGATAGTAGATATTTTGGATTTATTGATAAAAATAGAATTATAGCAACTGCAAAAGGACTGATATGAAAAAGTTTATTTTATTGATTATATTATTTAGTTCATTCTCTCAAGCTGGGAGTATGCAGAGTTTTTTAGATGATAGCATAAATGCTGCTGTTGAAAATCCAGGATATTACCAAAGTCAAACAAGAGGTTTATACACATTAGGTTCAGGAAGATTGAGATTTAACAATAATCAATCTTTTTCACCATTTCATTTAGAAGCTCCAAGATTTGGTATGGGATGTGGTGGAATAGATGCTACATTTGGAGGATTTTCTTATTTGAATGTTGATTATTTAGTTGAAAAATTAAAAGCAATAAGTGCAGCAGCTCCAGCTTTTGCTTTTCAAATGGCATTGGGTGTTTTATGTGAAGATTGTAAAACTACATTAAACTGGCTTGAAAATATTGCTAACCAGATAAATAATTTTAATATGGATACTTGTAAAGCAAGTAAAAGAATAGGTGAATTTGCAGCAGACAAACTATTGACTGCAATTGATTCAAATATGAGTAGTGGACAAAGTAATAATTTTATTTCAGCTACAGAAAGTGCAAAATCAAATCAAGAATCTACATGGAGTGATTACTTAAATACAGTTTCATATTATATGGGGGGAAATACTGAATTAGCAAAAGAAGCTACAAAAGATGCAATTTTACAAGGAAGTTTAATAGAAGAAGCTATAGAAAAATCAAGTTCATTAGATGTATCTATTCTAGGAGAAGATCCAAATAAAGGAAATTTGTTTACATCAATTGTAAGAGCTATGATAGGTGATGTTGTAGGTTATAAATCTCAACTATCAGGTTCTCAAGCTAAAGAAGCTGGAAGTCCAAATGGTACACCAAAATTAAAATTTATTCCTAGACAAAGTATTGAGTTTAAATCTTTTTTAGAAGGTGGTAAAAATATAGAATACGTTTATGTAAAAACAAATTCAGATCATAAAGGTATGCCAACAGTTATTTCTGACAAAACAAATTTTATAGGTATTAAGGAGATATATAAAACAAGATTAGGAAGTATTTTATCTTCTATGAAGAGTAAAACAGAAATTTCACAAAATGATAGAAAGTTTATAAATAGTTTGCCTCTTCCAATTGCAAAATATCTAAATACTCAAGTTTTAGCAGCAATTGATGATATAGATAGTTTAGTTGAGTATTTAGCAATACTTGAAACTAAAGCATTTATTGATTTTATTATTACAACTACAAGTAAAGCACTTAGTTTTAAAATAATAAATTCTTCAGATAAGCAAGAACCACAAGATGTAAAAGATTTTCTTATTTCAATTAGTGAAAATTCAATAAATTTTAAAAAAGAGACAAATACATGGTTTGATAAATCTTTAAAAGAGTGGCAACAAAATAAAACTATAAATGATTACTATATAGGTTTAGAGCAAAGAATGAAATCAAGATTAGCAAATTCTGGAGTTTTTAATGCATATTTTTAGGATATATAAATTAGTAGTCATACTAATAGAACAAGCCGAAATAGAATATTTTCAGTATAAAGAGAATAATCAAAATAGTAAAAATTTGCGAGTATTAAAATATCAATTATCAGATTTACATGAAATTAGAAGGTTTATAAAAAAATTCATAATTTTAAATAAAAAATATAAAAGGATTAAAAATGTTTAAAAAAGTATTAATTTCATCATTAGTTGTTAGTTTTTTAAGTGCTACAACTATAATAGAAGAAAAAGAGTTTGATTTAGTTCAAAGTATTATTCCTGGGACAAAGATAGAAAAAGTTAAAGCTAGTGTAATAGTAAATGGTATGTATGAAGCATATTTTGAAGATGGTAGTTTAATGTATGTTATTCCAGATAAAAGATTACTTTTTATGGGAGAAATTTATACAAATACAGGACAATCATTAACTCAAAAAAGTATAGAGAACTATAAAACTACCAATAATATAAAAGATCCTCTAGATGAAAGTATAGAAAATTTAAAAGTTGTTTCTATTGAAAATCAAAAGTATCTAAAAGAGCTTTTTGAAAATGGAATTTTAGATTTTAAAAACAAAAATCAAAAGTATAATATTGTGCTTTTCAAATCTCTAAGTTGCCCATATTGTAAAAAACTCGATGAATTTTTAAAAGATAAAAATATAACTATCTCAAATTATTTAGCTCCTACAAAAGATAGTGAAGAATATTATACTTCAAAATATAATATAAAGGATTCAGCTTCTAAATTAAAACAACAATTAGAAATTGTAAATAGAAAAATAAAAGGATTTGGTGTTCCATTTGCTTTAATTATTGATAAAAACTATAACTTAGTTGATACAATTCATGGTTTTGATGAAGATAAGTGGAAGAGATATATTGATGAAAAATAGACTATTTCTTTTGATTTTGCTATCTTCAAGTATTCTGTTAGATCGGAAGAGCACACGTCTGAACTCCAGTCAC
>OBMA010002418.1_pt1 | contig 10889 bp, 9 predicted proteins | sample 1539141 | NCBI WGS metagenome assembly OBMA01 (sample SAMEA3991484, study PRJEB22521) | metagenome | biome: anthropogenic terrestrial biome; feature: sewage plant; material: raw primary sludge | place: Sweden | collected 2012-09-26 | reverse complement strand
TCAGAGCGATTAAGAGAGATGCTTTATTAGAAAACGTAGTGGTAAATGAATATGGTGAAATAGACTATAAAGATGGTTCTATTACAGAAAACACCAGAGTTTCTTATCCAATCTATCACATCAATAAAATTGTACTTCCTTCTAAAGCAGGTCACGCTAAAAAAATCGTTTATTTATCAGCAGACGCATTCGGAGTATTGCCTCCAGTTTCTGTATTGAATGATGATCAAGCACAATACCACTTCCTTTGCGGTTATACTTCTAAATTAGCAGGTACAGAAAGAGGTATTACAGAACCTACACCTTCATTCTCTCCAGCATTTGGCGAGGCATTCCTTACATTACACCCAACCATGTATTCTAAAACATTAATCGGGAAAATGAAAGAACACGGTGCTAAAGCTTATTTAGTAAACACCGGTTGGAATGGTACAGGTAAGAGAATTTCTCTTAAAGACACCAGAGCAATTATAGATGCTATTATAGATGGTTCTATTGATAGCGCTCCTAAAACGGTAGTTCCTGTAATGAATTTAGAAATTCCTACTTCTTTACCAAAAGTTTCTGAAGGAATTCTAGATCCTAGAGATACCTATGCAAGCCCAGCAGAATGGGAAGAAAAAGCAAAATCTCTAGCTGCAAAATACATTGCGAACTTTGAGCAATATACAGATACAGAAGAAGGTAAAAGATTAGTAGCGGCTGGTCCACAAATCTAATTTTTATCAAATTCAAAACAACCAAAAATCCTCGGCGTAAGTTGAGGATTTTTTTTTGAACCTACATTTCCCTTCATGTAAATTACATAAAACGTTTAACCCAAACTATACAATAGAATTTAGAAAGTACCAAAGGGGCGATTTAATAAAGAATAAGATGAAAGTCCTATCAAAAAAAGAGTTAAATTGATGAAATAAACTTTCTATGCGTAATTTGTGTTCAACTTTTTTATTTGGGCGCTATTCCCGTCTTCGGTTCCCGCTTCCCGAGGCCAAAGCTACTGCCAAAGCATTTCGGGAGAGCTCCACCTACGCCGGAGCGCAAAGAAGAGTTTTTTTCACAAAAAATGATACAGATAAAAAATCCTTTCAATAATCGAAATGAATGAAAGGATTTTTACATTTTATATTTTTAGAGAATTACAAACTTAATACGGCCAATCTATATCCATCTATTCCAAAACCAGAAAGCACGGCGTTTGTATATGCTGCCGTTACAGATTTTTGTCTGAATTCTTCACGTTGATAGATATTACTGATGTGTACCTCTATTTTTCTTTTTTTAACGTTTTTAAGCGCATCTGCGATTGCGAAAGAGTAGTGTGTAAAAGCACCAGGATTAATCACCAAAGCATCATAATCTTCGTTTTGAATTCTGTCTATTATACCACCTTCGTAGTTAGATTGATAATACATCAATTCGTGTTCAGAGAATTGAGTTTTTAGTTGTTCTAAGACATCTTGCATACTGGTATTTCCGTAGATTTCAGGTTCACGAGTTCCTAATAAATTGAGATTAGGGCCGTTGATGATTAATATTTTCATTACTTTATTTGGAATTATATATCAAAGATAAGAAAAAACAAAAAACCTTCGGAATTTTCCGAAGGTTTTGTAGCCCGTAGGGGAATCGAACCCCTCTTACCAGAATGAAAATCTGAGGTCCTAACCGATAGACGAACGGGCCAGATTTTATTCTTACGCTAACTTGTTAACGTGTTTTGTTAACTTGCTTTTTAGGTTAGCCGCTTTATTCTTATGAATAATGTTTTTCTTTACTAATTTATCTAATAAAGAGATAACTTTCGGCAATTGCTCAGTAGCAGCTGCTTTGTTTTCTTCATTTCTTAATACTTTCACAGCTGTTCTAGCAGTTTTGTGATAGTATCTGTTTCTCAATCTTCTTTTCTCAGATTGTCTGATTCTCTTAAGTGCTGATTTATGATTTGCCATAATTGTTTCTGAAATGTGGGTGCAAAGATAAAAACTATTTTTTAATTTGCAAATTATTTTTTAATTTTTTTTAAAATTTGTAGCCTATAGGGGAATCGAACCCCTGTTGCAAGAATGAAAATCTTGAGTCCTAACCACTAGACGAATAGGCCAATGATTTTTTCAGGGTGCAAAAATATGAACTTTTTTTTATTTAGCAAAAATTTTTCTAATTATTTGTAAACTTTTTCTATTATGGTATTGGTAATGCCTTTGTCTTCTAATTCTTTTTGAAGTTTTATCGCTGCTTCTAATGAATTTACATTGCCATAAGTATAATAAAAAGTACCATCTGCCTTTTCTCTTTCTACATTTTCTAGTGTTTTTAGAATAGGAGATGATTTAGGGAGTTTTTCCTTTCCTGTATATACTTCTATTCTGTAGTATCCTGTATTCATTTTTTGATTAGGAATAAAACTAATGGCTGTAGCATTTTTGAATCCAGCGTCTTTTGCGGTTTTTAGATTAGCCTCTTTTATAGATGCGAAGTTTGTAACACTGTAATAGTATTTATAAAGTCCGTTTTCCTTTACTGTTAAGATGTATTTTAATCCTCTCAGAGCAGGGGCGTCTTCAGAATATTTAGTAGGCGTACTCATAAGTAAGACTCTGAAATCATTTTTAAGCGGAAGTTCTTTCGGTTTTTCTTCTTCCACTTTTTTCTGATTTCTATCCATTCTTTTTTTGTAAGTAACTATCGCGTCATAGATAGACTCAGCTATTTCTTTTTGTCCGTCTTCTGAAGTGATATACACTGCGTCATCATAATTGTTTACAAAACCTGTTTCTATAAGAATAGAAGGCATTGCATTCATTCTTAAAACGTGTAAATTTTCTTGTTTTACACCTCTGGAAGGTCTTTTTCCGTTTTTTACAAGATTGTCTTCTACATAATTTCCTATGTATAAACTGCCTTCTAAATATTTACTTTGTTGAATTTTTAACGCAATTAAAGATTCTGGTGAATCTGGGTCATAAGTAGCAAAAACTTCTTTATCTTTTGCATCTAGAAAAATTACATCATTTTCTGCTTTTGCTATTTCTAGATTGGTTTTGTTTTGTGCAGGGCCTTGTACGAAGGTTTCTGTTCCTCTGGCAGCGGTGCTAGATGTTTTGGAGGAATTTACGTGAACAGAAATAAATAAATCTGCATGACTTCTGTTTGCCAATGTGGTTCTGTCTAAAAGAGAAGGAAATTCATCTATTTTTCGGGTATAGATTACTTTGAAGTCTTTGTCTTTTTCTAATAATCTTCCTAATTTTAAAACTACAGCTAGGGTTACGTTTTTTTCCATCACAGTTCCTAGGTCTGTATATTTTCTAGTGGCACCTATATCTTTACCGCCATGGCCTGCATCGAGTACTATGATAAACTTTTTTTGAGCCTGATATTGTGCCGAAAAGAACAAAAATACTGTTAAAGTTATATTAAATAGAATATGATGTAGTTTCATTTTTCAAAAATTATTAATTTTGAGGCCTAATTAAATAGAAACCTTGTTTAAAAACATTTTCAAAAATACCCTACATATTTTAATTATCCTAATTTTTAACAATTTTTTAGCACAAAATAAGCAGGAAGTTGTTACTAAAAATAGTGATAAAACTACTGTTGTTACTAAAAAAGACACCATAAAAGTAGAAAAAGAGCAACTAGATGATATTGTACATCATAAAGCTGATAGAGAGCGAAATGATGTTCAAAAAAAGATGAGCTACCTTAATACCAATGCAGAAGTTTCGTACGGAGATATGAAAATTGAAGCAGATTATATTCAGATAGATTGGGATAAAGGGATGATCTTTGCCAGAGGTAAACTAGATTCTCTAGGAAAGGTAAAAGAACCAGCTACTGCTACACAAGGCGGGAAAAAATACGAATACAACGAGTTTAATTACAACTATAAAACCAAACAGGCTATAGCATACAACGCCAGAACCGAAGAAAGTGAAGGGGTAATAGTTGCCGAAAAAACAAAAAAAGTAAGTGATTCTGTTTTTTACCTAAAACGAGGAAAATATACAACAGATGATTATTTTCTAAAGAAAAAAGATACCATAGCAGATTATTATTTGCTAGCTCCTGATATTAAACTAGTTAAGACCAAAGATAATTCTAAGCTAATTACAGGGCCTATACAGATGTATATAGAGCAAGTTCCTACGCCGCTTATTCTTCCTTTTGCGATTTTACCAATGACGGAGAAAAGAATGGCAGGAATTCTAATCCCAAGTTTTGGAGAGAGACAAGAAGTAGGTTTTTTCTTAAATAGTTTAGGCTGGTATCAACCTTTTGGGGAACATTTTGATCTTAAAACTTATGTAGATTACTACACCAAAGGAAGTTGGAATATAAGACCAGAGCTAGCTTATAGGAAAAAATATAGGTACAATGGCTCTTTTCGAGCAGAAATGGGAACTACGATAAGAGGAATAAAAGGTCTAGACAATTATTCTAAAAGTAGTGTATATAACATTGCATGGACGCACACTCAGGATTCTAAAGCCAATCCTTTTTTTACATTTAGTGCATCCGTTAATATTACCAGCAGTAAGTTTTATAATAACACGGTAAATAATAATAATATCTTTAATCAAAATGTATTAAACGCTCAGCAGAATTCTACAGTAAGTATTACCAAAAGGTTTCTTAATTTGCCTGTTACCATCACAGGAACAGGTAGTTATTCTCAGAATTTCAGTACAGGTCTTACAGATATTAGATTGCCTCAACTTAACGTAGCGATTAATCAGTTTTATTTATTTAAACCTAAAACAGGAGTTAGAACTGGGCTTCTAGAAAATATTAATGTAAATACTGGTTTACAATTCAGTAACTATGTTTCTGGAGTTAAAAATGATGACCTATTTACCAAGACAATGTGGGATAAAATGCAAACTGGTGCTAAAAACAACATCTCATTAAGTACCAATACTACCATTGCTAAATTTTTTACTTTTTCACTATCTGGTAATATTGACAATGTTTTTACCACCAAAACGATTTCTAAATCTTACAATCCGATAAGCAATCAACTGGTAACTACCCAAAATAAAAATTTGTCTGGGTATTCTACTTATTCTGCTTCGGCTAGTTTACAAACGGTTTTGTATGGGATGCTAAAATTTGGAAAAAACTCCAGAATTCAGGCGATTAGACATATGGTTACCCCTAGTATTAGTTTTAATTATACGCCAGATTTTGGGAAAAGTAGCTTTGGATATTATAAAAATTATTATAATGAGAGAGGGATTCTTACCTCATATTCTATTTTTGAAGGTGGAATGTTTGGTAGCCCTAGTCAAGGTTTGCAGCAATCTATAGGCTTCAATATTAGCAATAACCTAGAGATGAAGGTGAAAAGTAAATCAGACTCTACTGGTGTGAAAAAGGTGAAAATTTTTGAAACTCTAAATGTTTCAGGAGGGTATAATTTTGCTGCGGAAAAATATAAATGGTCTGTAATAAGTGTAAGTACACAAACTTCTTTCTTTCAAAATAAAGTGAGTGTAAACTCTAGTATGAGTATAGACCCGTATCAAATAATCTTTGCGCCAGGAGAAACTACAGGAACCAGAACAGAAAATTTCGGACATTTTAGTGTTCAGAGTTTTACGTTAGGTTTTTCAGTTCCTTTAACCAATGAACTTTTTGGCAAGAAAGAAGATCTTTCTAAAAAATACAAAACAAAAGGCGAAATTAGGAATGAAGTCTATAATTTTGATGAAGATAATTATGCCAGATTTAATCAACCATGGACTCTTAACCTTAATGTAAACTATGGCTACCAAAAAAATGCCACCAAATTTGGAACTAAAGTAGCTTCTGTAGGAATAGATAGTACTTTAAAATTAACACCATATTGGAGTCTTTCAGGTAATACCAATTATGATTTCGTTTCGCAAAAATTAGCCTATACTAGACTTGGTTTTAATAGAGACCAGAGAAGTTTTACCTTTAGTTTTAATTGGGTTCCTTTCGGGCAATACAAGGTTTATGATTTTTTTATCAGCATAAAAGCAAACATCCTAAAAGACGCAGTGAAGTATAAAGAAAGAAGTTTTACACCATCTACTAGAACTGCTTTTTAGATTAGTATAAAAAATATATATTTGCGAAATCTAATTTTAAACATTTCGGTGTAATTTAATTTGGTACTAAATAAGAAAAAAATGAGCAAGAAAGTAATTTCTACCAGCAAAGCGCCTGCTGCAATTGGGCCTTATTCTCAGGCAAACTTCATCAATGGAGTTTTATATATTTCTGGGCAAATTCCTATTGATCCGGAAACAGGAAACTTAGTAGATGGAATAGAAAAAGAAACGCATCAGGTAATGAAGAATCTAAAAGCGATTTTAGAAGAAGCGGGGATGTCTTTTTCTAATGTAGTAAAAGCAACTATTTTCCTAAAAAGTATGGATGATTTTGCAGCGATGAATGAAATTTACGCCTCTTATCTAGATGCTAATAATTATCCTGCAAGAGAAACAGTACAAGTGTCTTGTCTTCCAAAAAATGTGAGTGTAGAAATATCAATGATCGCACACCAGTTTTAGATGAATTTTTTAAGAAATACATTGGGTGTTTTACTTGGTCTCGGCGTAGCTGCGATCGTTATTTCATTTGGTGTAAGGATAGATCCTTCTTGGCGAGATAGTTATGATGGATTGTCACCTTTCGAGCATTGGGAAAGAGTTTTGTCTAATGTAAAAGAAGACTCTGGTTTTTTCTGGACATTGCTTTTTTCTTCTGGTATAGGAGCTACAATAGGTGGTGTAGTAACCGCAGTAATTGTGAAATATGCCAAAGTAGCATACGCTATTTTAATTGGATTTATTATGTTGTTTATTGCGATGCTAGATATTATTATATTTCCTTATCATCCTACGTTTTATAAAATTTTAATTTTTATTATCTACTTTCCATTTTCTTGGATTGGCGGAAAAATAGTAGAAGTGATTTTTGAGAGAAAAAAAAGAAAATTACAAAGAACAACATAAAAAAGCCTTCCGATATTGATTCGGAAGGCTTTTTAGTTAAAGTGATTATTTATTTCTAAGGCATTTTAAAACCTCCTGTTCTTATTTGTCCAAAATCATCTACAAATTTTATTTGTACATTTCCAGAGTAGCCATTTAGTATTTTTTCGATATCTTTTTGACTATTTACTGGTTTTCCGTTTACTTCCATAATTACATATCTGTCTTGCACTCCTATTTTGGCAAGTTCACCTCCTTCTGTTATGTTTTTGGTAAGAACACCACTGTCTAGACCATATCTAACTTTAGTGTTTTCACTTAGAGAATCAAATTCTCCACCTATTTTTTCACTTACGGTAAGATCAGATTTACTTCTAAAAGAGGTGTTCCCTTTTTGATCTTTTAAGGTAACATTGGTGGTTAATTGGCGACCGTCTCTAGTATATGATACAGTAACTTTATCACCAGGTCTTTTGCTTCCGATAGCTGCAGATAAATCTGCGAAAGAATCTATTTTAGAATTATCTATTTTAGTAATTATATCACCTTTTTTGATTCCTGCATCTTCTGCACCAGATTTTTCTGTAACTTCTCTTACAAAAATTCCGCTTCCAGGTTTTATATTGGTCTTATTTTGACTGTTATAAATTGCTACTTGGTCTTCATCTGATAAATCTAAAGAACCAACACCTAAGAAACCTCTTTGCACTAAACCAAATTTCTTGATGTCTTCTACTACCTTTTTAGCCAAATTAGCAGGGACTGCAAAGCCATAGCCTTCATAATAACCTGTGTTAGAAGATATAGCAGAGTTTATGCCTATTAAATCACCATTAGTGTTTACCAATGCACCGCCAGAATTTCCGGGGTTAATAGCAGCGTCAGTTTGTATAAAACTTTCTATTGGAGTTCTAGAATTTCTACTTAATAAATCTATACTTCGTCCTTTTGCCGAAACAATACCTGCAGTTACAGTAGAATTTAATCCTAATGGATTTCCTACTGCTAGTACCCATTGTCCTACTTCTACCATATCAGAATTAGCAAAATTTAAGTAAGGTAAACCGCTTTCTTCAATTTTTAGAAGCGCAATATCTGTACTAGGGTCTGTACCAACTAGTGTAGCGACATAACTTTTTTTATTACTAAGCACTACTTCTAGTTTATTAGCACCTGCTACTACGTGATTATTAGAAATAATATATCCATCAGGTGAGATGATTACACCACTTCCTAATCCAGATGGTCTAGCAGGTTGGTTCTGCTGCGGTTGTTGCTGTTTTTGTCTGGGAGAACTGTCACCGAAAGGGCTCCCGAATGGTCCGAAAAATTGATCGAATAAATCTTGTTCAGACATTCTGTTAGATGATGTCTTATTCTGATAATTTTTAATGCTCACTACTGCGGGAACTGTAACTTTGGCAGCCTTTACGAAGTCTTCTCCATTGGCTGCGCCTATTCCTGCAAATTGTGCATTATTCTTAGCTTCGTGAAAATAAGAAAAATCGCTGTTGTTTCCTCCACTAGTATCAAAATACTTGATAGCACCAAACGTTGTGGCACCTGATAAAACACCTACAACAGCTAAAGGCAATAATTTTTTTAAACTGTCCATAATTTCTAATTCTTAATTTTTTAATAGTTTTATTACAACAAATTTAATGCAAAATTAGTGTCAACTAAATTATTAGTGTTACAGATTTAACAAAGTTTAACGTGTTTTAAATTATTTTATAATTCTTTTAAAAAAAATTAAATCATACAAACTGCGTATTGTGACATTTTATGTATAATTATATTTTTGAATAAACAAAAAAGTAATAAACATTTTATTTCTTATGATTGTATCCCTATCAATTATTGTATTAATCATTTCTCTGATTTACTATCTTAGTAAGAGAAAAATTCGCTATTAAGTACTATAGAGTGTATCTATTTTCTGGCTTTTTAGAATAATTCTAAAAAAACTATCTTTGCAAAAAAATTCAATAAATTTAGAATGACAAAAAGCGGTAGAATAGAATTGATGTCTCCTGCAGGAGATTTTACATCATTGCAAGCAGCAATAGATAATGGGGCAGATTCTGTATATTTCGGAGTAGAGCAACTTAATATGCGTGCAAGAGCATCTATGAACTTCACGATTGATGATTTACCAGAAATTTCTAGAAGATGTAAAGAAAAAGGAGTAAGAACTTATCTTACTCTTAATACGATTATATATGATCACGATCTTTCTATCATAAAAACCTTGTTAGATAAAGCAAAAGCTGCTGACCTTACCGCTGTAATTGCGATGGATCAGGCAGTAATTGCCTATGCCAGACAAATTGGGATGGAGGTGCATATTTCTACTCAAATTAATATCACCAATATAGAAACGGTAAAATTTTATGCCCTTTTTGCAGATACAATGGTGATGAGTAGAGAATTATCTATTAGTCAAATCAAGAAAATTTGTCAGCAAATAGAGAAAGAGCAAATTAAAGGGCCATCTGGTAATTTAGTAGAAATAGAAATTTTCGGACACGGTGCACTTTGTATGGCGGTTTCAGGGAAATGTTATCTCAGTCTTCATTCTCATAATTCATCTGCTAACAGAGGTGCTTGTAAACAAAATTGTAGAAAAAAATACACTGTTATAGACCAAGAATCTGGTTTTGAAATTGAATTGGATAATGAATATATGATGTCTCCAAAAGATCTTTGTACCATTGGTTTTCTAGATCAAATTACAGATGCTGGTGTGAAGGTTCTTAAAATTGAAGGAAGAGGTAGAGCGCCAGAATATGTAGCTACTGTTACCAAATGCTACAGAGAAGCTATCGACAGTATTGCAGACGGAACTTTTAGTACTGAGAAAGTAGAAGACTGGATGAAGCAATTAGAAACTGTTTATAACAGAGGTTTTTGGAGTGGTTACTATCTAGGGCAAGAACTAGGAGAGTGGTCTCCAAATTCTGGTTCTAATGCTACTCAAAAGAAAATTTATATAGGTAAAGGAAGACACTTCTATCCAAAATCTAATATTGCAGAATTTTTAATTGAAGCCTACGATTTGAATATTGGTGATAGAGTTCTTATCCAAGGTCCTACAACTGGTTCTCAAGAAATGGAAGTGGCAGAAATGATGGTTGACGGAAAAGGAGTTGCTGAAAATGCTACAAAATCTGATGTTATCACTTTCAAAACAGAGTTTAGAGTTCGCCCAAGTGATAAATTGTACAAAATTGTTCAGGCGTAATGGTAATTGTAACGCTTCAAAGAGATAAATGTATTGGCTGTAATTATTGTGCAGAATTTGCGCCAGAGTACTTTCGTATGTCAAAAAAAGATGGAAAATCTGTACTTCTAAAATCTACAGATAAAAAGGGGTTCTTTACCATTAAAACTCCAATTCCAGATGCTTTTGAGCCTTGCGAAAAAGCCGCAAAAGCTTGCCCTGTAAAGATAATTTCAGTAAAAGAAATTTAAAATGCTTAAAAAAAATTTAAGAGAAAAGTATTTAGAAAAAAGAAAAACCTTGTCTATAGATGAGGTTAATTTTTTGTCTGATAAAATTTTCGAAAAATTTATTTTACAATTTAATGTATCTGAAAATCAAAACGTTCATGTTTTTTTGCCTATTTCTAAGCTCAATGAAATTAATACTTTTTCTTTTATAAAACAGCTTTGGGAGATGAAAATTAATGTTTTTGTCCCTAAAATTCATCAAAATAAAATTATTTCAGTAAAATTTACTCCCCAAACTTTATTAAAAGAAAATTCCTGGGGAATTCTAGAGCCTGTTTCTAGTACAAATGAAGAAAATACTTTTGATTATATAATAACACCACTTTTATATTGTGATAAAAACGGGAATAGAATAGGCTACGGAAAAGGATTTTATGACCAATTTTTTAAAACAATTAATGCTGA
>OBMA010002413.1_pt1 | contig 10901 bp, 7 predicted proteins | sample 1539141 | NCBI WGS metagenome assembly OBMA01 (sample SAMEA3991484, study PRJEB22521) | metagenome | biome: anthropogenic terrestrial biome; feature: sewage plant; material: raw primary sludge | place: Sweden | collected 2012-09-26 | reverse complement strand
TATTCTGATGAAATTGAGATACCTGATATCAGCCGTTGTGTGTGCCATCTGCATAACAGATGGCATGGCCCAGCAACTACCTGTAAAGCGACATACCAATATCGCTTTTGGAATAAATAAGCGTGCCGCCGATTCTCTGTTGGTGAGCAAGTTGGACATCGGACCGGTAAGCAATACCGACTCCATGCACGGATTACAGTTAGGTGTGCTTACAAGTGTGGTGAGGCGTGAGATGACGGGCGTGAACATCGGCGGTCTGTTCTCTCTCACCGGAGGCAATGCCCGTGGTGCGCAGATTTGCGGGGCCATAAATTCTGTGGGCGGAGAGATGCGTGGATTGCAATTCTCTTTTGTATCCAATGTGTCCCGGGTGCTCAATGGCTTCCAGATATCAGGTTTCACCAATATTTCGACAGCCCCTTTTCGCGGCGCCCAGTTAAGTTTTGTTACGAACATATCGAATGGAGTGAAAAGAGGATTGCAGTTAAGTATGGCATCCAACATCAGTTCGTCGTATATGCGCGGATTGCAGATTGGTGCCTACAACTATGCCGACACGCTCAATGGTTCGCAGGTGGGACTGTTTAATGTGTGCTTGTCCCATCCGAGAGGTGTGCAGATAGGACTGCTCAACTATAGTCGTGACACCGTGACACACAAGATAGGGCTGGTGAATTTGAACCCCAAGACACGTATAGACATCCTTGAATTTATAGGGACATCGTCCAAGTTGAACTTCGGCTTACGTTTCCGCAACCGCAGCACGTACAGCATTGTGGGTGTGGGAACGCATTACATGGGGCTTGACAAGCGTTTCTCGGGCGCACTGTTTTACCGTCTGGGGCAATATTTCGACATCACGCCACGATGGAGTATCAGTTCCGACATCGGATATTATCATGTAGAGACGTTTCAGGAGAATTCCTCTGACAAGCCCCAACGGCTCTTTTCGCTGCAGCTCCATGTGAATGCCGACTACAAGATAAACCGGTATGTGGGTGCGTTCGCATCCATCGGCTATAGCGATACCCGCTATTACCATAACGCCCGTGAATATGGTAACCGCCCAATCGTTGAGGCCGGGCTGGCTTTGAAATATGGTAAAAAGCAAAACACAGCTTTCCCGAAGCTTTCCCTGAAGAGTGGTGGTGTGGCAGACTCGCTGTCTGTTCTTACGCCTTTGGGGGATGTCTGTGGAGATGATACATATAATTACCTGCGGCCTCATGCAAAACAGTATTGGAAAGGGATTGCCGAGACTGCCGGAATCAATGTGGCGGTGCATTGTTTCGACCGTTTCGTGCTGAACGAAGCGTTTGCGAAGGTGAACCTGCACACCATCCACCACAATCTGAAAAACGGTTTCGTGTGGGACAATGACAAGTTCTCCACCAATCTTTTCGCCCATCCTTATCACGGTAATCTGTATTACAATTCAGCCCGTTCCAGCGGACTCACCTTCTGGGAGTCGGCTCCATACACACTGGGTGGAAGTCTGATGTGGGAGACATTAGGCGAGATTGAACCGCCTGCCATCAACGACCTCATGGCGACATCGTTTGGAGGTATCTGCATAGGTGAGATTTCCCACCGCATAAGCAATATCCTGCTTGATGACAGCCAGCGCGGCTTCAACCGTTTGCTGCGCGAGCTGGCCGCCACGGTGATATGTCCGATGAAGGAATTCAACCGCATTATCAGCGGCGAGGCGTGGAGGGTGAGTGGCAAATACTATAAATACCACGATTTCGAACGCTTCCCCGTAGACCTCTCGATGTCGTTTGGTGACAGGTATCTTGCCGATAACGGGGCGCTGTTCAGGGGCGAACACAATCCTTATATCAACATTTTTATGGAATATGGCGATCCTTTCAATGAGGAAGAAAACAAACCCTACGACTTCTTCTATGCCGAGGCCACATTCGGATTCAGCGCCAACCAACCGCTAATCAACGGACTTCACCTGATGGGGCGTATCTGGGGGGCACCCGTTTATACGGGAAACAAAATGAAAGCGGAATTCGGTATATTCCAGCATTTCAATTATTATAACTCCCAACCGGTGAAAGACGGCACACAGCTCACGCCATATCGTATATCCGAAGCCGCCTCGTTCGGTCCCGGCATGATATTCTCATTCCCGAAGGTGGGGGCGCTCACCCGACTGGAACAGCGTGTTTTTCTCTCGGCAATACTGCTGGGCGGCACCAAGAGCGACTATTACAACGTGATAGACCGCGACTACAACATGGGTAGCGGCTTTTCCGTCAAGACCAAGACGCACATGGAATTTCGCGATCTGGGACGTTTTATCCTGCACACTGACTATTACCGCATCTTCACCTGGAAAGGGTATGAAGGCAAAGATCTCACCACCATCGACCCGCTCTATCTCAATGCTCAGGGCGACCATGGCAATGCCGCGCTGCTGGTGATGAACCCTATATGGGAGTTTGACTTACGCGGTGCTCTCAGTGCCGTGCTCTCAGGTTCATATTATGTGCGCAACACGCACTATACATATCATGACGATGTGCAGGCAAAGACGTTTGAAATAAGGATAGGACTGACGTGCCATTTATGAAATCATAGAATATGAAGAAAATAACTATATTATTACTGTTCCTATTTGTAATGGGCGGCGCAGCCGTGGCACAGCATCGGCTGAGCAAGACGGCCCAGTCGCTCGAAAGACAGGGCTACGAAAATGTGCAGACTTTGGACCCGTCGATATTCGTGAGTCTGATGTACGCGCGCGCCGACAACTTCACCGGCAGCGTGCTCTATGATGACTTGCGCGAGGCTTATCTGCATCCAAATGCCGCCCGGCGGCTCCTCCGTGCCCAGAAACGGCTCAAACAGTTGCGCCCGGACCTGAGTCTTAAAATTTATGATGCCGCCCGCCCGATGTCCATACAGCAGAAGATGTGGGACAGGGTGAAGAAAACCCCTGCCTATTTTTATGTGAGCAATCCCGCTCATGGCGGCGGACTCCATAATTACGGACTGGCAGTAGACATCACGCTCTGTAACGTCCATGGCGACAGCTTGCCCATGGGGACTAAGGTGGATTATATGGGAGCCGCTGCGCACATAGACAACGAGGCGCATCTGGCGGCTGTCGGCCGTATAAGCAGGCAGGCACTGGCAAACCGGCGGTTGTTGCGCGAGGTGATGAGATATGCCGGTTTCCGTCCGTTGCGCACCGAGTGGTGGCACTTCAATTATTGCAGCAGGGCTGTGGCAAAGAGAAATTACCGCGTAATAAAATAACAATAAAACTGTCCCTGCGGCACATGCCGGACGAGCTCGGTATGTGCCGCAGGGACAGACATTATCATAATTATGATTGACCAGACACGTGAATTCATAGATTCCAATGCCGATGGCGATGTCCGCAGACTCGCTCTGCAGGCAGCGCGTTATCCCGATGTGGACATGCCGGTGGCTCTAGACCAGATTGCCGGGCGCCAGACGGCGCGTGGCAAACTGCCTTCGTGGGCTGCCATTGATGGTATCGTATATCCGCCGCACCTGTCGATGGAGCAGTGCTCATCGGAATTTACAGCGCGATACAAAGCCCGCGTGGCGGCAAGAATAGCCGGTTCGGTGAGAGAAAGACTCGTTGATTTGACCGGTGGATTCGGTATTGACTTTTCGTTCATGTCACGTTGTTTTGATGAGGCCGTGTATGTGGAAATGCAAGAACGGCTTTGCGATGGCGCACGTCATAATTTCCGGTTGTTGGGCATGAACAATACTGAGGTCGTATGTGGTGACGGAACAGACTTTCTGCACACTCTAGACCACTCCTCTCTCGTTTTTCTGGATCCTGCGCGGCGTGATGCCAACGGTGAAAAAACGGTTGCCATCAGTGACTGTATGCCCGACGTGCTGGTCATCAAGGATGAGTTGTTGAACAAGTCTGGCCATGTGATGCTCAAGCTCTCGCCCATGCTGGACTGGCATAAGGCCGTTGTCGACATCGGCAGTGTGTCTGAACTGCATATCGTTTCCGTAGCCAACGAGTGCAAGGAACTGCTGCTTGTGCTCTCCAAATCATATGCCGGTGAGTTGCACGTGTACTGTGTGAATGATGGTACCGTCTTCGATTATACCGAGACGGCCTGCCCGGATGTGGTGCCTGTCGCGCCTGAAGTGACCGCCGGCGCATATCTTTATGAGCCTAATGCATCGATAATGAAGGCGGGATGCTTTTCCCGTCTGTGCGAAACATATCATGTGAGGGCATTGGGCAATAATTCCCATCTCTTTGTTTCGCCAGATAAGATTGACGGGTTTCCGGGCCGTGGATTCCATGTGAATGCTGTCTCGACGATGAACAAGAAAGAACTGAAAAAGAATATCAGTGGCATGGCCAAAGCAAATGTTGCCGTACGCAACTTCCCCATGTCAGCAGACGATTTGCGCAAGCGTCTGAAGCTGGGCGATGGTGGAAGCATCTATATCTTTGCCACGACTGCAGGAGAACGCAACCATATATTGCTCATTTGCGAAAAGTGGAAATAATTCATCATAAATGGTTAAAAGCGGCTTGAAATTTGGCATTTCGACCAAATAACATTACCTTTGCACGTTTAAAAGCTTTTAACCAATTGATTTATAATGTCATTAGTAAAAATAAAAGGAGTTGAGACAAAGAAAGATTTAAAAACTTTCATTGAATTCCATTATGATATTTACGCAGGTAACGAATACGATGTTCCGAATCTTTTCTTCGACGATATGAATACGCTGAGCAAGGACAAGAATGCCGCTTTTGAGTTTTGCGAAGCTGAATATTTTCTTGCTTACAAAGATGGAAAAGTGGCTGGTCGTGTTGCAGCAATAATAAACAATCGTGCCAACGAGAAGTGGGGCAACAAGTCAGTGCGTTTCGGTTGGATAGATTTTATCGATGATTTCGAGGTTTCTTCTGCGCTGATGAAGGCTGTGGAAGATTATGGTCGTTCAAAGGGAATGACACAGGTCGTAGGACCGTTGGGCTTCACGGATATGGATCCGGAGGGTATGCTCACATGGGGATTCGACCAACTCGGTACCATGCCTACAATATACAACTATGCTTATTATCCCGAACACATCGAAAAGATGCAGGGTTTTGTGGTGGACAACAAGTACGTTGAGTATAAGCTATACGTGCCAAAAGTAATCCCCGAGAAGTATGTGAAGATTGCGGCAATGATACAAAATCGCTACAATCTGCACGTTCGCAAGCTCACAAAGAAGGATGTTTTCGAAGGCGGATACGGTCAGAGGATATTCGAGCTTATCAACGACACTTACAAGGACTTGTACGGATATTCGCAGTTGTCGCAAAAACAGATTGACCAATACGTCAAGATGTATTTCCCTCTCGCCGACCTCAGTCTGATATCATTGGTGGAAGACTGGAACGCAGACAAGAAACTGGTGGGCATAGCAATAACAATCCCGTCACTGTCACATGCTTTGCAGAAATGCCATCGTGGCAGGTTGATGCCCTTCGGCTGGTGGCATATCATACGTGCAATAAAAATGCACAAGACGAAAATATTGGATTTGCTGCTCATGGGCGTGCTGCCGGAATACCGCGCAAAGGGTGTTAACGCACTGATGATTGCCGAAATAATTCCATATTGCCAAAAGTATGGCATAGAGTGGGGGGAGACCCAGGTGGAGATGGAAAGCAATACGGGTGTGCAGAGCCAGTGGGGAGTGTTGGAACCGGTGATGCACAAACGCAGAAAATGCTATAAGAAAGATATTTAGTTTATGAATTTTTAAGTTCTTTAGTTTCAAGTAATCCATTACAGCACAATAGCAATGAACTTAAAAACGGAATAGCTGAAAAACTTAAAACACATATGTCAGAAGATAATAACATAATCGAAGAACAAAATCAGCAGGCAGAATATACAGACGACAACATCCGGCATCTGTCGGACATGGAACATGTACGCACACGTCCGGGCATGTATATCGGACGTCTGGGCGACGGACAGTTGCCCGAGGATGGTATTTACGTGTTGTTGAAAGAGGTGCTGGACAACTCTATCGATGAGTTTAAGATGAATTCCGGCAAGCGTATTGAGATAGAGATAGACGAGAATATGCGTGTCTCTGTGCGCGACTATGGACGTGGCATACCGCAAGGCAAGTTGATCGAGGCGGTGAGCATGCTCAACACAGGCGGCAAATACGATTCGAAAGCATTCAAGAAGAGTGTCGGACTGAATGGTGTGGGCGTGAAGGCGGTGAATGCGCTGAGTTCTCATTTCGAAGTGCGCTCGTATCGTGACGGGCAGGTGCGCTCTGCGCAGTTTGAACGCGGTATATTTCAGAGCGACAAGACTGAAAGCACGGATGATGAAAACGGTACATACATATACTTTGAGCCTGACGGCACAATGTTTGTGAACTATCAGTTTCATGATGATATTGTGGAGACGATGCTTCGTAATTACACTTATCTGAACTCGGGACTGACCATCATGTATAATGGTCGTCGCATACTGAGTCGTAACGGACTAGAGGATTTACTCAATGATAATATGACCAATGACGGTCTATATCCCATCATCCACATTAAGGGCGAGGATATAGAGATAGCGTTCACTCATGCCAATCAGTATGGAGAGGAGTATCATTCGTTTGTCAATGGTCAGCACACCACGCAGGGAGGTACTCATCAGAGTGCTTTCAAGGAGCATATCGCAAAGACTATCAAGGAATTTTCCGGCAAGAACATTGAATATGGTGACATCCGAAACGGTATTGTTGCGGCTATAGCCATCAATGTGGAAGAACCAATGTTCGAGAGCCAGACGAAGATAAAACTGGGCTCGCTGACGATGAGTCCCGGAGGCGAGAGTATCAACAAGTATGTGGGCGACTTCATCAAACAGTATGTTGACAATTTTCTGCACATCCATCCTGATGTGGCAGAGATAATGCTCAACAAAATATCTGAGAGCGAACGTGAGCGCAAGGCTATGGCGGGTGTCACCAAACTGGCTCGTGAGCGTGCCAAGAAGGCTAATCTGCACAACCGTAAACTGCGTGACTGCCGCATACACCTGAGTGATGTGAAGAACGACCGTAAGGAGGAAAGTTCCATATTTATCACCGAGGGCGATTCTGCTAGCGGAAGCATAACCAAAAGCCGTGACGTGAACACACAGGCTGTGTTCTCATTGCGTGGCAAACCGCTCAACTCGTTCGGGCTCACCAAGAAGGTGGTTTACGAGAACGAGGAGTTCAATCTGCTGCAGGCTGCCCTTGACATAGAAGATGGCATGGAAACGTTGCGCTACAACAAGGTGATTGTCGCTACCGATGCGGATGTAGACGGAATGCATATACGTCTGCTTACGATAACATTCTTCCTGCAGTTCTTCCCGGAACTGATAAAAAAAGGGCATGTATACGTGTTGCAGACACCACTTTTCAGAGTGCGCAACCGCCGTACCAAGATAAAGAATAAGCAGGTGATTGCCGATGCAGACACCAAACTGAAGAAAGGGGAGCGCAAGGGTGACTTCGTGACCAAATATTGTTACAGTGAAGAGGAGCGCCAGAATGCAATCAAGCAACTTGCTCCCGACCCTGAGATTACACGCTTCAAGGGACTGGGCGAGATTAGTCCTGACGAGTTTGTACACTTCATCGGTCCTGACATGCGACTGGAACAGGTGACACTTCACAAGACAGACCAGGTGCATAAACTGCTTGAATATTATATGGGCAAGAATACGATGGAACGTCAGAATTTCATCATCGACAATCTGGTTGTGGAAGAGGACTTGTCCGATGAGGAAAAAGAATTAATAGGTTGACAATAAAAAATTAAATGAGAAAGTTGATTATAGCGGCAGTAGCGCTGCTTACAGCCGGCACGGCGAGTGCACAGATGCATCTTAATTTGGGCGATGACAGTCCGATGCGCAAACTGCAAATCGCTGAAATGGCGATAACAAATCTATATGTTGATTCGGTAGACGAGCAGAAGCTCGCAGAGGACGGCATACGTGGAATGATAGAGAAACTGGATCCGCACTCTGCATACAGCACGGCAAAGGAAACAAAGTCTATGAACGAGCCGTTGCAAGGTTCTTTTGAGGGTATTGGCGTGCAGTTTAATGTGGTTCAGGACACGCTGCTAATCATCCAGCCGGTGACCAACGGGCCATCAGAAAAGGTCGGAATACTGGCCGGAGACCGTATCGTAACGGTCAATGACAGCAGTATTGCTGGAGTGAAGATGGAAAAAGAAGAGATTATGCGCCGCCTGCGTGGCCCGAAAGGCACTAAGGTGAAGTTGGGTATCGTGCGCCGTGGTATCGGCGAAGTGCTCACGTTTACGGTGGTGCGTGACAAGATACCGGTGAAGACTCTCGATGCTGTGTATATGATTCGTCCGCAAGTGGGCTATATACGCATTGGCAGTTTCGGCGCAACCACTTATGAAGAGTTTATGGAGGGCGTCAACAAACTGAAAGGGCAGGGAATGAAAGACCTTATACTGGACCTTCAGGAGAATGGCGGAGGCTATTTGCAGGCTGCCGTGATGATAGCAAATGAATTTCTACAGAAGAACGACCTCATTGTCTATACACAGGGCCGCCGCGCCGAACGCCAGGAATATCGCGCTGAGGGTAACGGCAGATTGCTCTCGGGCAAAGTGCTGGTGCTTGTAAACGAATTCTCTGCATCGGCTGCCGAGATTGTGACAGGTGCGCTGCAAGACCAGGACCGTGCAGAAGTAGTGGGCCGCCGTTCATTTGGAAAGGGTCTGGTTCAACGTCCGATAGAGTTTAAGGATGGTTCAATGATGCGTCTTACAATAGCTCATTACTACACACCTTCGGGCCGTTGCATACAGAAACCGTATAAGAAGGGTGACATGCTCGACTATGAGATGGACCTCGACAACCGTTATAAGCATGGTGAACTGTATAGTGCCGACAGCATACATTTCGCTGATTCTCTCAAATATTCCACCATCAGGAAGCACAAGGTGGTGTATGGCGGTGGCGGTATCATGCCCGATTACTTCGTACCTCTTGATACGATGCAATACACAAGCCTGCACCGCAAGTTGGCTGCGAAGAGTATTATCATAAACGCCAACCTTAAGTACGTGGACAATAACCGCGACATGCTGAAAAAGAAGTACCCTACGTTTGACCAGTTCCGTGCCAAGTTTGAGGTTCCACAGAGCATGATTGACGATATCCTGAAGGAAGGCGAGAAACAAAAAATAAAGCCCAAGAACGAGGCTGAACTCAAACAGACAATCCCTTTCCTCAAGATGCAGCTCAAAGCGCTTGTGGCGCGTGATATTTGGGATATGAGCGAGTATTTCGCTATAGCAAACGAAACCAATGACATAGTGAAAAAAGCCGTGGGGCTGATGAAATAAAAATAAAAAATGCGTTGCCGGAAAGCAACGCATTTTTTATTTTCTCATGGCGAGCGCCTTGTTTTCCGCCGCCTCCATAATCTCTCTTTCTCCGGGTCCTTTATCGTTGATGCCACAGAGATGCAGTATCCCGTGAATAATAACGCGGTGCAGCTCATCGTCATACTGCTTGCCAAACTGCTCCGCGTTTGTGCGTACTGTGTCGAGCGAAATCACGATGTCGCCATTGATACGGTCGCCCTCGTCGTAATCGAAGGTGATGATGTCTGTGTAATAATCATGTCCCAGATATTCGTTGTTTACTTCGAGTATTTTCTTGTCATTCACAAACATATATCCTATTTCGCCCGCCTTGCGGTCGTAAGTGGCAGCCACGGACTTTATCCACTCTGAAGTTTCGCGCTTCTTGATGTCCGGCATCTTCACACCGTCAACGTTATATGTTATCATTTGTTATGAGGTATAAATTCTTCTATTGATTTTCCGAAATGCTTGAGTTCGCGTAATCCTCTTGATGTGACGCTCGCCAGTTGAGGCTCCGTATAGAGCAGGATGGTATCCACACTGCCGATGCGCTGGTTGATATCCGCCTGCTCGCGCTCGTATTCGAAGTCTTTGACGCTGCGTACGCCCTTGATGATGTAGCCTGCGCCCTCGCGATGCGCCAGGTCTGTGGTGAGGTCATTGTACGCCTTGACTTCAATCTTCGGCTCGCCGGCATACAAATCGGTTATGACTGCAACGCGCTGCTCGGCAGTGTACATGTATTGCTTGCGCTCGTTGTAGCCTACTCCGATAACTATTCTGTCGAACAGCGGTAGCACGCGTCGCACTATCGAGTCATGTCCTATGGTAAATGGGTCGAAACTGCCCACAAATATTCCAGTTTTCATATCATTTGCTATTTAAGCGCAAAATTAGATATTATTTTTCAAACATACAAACTTAAGACCTTGTTTTGTAGATTTCATCTTTCTTCCGATTGTTGTACACGCGGATTCTAATGTTATGTATCTCGTTCTTTTCCGCTGCCCAGCCGTTTTTCTCGTTCAACTGTCAAAGAAAGTAGGTTCCATGATGTTTCCTTTGTAGGGATTGCGCCCGAAGTGTTGGTAAGCCATCTCTGTAACCATGCGTCCGCGGGGTGTGCGCTTGATGAACCCCTCCATTATCAGATAGGGTTCGTATACCTCTTCCACGGTGCCGGAGTCTTCGCCTATGGCTGTGGCGATGGTTGTCACGCCGACCGGACCGCCCTGAAACTTGTCGATGATGGTGAGCAGTATCTTATTGTCTATCTCGTCCAGGCCATATTGGTCTATGTTTAGCGCTGTAAGTGCGATTTTTGCGATATTGAGGTCTATGCGTCCGTTGCCTTTCACCTGCGCGAAGTCGCGCACACGGCGCAACAGCGCATTGGCGATACGTGGCGTGCCACGTGAGCGGCGTGCTATCTCTATTGCTGCATCATCGTTGA
>OBMA010002412.1_pt1 | contig 10907 bp, 6 predicted proteins | sample 1539141 | NCBI WGS metagenome assembly OBMA01 (sample SAMEA3991484, study PRJEB22521) | metagenome | biome: anthropogenic terrestrial biome; feature: sewage plant; material: raw primary sludge | place: Sweden | collected 2012-09-26 | reverse complement strand
ATATTCTTTTGTAAAATCAAAGCCGCCACCAGGTTCTCGTTCTTGGGATAGTTGCTGTAGGTACTGACAATCACGTTCGGGCGGTCGACGGGCGTATTCCATCCGTTGTCGATGTAGTCCTTCATGTATTCATAGCGAATGAAAGCCGTGAGCAGACTGTAAGTAGAAGTCCATTGGAGCCGATACGTCTGGGTGGGTCGCAACAGCGGGTTGCCCTGCTGGTAGAGAAATTCGGTACTGTAATAGCTGCAATTGCTGAGTTGCGTGAACGACGGACGCGAGGTGCGCGACGAGAACGACAGCGTATTGGTCCACCCTTTGGCCGAGTGCGACAGCGACAGCGACGGGAACAGGTCGCTATACGTATGACGGACATCATTGGCAGCGTTCAGGTTATCGGTATAGCGAGCCTTCATGTGCTCATACCTCACGCCGCCTTTCAGGGTGACATTGCCCAGCTTTGCCTTCGCCTCACCGAACAAAGCAAGTTTGTCCTCCTGCTCCCTGTAGTCGGAAGGGGACATGGACGAAGTGCTGAACAGCACGTTTCCTTTTCCTCTGACAGCACTGCCGTCCACGCCCCACGAGAGAGATATCGTTTTGCTGGCTTGATAATTGAAGTTCAGTGTACCCGCATAGATGTTGAATGTACTCCTGTCTCTGCTCAGCGTCTGTATGGTGTCGGTGCGGACAGCCTCGCTGGTGCTCTGACGGCTGCGCGCATGATTGTTTACATAGTCGAGGTTGAAGTCGGAGGTCAGCCGGCTACTCCACACTGCATTGTGATAAAGATTCAGATGATGGTAGTATGTATAGCCACTGCTGTAATTGTCGATGTCAGACTGCTGCTTCATCACGTCGTCCAGAAGATAGTCCAGATACGACTTGCGGTAAGATTTCTGAATGTAAGTGTGGCCGTCGTACGCCATGCCGACCGTTTGTTTCCCGTTCACGGCATACTCCATGTTCGATGCCCAGTCGTGCAGGTACTGTCTGCGCACGTCGTTCTGGCGCTGCACGTAACGATAGACATTCTCGCCAGAGCTCAGGTCGCGTTCCACGGGCTGGTTCACCCGCTGTTTGTTGTTCATGCCGTTATAATAAGCCGAGACACTCAGGTTGCCGTGCTTATAGCCCACGCTCAGGTCCCCCTGGTAGCGCGGATAGAACCCCAGCACGCCATACGCGTTTGCCAGCACAGTGTAGCCGTCGTCCTTGTTGAGCGTATGGATAATCAGCACCGACTGTCCCTCGGCATCGTACTTCACGCCGGGGTTGGTGACCAGTTCCACCGTCTTAATCTCCTTCGGCGACAACTGCTTCAATTCGGCGGTGCTGCGCATCTTGTGCCGATTGATGTAGATGACAGGAGCACCCGACCCGAACACCTCCAGTCCACCGCTGGCCGTCTTCACCACTCCCGGGACGTGCATCAGCAGTTCGTCCATACCGGTCGACTTGCTGAGCAGTGAGCCTGCCACATTCACTACCAGCGCTCCATCCTGCTGGGTCACGAGCGGACGCTGTCCCTTTACCACCACCGTTGCAAGCTGGCTTGCCTCTTCCTGCATGCGGATGTTTCCCGTCTTTCCCACTTCATACGTCCGGCAGACCGACTTGTAGCCGATGCAGCTCACGCGGACAATGACCTGCGGGAGCTGGCACGGAATGACAAACTGCCCCGCCTCGTTGCTCACACCGCCGGTGATGAACGCAGAGTCGACAGGGTTGAGCAGCATGATGTTCGCATATCCTACGGGCTGGTTGCCGTCATCTATGATTCTTCCGCTCAGCTTGGTCTTCTCCTTCTGCGTGCATTCCACGAAAATCTGATGGCCCTTGACCGCCATCTTCATCGGATAGAAGCCGAGCACCTGGCGCACGGCATCGGGCACGGTCTTGTCGCGAATGTCGGTGGTGACGGTGAAGTCTTCCAGCTCGTCGTAGATGAAGCTGATATCGTAAGCATTGTTGCCCTTGTCAATGGCGATGAGCGCTTTCGACATGGAGACACCCTTGAAACTGAGCGTTACCTTCTGCGCATTCGACAGGGTGACCTCCAAGAACATGAAGAGCAAGAATAGATCTCTTTTCATTTCTTTCTTTTCTTTTGATACTATATCGGCAAGACTACATACGTTTCAATTCCTCTGTCGAAGCCTCACCTTTGTATTTACTCTTTGTCTGATTGAAACGGTAAGTCAGCGTGAGTACCACGGTACGGCGTTCGCCATCGTTCCACATATCAAAGAAGACTCCGTTCTGGCTGTTACTCCATCTCTCGCGACTGGTATTGAGCACATTGGTCACCTTCAGGTTGAGGCGAAGCCTCTCCTGAAAGAATGTTTTCACGCCATATATTTCCGCATAGAAGTTGGCATACTGGTGTTGGAGTCCCGAATTTCCAGCTGTATTGTACTCCATGTCGCAACCCAGCAGATAGGCATGCGGCAACATCACCCTGTTCTGCAGCGAGAGGTCCAGATAAGGACTATTGTATTTCGCCGACTGATAGGTAAGATATTGCTTCGTCAGTTCCACGTTCAATTCCGGCGTCCAAATCTTGAACAACTTCGGGGAGTACACCAGCGAGAGGTCCAGCACACGATACCGGTCTACATTTCTAAACTGGTCGAACGTGATGGAATCACTATGGTCATACATATCAATCATATACAACGACGCATTCTTAATCATCGAATAGCTTGCCATGAACTGCAAGTCCTTCCATTGCAGGGAATACGTGAGCATATTCTTCTTCTGCGGTTGTAGTCCGGGGTTTCCGCCTTCATACGAGTAGGGGCTGTTCATCGCCACTGCACTGCGCAGGCTGAAATAGCTCGGCCGTCGCGTAGAATATCTATAAGCGAGCGACATCTCCACATCGCCTGCGCTATAGGTAATAGCGGCAGAGGGATAGAAGCCGTGATAGGTTTTGCTGGCTTCGTTTGAGTTTTCACCATTGATATAATAGCTGAAATCCGTATGCTCATAACGTATACCGACTGTGGCTTTTAATTTCTCGCCAAGGGCGTGCGCATATTCCGCAAAACCGGCATAAAGGTTCTGCTTTGCCTCGTTGGCAGTAGAGCTTAAAGCATTTGCGAGCGTGGCACCGGCCAGCAGGTCGTAATGATTGTTGTTATCCGTATACGAAGCCTCACCGCCAGTCTTTATCTGCCCGCCGCCTAGCGGCGCCATGAAGGTAAGCCTTCCTGAATAGAGCAGGCTGTTGCTCTTGTTCCGTGAGTCCAGATTTCCGTATTCTTCACTGAAGCCCTGCCTGTCTGTCTGCGTACGGTTCAGATAATCGGCATCAAACTTCAAAGCCGTCTCTTTTGCAAAGTTATAATCGCAATAAGCATTCAGGGAATGGCTCTTTTGCTCATACCGTCGATGGTCGATGATATTCAGCAGGTTATTGCAGAGGTCATCATTATAAGACTTTAAATCAGTATAGCAATCAAATTTGGTATGAGGATGGTCATAAGATTTGTAATACATTCCTACAGACAGCTTGTCATTAAACTGGTTGTTGAATCCCAAGGTTGCACTTCTTCCGAAATAGAGGTTTCGCAGCAGCGTGGTCTCCATGTTCTTTCTGTCCCCATAAATGGTCGTTGCCGTCTGATTGGCCTTACTGTCTTGAAGATCATACCCTAACGAACCAAACAAGTCGAGTCCACCCATACGGTAATTGAAGGACGCGCCGGCATGATGGGACACCTTTCGCTCGACGCTCACGCCTCCGTCTACCATTCCGCTAAGGCCATTTCCCACAGGCTTTATCGTCGTAATTCTGATAACCGCGTTCACCGTGGCGTCATATTCGGCACCCGGATTGGTGATCACTTTCACCTGTCGGATGTCGGCAGAGTTGATTTGCTTCAGATCATTATTATCACGTATCAGCCGATTGTTGACATATATCTGCGGGGTACCTTTCCCGAAGACGGTGTAGGTATTGTCTTTCTCCCTTACAAACGGCAGATGTTTCAGCACGTCAGGCGCATAGCCGAGCTTTCCCAGGTCGGTGCCGCTAACATTGACGAGGACTCCTTCCGTGGTCAGCTGATACATTTTGGCACGTACCGTGACTTCCTTCAGGCTGTACTCGTCTTGCTGGAGGACTACCGTTCCCAAATTATACTTTCCGGTTACATTCATGACCTTCGTCTTATAACCGATGCACGAAATCCGTGCCAGCAGGCTCGTCTCCGCATAAGGAATGACGAAACATCCTGCCTCATCGCTCACGCCACCGTTGATAAACGACGAATCACGTAGCGACAGCAAAGAGATGTTCGCGTACATCACCGGCTGACCGCTCCGGTCTACAATCCTGCCGCTCAGCTTGGTCTTCTCCTTCTGCGTGCATTCCACGAAGATCTGATGGCCCTTGACCGTCATCTTCATCGGGTAGAAGCCGAGCACCTGGCGCACGGCATCGGGCACTGTCTTGTTACGGATGTCGGTGGTGACGGTAAAGTCTTCCAGCTCGTCGTAGATGAAACTGATGTCATAAGCATTGGCACTCTTGTCAATAGCGATGAGCGCTGCGGAGAGAGACGTATTATGGAAACTGCGATTGATTTTTTGTGCCACGGCCGTTGCCGACAGGAGACCGAGCAACAGCGTATAGATGATTCTCTTCATATTTCTATTCGTAAGGCTCGGTTTATTCCACGACCATCTGATGATCCGTCAACGTGATGTCTACCTTGTCGAAACTGTTCAGTTTTTCTACCATCTGCTCAAGCGTTTCCCGCTTATCCCATTTGATATACAGGCGGATGGCCTTCACCTGCTCGCTCTTGTACGTCACCTGCACTTTGTAATAAGCAGACAGGTCGGTGAGGATGGTCTGCAAGGTGGCATCCTCGTACGTTTCGGGAGCCGTGCCGACGCTGTCTTTCACCATCGGAGCCTTCACTGCAATGCTTTTTACAACAGTCATCCGGGCCGGAGCCTCCGGACGGCGCGATGAACGCGGCGCGGCAAAATGGATGGCGGCCAGCGCGATGCCCGACAACAGAAGGACACCGACAAAGGCAGCAGCCCATTGGCGCCACTCGGAAAAACGACGGCCCGGCAGATGAGCGGCCTCAAACCGGTGCCACTGCTCATCCAACGTTTCTTCATCCACACGGCCATTACCCCTACGGGCATCGTAACCGTGCTCCGCCTTGACTGCCAGCTCATAAAAGTCGCGGCAGTCGGCATCGGCGAGCATGTCGCGCAATTGCTGCTCGGTGTATCTCTCCGGGTGCTCCATCATCTTGAGGAGCAACTCCATCTTGTCATCATCTTGCTTCATCATCTGTTCCGAAATGTTCTTTTAATTGTCTCAACGCCTGTGAAAGATGTTTGTAGACGGCGGTCTCGCTGATGCAGAGCGTAACGGCTATCTCCCGATACGACCGGTGCTCATCGTATCGCAACTGGAACACGCGACGGGTCTGAGGCGTGAACCGCTGATCCACATAGTCCAGCATCTGGCCGACAACATCCTCCTCGGTCTCTACGATCAGCACGGGGCACGACGTCTCCAGCGTGTAGTGGCGCTGCATGCGCTCCTTCACTTTGCGATGACTGAGCAGATCGAGACAGCGGTTGCGCACGCAGGCCAGCAGATAGCTGCCCGTGAAGGATGCCGGCGAAGCCGAGGCGTCGTCGAGTGCCCGTGCGAACACCTCGCTTACCACGTCCTTACTTTCCTCGTCATCGTGCAGGATGAGTCTGGCCAACTGATACATTTTGCCGTAATGTGTGCGGAAGAGCCGTTCTATTTCATCTCTTTCAAGCATCTTGTTTTCTTTGTCGTTTATAATGATAACGGGATAGGGTGCCTTTTCCTAACCCCCTGATGATGAAATTCTAAGCAAAAGTAATGAAAATAACCCGAAAAGCGTACCTTTTCAGTATGATTGTCTACCTGCATGCCACCGATTGCGAAGTTCTCTCTGCATGAAAAGACATTCCCCACAACTGCCGAACCGCCATTGGAGCAAGCTGGTTATTCAAGAAGAGCCACCCTTGGCGACCTCCTATCCTAAAAACCGAATTAACAGAAGAGGCGTCCCCAGAATACTGGCAACACCTCAACTATCTCATTTTGAGTCCACCTCAAAAAGTCTTTATACTGAAATTATACACTTGATAATCGATGAATTACAATGCTGGAATTGATGATTACCGACTTTTTGAAGTGGGCTCACTAGCGTCTCTAAATAATTATCAAAACAGATGTTTATATCTCATCCACACACTTTTTACCAATGCCCCTCTATTTTTTATGGGTCATGATGTTGAGCACCATCTCGTCGGTGGCACACATGGCATCCTTTCCAATGCTCGTGAGGTTATGGATGGAGCGATCCACACTGTCGTCGATGATACCTTCCACCGAGGTCACGCACCTGCCTTCGATGCTGAGCAGCGCCGATAGCAACGCCGTGGAGACCCCCGATGAGATCTTTAGGGCACACGAAGGCTTGGCGCCATCGCAAATCATGCCGGTGAGGTTGGCTATCATGTTCTTCACGGCATGGCAGATGTGGTCGTAATCGCCGCCCATGAGGTAGGTGATGCCACAACTGGAGCCGATGGAGGCAACCACGCAACCGCAGAGAGCCGACAGTTTGCCCAGACTCTGCTTGATGTAGATGGCTGTGAGATGGCTCAGCGTGAGAGCCCTGATGAGTTCTTCCTCGGTATTCTCATTCTCCTTGGCATACACGACAACAGGATTGGTGGCGCAGATACCCTGGTTGCCCGATCCGCTGTTGCTCATCACCGGAATGAGGGCACCACCCATACGGGCGTCGCAGGCCGAAGCCGTCTTCGAAATAATGTGCGAGAAGATGCTGTCACCGAAGATGCCATGACTGAGCGGGCGGTCGATAATCTTACCCAGACAGTGCCCGTAGTTTCCTTTGAGGGCTTCCTCGGCAGCCCGCATGTTATAATCGCGCGTGGTCAGAATGAAACGTATCTCAGAGAGTGGCGTCGTCATAGCGAAGTCGTAGACCAGCCGCATGTTGAGCGGAATGGCCGAAGCGTCTGCTCCATCCGATGCAAGCGACGACGCATCCGTCGGGAGCTCATCACCTTTTTTATAGGTAACCACGCTGACAAAGTGGGTATGCGACCCGGCAATGACGGCACGGGCACAGCGACCGGCGGTCTCGCAGACTACCTCCGCATAGAGTTTGTCGCACTTGCCCTTCTTCAGTTGGATGTCTATGGGGTTGCTTTCCAGATAAGCCTTGCCCTCAGCGAGTGACGCCGACGTGAGATCCTTCAATACTTCGAGCTGATAGGCCGACTTCCCGATGAGCGCGCCCAGCGCAACGGCGATGGGCAGACCCGTCATTCCCGTGCCCGGAATGCCTACCCCCAAGGCATTCTTCAGAATATTGGCCGACAGCATGACGGTAATCTTATCGGGTCGACAACCCAGTTCCTCGGTGGCCCGGGCCGTACAGAGCGCAACCGCCATAGGTTCCGTACACCCCACGGCAGGCACGACTTCCTCATGGATGAGGTCGATAATCTTTTTTCTTACTGTATCTTCCAACATGATCTGATGATATTTTACTTAGCTTGTTTCTTATAGTTGTCGAGACCCTTGTCTAGGAAGTCGAGGTATCCTTTCACGTCTTCCTTGTAACTGTATGAGCCGGTGAGCGGGTTACCCTGCGCGTCGACAGCCACATAGAACGGCTGTGCATTAGCTCCGAACTTGGAACTCTGCAGGAAGCTCCACTTGTCGCCGACGGTGCGCAGCGTGCGCTTCTGTCCGTTGGCGTTCACTTCTATAGGTTTAGGCAGCGGCGTCTTGTCGTCCACGAAGAGCGAGATGAGCACGTAGTCCTTGGTTAACCGGTCGGCCACCTGCGGATCCATCCACACGGCAGCCTCCATCTTGCGGCAGTTCACGCAGCCGAAGCCGGTGAAGTCGAGCAGCACGGGCTTGCCCTGTGAGGCGGCAGCGGCCATTCCCTCTTCATAGTTCTTATATTGTGCCTCTACGGTCTTGGTGTTCAGATTGAAGTCCTGCGTAGTGACAGGTGGCGCGAAGGCGCTGACCGCTTTACAGGGAGCACCCCACAGACCCGGCACCATATAGATGGCAAAGGCCACGGAGCACAGGCCAAGCATGACGCAGGCCACCGGCATGGGCTTGTTGATATCACCGCCGATGGCATCCGACTGGAATTTGAGCTTGCCGATGAGGTAAAGTCCGAGTGCGACGAAGATGACAATCCACAGCGACAGAAACACTTCACGATCCATGATATGCCATCCGTAGGCCAGATCGGCCACTGACAGGAACTTTAGCGCAAAGGCCAGTTCTACGAATCCCAGCACCACCTTGATGGTGTTCATCCACGTCCCCGACTTCGGAGCCGACTTCAGCCACGACGGAAAGAGGGCGAAAAGCGTGAACGGTACAGCCAGAGCCAAGGCAAAGCCGAACATGCCGATGGCCGGCGCTATCCAGTTGCCCGACGTGACGGTTTCCACGAGCAGCAGTCCGATGATGGGCGCCGTGCAGGAAAAGGATACCAGCACCAGCGTGAAAGCCATCAGAAAGATGGAGAGCAGACCCGTGGTGGCCGATGCCTTGCTGTCTACCGAGTTAGCCCACTTGTCGGGCAGTTTGATTTCAAACCATCCGAAGAACGAGAAGGCAAAGAGCAGCAACAGTAGGAACAGGAAGATGTTGAATACAGCATTGGTGGAGAGCTTGTTGAGCTCGCTCGGGCCGAAGAGACCCGTGATAATCAGCCCCAGTCCCAGATAGATGACGACGATGGAAACGCCGTAGGTAATGGCATCGCGGATGCCCTTCTTCTTGTCGTCCTTAGCCCGTTTCAGAAAGAAGCTCACCGTCATCGGGATAATCGGCCATATACACGGCATGACGAGCGCCAGCAGTCCGCCGACGAGTCCCATCATGAAGATGTACCACAAAGAGTGACTGGTGATGTCGCTGACGCCGCCAAAAGACTGCAACTGTTTAATAACGGGTTTCCAGAGATCATTCTTCTGTGTCGCCGAAAGACTGGCCGAAGCAGTCGAGTCGGCCCGTGCCACGCTGTCGGCCTGTACTTTGGCAAGACTGTCGGCACGGAAGCGGGCCAGCGCGGCGGCAGCCTGAGGGTCGCCTTTGGCAGCAGCCAGCAGCAGAGTAGGGTCGGGCTTGGCAGCCGTAGCCGTCGTGGCTCCCGCTGTTGCGGCAGCAGCGCCCACGGCAGGGCTCTTCCCACTCTCCTTGATGTCCACCGATGTCGGCGGCAAACAGTTCTGATCGTTGCAAGCCCCATACTCCAGATAAGCGTCTATGGTATAGGCGGGCTTGGTGAACTTCACCTTCTGCACAAACTGCACGCTACCTTCGAAGTAGCGCAACTTCATGTTGAACAGCTTATCGAAGTTGCTGATTTCATGGCCGTTGGGCGTCAGTTTTCCTACCAGCACCACGCCGTCGAGCTTATTGACATTGAACGTAGCCGAGATAGGACCGTCGCTGCCCAGACCCGTAGAGTAGACATGCCATCCAGACCCTATCTTTCCGCTGAAGACAATTTCACCTTCAGCCGTTCCATTGGTTTTCAGTTTCGACGAGAACTTTACAGGGTTCATCATCTGCGCCTGAGCCATCAGCGTGAATAGCATCAGCAGCGCCATTGTCATGATCTTCTTCATATCTTCAATTTGATTTTTTACAATATTTCTGGCCTCATACCCAGACAGGTATCCTTCTCCTTTCGTGATGGCCTCGGCACTGTTTCGTTTTTTTAGTTTGGTCGGGCCAGCATCACTAAACGCCCTAAATGGAGGCAAAGATACTAAAAATGTATGACAAAAGGGACGGAGAGAATGTGAAAAAACCTAATAATCACTCATTAGCCATCCCGAACAGGCAAACAACCCCTGCGTTCCATTTTTTCAATAAGTCGCGAGCACCAATCGTTCTTCGTCCCATTCCCCCTTCATCATTCCAAGATAACAGGGTAAAGACCCCTCTTTCGGACGGCCCGGAAGATCGGTGCTGGTAATGCTGTTATCCACAAAGCCTACCCGGTCTCCGACGTTGAAAAACTTCAGTTGCTGAGCCGGTAAGCACAAGGGAGGCAGGCCGATGAAAAGTAGCAATGGCCTGAGCACTTCATGGCAAGACATGATTGCGTTGGAAATACTTGCGGAAGAAGGGCCGACTGGCATAAAAAACAAGCAAGAGCCTTGCTTATTTAATTTTTTATTATTATTTTTGCATCATCTTTCTTAGTCCATGACAAAGCATGCCGTTGCCACCGACTACTACCATGAGCAAAAGGAGCCCTCTCCTCCACCCTCTCTGTGGAAACTGAACAATCACTAATATTATTGATAAACAAAAGATATGAAAGCAACGAAATTATTAAGAATGACCTTACTGATGGCCATAGCATGTGCAGGCATCAGCGCTTGTGGCAACGACGATGACTACACCGCCAATGTGAGTATGCTTAACAACAAGGCAGATTCACTGACCGACCACCAACTCATCTATAAAGTGACGTCCAAGGGCGAAGCCGAGGTCGTGGGTACCCAAACAGAAGACGCTTCCATTACCCTCCCAACCTGCATAAAATGCAATGGGAACACCTACAGGATTACAAAGATAAAGGAGCATGCGTTTAGAAATCACAAATCGCTCTGTTCTATCAAAATTTCGGGCAGTGTGACCAGCTTACCAGAAGATGTCTTCTCTGGCTGCATAAACCTCACATCCATCACGATTCCAAGCAGCGTGACCATCATCGGGGCAGATGCTTTCTCCCATTGCAGCAGCCTTAGTAATGTGACGCTTCCGAACAAATTGACTACTATAGGGATGTTTGCCTTCCAGAAATGTA
>OBMA010002410.1_pt1 | contig 10911 bp, 5 predicted proteins | sample 1539141 | NCBI WGS metagenome assembly OBMA01 (sample SAMEA3991484, study PRJEB22521) | metagenome | biome: anthropogenic terrestrial biome; feature: sewage plant; material: raw primary sludge | place: Sweden | collected 2012-09-26 | reverse complement strand
CATTTACATCGAATAAATAAAGGTCAAAATCTTTTTCAAAAGTTTTACTTAAACCATCATTTCCATCTTTAACCCAAGTAACTTTGTAATCTTCATCTTCAAGTATTTCTTTTAATGTCTCACCTAAAATCAAATCATCTTCAAGTAATAGTATATTTTTCATAAGAAAGTGTATAGTAGAAATGTTAATGAACTGTTTATACTTTACTAACACTTCTTCTTTATTATTTCATTAAATAGTATAAAAAGGAATGATATGAAAAAACTATTTTTTTCTTTTCTTATAACTTTGATAAATTTATATGGATTAAATTTAGAAGAAGCCATAAATGAACTTAAGAAAAACAATATTGATATACAACTTTCACAAACACAAATCGAACTTGCGCAAAGTGAACAAAACAAAAAAGAAGATTCAACATTTGGACAAATTAGTACTTTTGCTTCATACACAAAATATAATAATCCAAGAACACTAGCACCTTTAACTCCGCCAATTAACCCAAATGTAACAACAAGTGATAATCTAAGTACAGTGGGAGTAAGTTATAGTGTTTCATTATTCACAGGATTTAAAGATAAAAGTGATATTGAATTTTCAAAAATACATCATTCTTTACAAAAAAATATACATACTCTTACTATTGACCAAATGATTTATAATGCACAAACACTTTATCTTGATATTTTATCCTTTAATCATTCTTTAAAAGCTACAAAAAATTACCTAAAAGTTCTTCAGATTTTAGAAGAAAATACAAAAAAAGAATACCACTATGGTCAAAAATCTTTACTTGATACTCTAAAAATTGCAAGTGATATTAAATATGTTGAAGCTGAAATAATTCAAACTCAAACAAAAATATATACACTAAAAGATTCATTAAGTTTACTAATTTATGGCCAAACAAAAGATATTGAAATTTTTGAAGAAATTAATGATTTTAATATACAAAAAGATGATTTCCAACTTGAAGATGTTACATTAATAAAAATAGCAAATGCAAATATTAAAAAAGCTAAGCAAAAATATATTAATACGAAATCTATTTATTATCCAAAAATAAATTTAAATACTTCTTATTCAGATACTTATGCAAAAAATGAGGATGAAACAATTGTAACTGCAAGTGTAAATCTTAACTGGAATTTTTATGATTTTGGCGTTTCAAATGAGTTGATACAACAAGCTAAAATAACACAAATTCAATCTCAACTAGATTTTCATAAAACAAAACAAGAAATGCAAAATAAAATAAATGAAGCAAAAAATCTTATTATTCAAAATGAAAAACTTTTAGACTCAACAACAGCACAATTTGAACTTACAAAAAAATCACAAGACATAGAAAAACTACGTTTTGAAGAAGGTCAAATCACTATTGATGACTATCTTTTAGCAATTTCTTCAAGCGAAAAAGTAAATGCAAAAAAAATCGCATCACTATACACACTTTTAAAATCAAAATATTATTTAGAATATTTAACAAAAGGGAAATAAATGAAATCACAAATAAAAAAAATCTTTATTATATTGATACTTATCGTTATTGTTTTTTTTGCAATAAAATTAATTAAAGATAAAAAAACATCAATAAAAAATGAAGAAGTTGCATATAAATCTGTCCTTCAAATTACAAAAGAGCAAAAAGTAGAAAATAAAGAGAATGATTTTATAGAGTACCTAGCAAAATTTGAAGCTGTTCAAACACCCAAAATAACTACTAAAATATCTGGATATATAGAAAATATTTTAGTTGAAGAAAATAGTATGATAAAAAAAGGAGATCTTCTTATAAAAATAGATAGTAAAGAATTTGATGAAAGTTTAAAACAATTATCTTATTTAATACAATCAGCAAAATACTCTTTAACTTCTTTAGAAAAAAATACTTCCGTAGAACTTTTAGATATGGATGTTTCAACTAAACAATATAAAACAAATCAAAAACTTTTTGATGCAGGAGCTATATCTCAAGATAAACTTGATAGTTCAAATATAAATACTCAATCAAAACAAGCTAAATATAATTCAACAATAAATTTAGTAAAAGCAAAAGAAAGTGAAATTCAATCTTTAGAATCACAATATAACTCCAAAGTACAACAAAAGAATTATTACACAATATCATCTCCAATAGATGCAATTGTAGAAGAAATATCACAAGATATTGGAGATTTAACTAATCCTTCTTTGGCAATTATAAAACTTGTTGGATTAGAACAAAAGTTAACTTTTGCTTTTGCATCAAAAGATATCAAAGAGAATCAAAAAGTATTTATAGAAGACAAAGAAATAGGATATATAGACTTTATCTATCCAAGTGCTCAAAACTTTTTAAATATAGCAAATATAAATTTAACTACAAAATTAGAAAATAAACTAAACTCAAATATATTAATACAAGTGAAAATAAAATGATACGAGCTATTGTAAAATCAATTCTTTCTCGTCCCTTTTTTATATATTCCTTTTTGGCTTTAGCCATATTTCTAGGAATAAATGCCTTCTTTAAAATTGATAGAAAACTATTCCCAAATTCAAATAGACCACAAATAGCAGTTGTTATAACGCAAAGTGCAAGTTCAGCAAAAGATATGGCAACAAATATTGCAATCATTGTTGAAGAGGAGCTTTATACACTTGAAAACATAAGAAGAGTTTACTCTTCAACAATAGATGAAGTATGTGTAATAAATGCAGAATTTGACTATGAAAAAACTATAAATGATGCTTCAAGTGATGTACAAAATAGTATTAATAAAATAAGATCAAAACTTCCCGTTGATATAAATGAACCACAAATACATAAAATCACAGCAGCAACTGCACCAATTATTACTATTGGAGTATCTTCACAAAATATTTCTATGATTGATATACGAGAGTTAATTCAAAATAATATCAAAAAAGAATTTTTAAAACTTGAAGGTGTTGCAAATGTAGATATTTTTGGAGGTTTTAAAAAAGAGATTCAAGTAATCTTAGATAAACACAAAATTGATAGTTTAAATCTTGGATTTTCAAATATCATACAAACCATTCAAAATCACAATAAAGATTACGCAATAGGTTCAATGGAAAATGAAACAAATAAAATCCTTATCAAAAGTACAAACCAAAAAGATTCTCTAAAAGATTTATCTATGTTAGAAATATCAAAAGGAGTTTATTTAAAAGATATTGCTAGTATAAATTTCACAAATTATACAAATAGTGCTTCATATAATGGAAATGGAAAAAACTCCATTGCTATTGCAATTCAAAGAAATCTAAGTGCTGATGTAATAAGTACTATAAAAAATGTAGAAAAAGAACTTCAAAAAATACAAAAGCAATATCCAGAACTAAATTTTGAAATAACAGATACCCAAAAAACAACCATAGAACAAAGTACATCAAATATGTTTGAATCTTTAAGAGATGCGATTATTATGTCCATGATTGTTGTTTTTATATTTCTAGCCTCACTAAGACAGATATTTGTAGTTTTACTTACTATTCCTATTGTTTATATTTCTACCATTGCATTAATGTGGATTTTTGGATTAGAGTTTAATATTATCACATTAACAGGAATAATTTTAGCACTTGGATTACTGCTTGATGATACGGTTGTTGTTGTGGAAAATATTCAAAGGCACTATGAGAATTTAGATAAAGAAATGCAAGATGCAGTAGAAGATGGAACAACTGAAATAATGTTTGCAGATTTTTCAGGAACACTTACAACTATGGTAGCTTTACTTCCTATACTTTTTGTGGGAGATTATCCTCAAACTGTCTTTGGCCCACTTATTTCTACACTTCTTTTAGCTCTTTTTGCATCTTATGTGATATCAATAACTTTTGTACCACTTATTTCTATAAAAATATTAAAAATACAAACTCCTTGGATAATTTTTATAGAGAAGAAATTTCAAATAATAAGTGATAGCATCAATGATTTTTTTGTAAATTTTTTCACACAAAGTCTAAATTTAGCACTTAAAAGTAAACTTATAGCCACTGGATATTTTGTAGCTTTATTTGCTTTATTTATAATCAGTGCAAAAATAGTAATGCCTTTAGTAGGACAAGAACTTATGCCTGCAATGGATACAGGTGCTGTAAAAATAAAAATCACAACTACTCAAAATTTATCAATTGATTATTCGAAAAAGATACTTAAAGAAGTAGAAAAAATAGTTTATAAATATGGGAAAATAGAAACCGTTTCTTCTTCAATTGGTTCAGAAGCTGGTGTTTTGAGTATTGGAAGTGGTGGTGGAATAAATGATATTTTAGTTATTGCAACGTATATCAATCGTTTTGAAAGGACTGAAACTATTTGGGATATACAAGAAAAATTACGAAAAGAAATAGCTACTATAAAAGATATAAAATCTTTAGAAATAAGTGATGCGGGAGCTACTGCAATGGCAAGTATCAAAGCAAATATTGATGTGACACTTTATGGAGATGATTTTGAAACTTTGTATAACAAAGCTTTAGAGTATGAAAAAGCTATGTATAAAACAAAAGGAATAGTTACAGTTGGGAAAACTTGGCATCTTGATAATGCAACTTATGATTTAAAGATTGATACAAAAAAAGCTTTTGAATTTGGGCTTTCACACAAAGATATTGTTACACAACTGCAACAAATACTAAAAGGCGTAAGTATTTCATCTTTTAAAGTAAAAAACAACCTTGATATTCCCATAAGAATTTGGGTAGAAAATAAATCTATTGATTCAATATCAAAGATACAAAATCTAGCACTTGTAACAGAAAAAGGACTTATTCCTTTAAATAGTGTAGCAAAAGTAATTATGATAAAACAACCAAATATTATCTCAAGAGAAAATCTTTTTTATACAATAGATATTTTAGGTTTTAGAAAAGACCAAAGCATTTCACAAATAATGACAAATTTTGAAGAAGAAGCAAAAGACATAATCCTACCTTCAAATATAAAAATGAAACATACAGGAGATATAGAACAATTTCAAGACTCTTCAATAAGAATAATAAAAAGTGTTGCAATAGGGCTTGTTTTGATATTTTTAGTAATGATTCCTATGTTTGAATCTTTGAAAATTCCATTAATTATAATATTTTCTATACCACTTACAATTGCTGGTGCTTCTTGGATACTTTTATTACTTGATTATCATAGTTCAATGAGTGCAATGATTGGATTTGTATTATTAGCAGGTGTAATTGTAAATAATGCAATTTTATTAATCCACTTTGCACTTGGAAGACTACAAGAAAATGTAACAAGTAAAGAAGCTATGATAGAAAGTATAAAACTCCGAACTAGACCTGTTTTAATGACAGCAATTAGTGTAAGTGTGGGAATGATACCAGTTGCTATGGGCTGGGCAATAGGATTAGAAAGATTAGCACCTCTTGGTGCTGTTGTTATTGGAGGTCTTGTTGTTGGAACATTTTTAACACTATTTTTTATTCCTTTAATTTTCATTTGGAGTATTAAAGGGAAATAAGAATTTTATTTTTTAAAACTATAAATTTATAAGTATACATAGTAAATATTTTTTTACCATTTATTAAGTAAAAATCAATTTTTATTTAGCTAAAATATTAATATTAAAGATTGCAGAAAGTCCTATTTGAAGGGCTTTAAAGTGGCGAGAAGACGAAGGAATCGAACCTTCCTCGGCGTATTACACATAAACCGACAATCAGGGTTGAAACCTGTGGTGCCCACCAGGTACACATGTCTCCCACTATTAAAAGACTATGATTCTACATTAATAAATTTTAAAATCATCTGAAAGGGTAAAAGTGTTTTTACTAAAATCTATTCCAAAAATTGATAAGTTTATCAAGAACAAAACTTTTGACGGATTTTCGAAAGAGTTAATTACTAAAATTTCTAAAGAAGTTATAGATAACTTGAGAAAAAATATTTTAGATGAGAATGTTAGTTTTATAGATGAAAATATCTTAATATCTCAAGTTATAGAAAATTACAATCAAATAATCTCTCCTTCTTTACAAAGTGTAATAAATGCAACTGGAATAATAGTTCATACAAATTTAGGACGAAGTTTAATAAATAAAAAAAGCTTAGAAAAAGCAATACAAATAGCAACTTCATATAACAATCTTGAATATGATTTGATTGAAGGAAAAAGAGGAGAAAGATATGCACATATTGTAAAAACTCTTCAAAACCTAACAGGTTGTGAAGATGCTATTGTTGTAAACAATAATGCTAGTGCTGTATTTTTGATTCTTAATACCTTTGCTAAAAACAAAGAAGTGCTTGTTAGCCGTGGTGAACTTGTAGAAATTGGTGGAAGTTTCAGAGTTCCTGAAGTCATGAGTCAAAGTGGTGCAATTTTAAAAGAGATTGGAACTACAAACAAAACACATTTAGCTGATTATGAAAATTCAATAAATGAAAATACTTCTATGCTTATGAAAGTTCATAAATCAAACTATTCTATTGAAGGCTTTACAAGTGAAGTTGATTTTAAAGAGATTGTAAAAACAGCAAAACAAAACAATGTGATTGATTATTACGATATGGGAAGTGGTCATATGATTGATTTACCTTTTAATCTAAGTGAAAAAGAACCTTCTATTTTAGAAATAATGAAATACAATCCTTCTCTTCTTAGTTTTTCAGGGGATAAACTTCTAGGAAGTGTACAAGCAGGAATCATCATCGGAAAAAAAGAATTAATCTCTAAAATCAAAAAAAATCAACTATTAAGAATGCTAAGAGTTGATAAAATAACACTTTGTATTTTAGAAGATAATCTTAACTCATATTTGAAAAATGAATTGGATGAAATTCCCACATTAAATATGCTTTTTACTTCAATTGAAACACTTGAAAATAGAGCAAATAATCTAAAAGAAAAAATAGAAAATATTTGTAATTGTGAAGTTATACATACACAAACTCTAATCGGTGGAGGAACAACACCAAATAGAAAAATTCCATCTGTTGGAGTAAGCATTTCATTTAAAGATTTCAAACCAAATAAAATAGAAAAACTTTTACGTGCAAATAATCTAATAACAAGAATCGAAAATGAAAAAGTTCTTTTAGACTTTAGAACCATACAAGAAATAGAAATAGAACAAATAGCAAATATCATAGCTAAGGTTTTTAACTAATGTCAAATATAATAATAGGAACAGCAGGACATATTGACCATGGAAAAACTGCTTTAATCAAAGCTTTAAATGGCTTTGAAGGAGATAGTACAAAGGAAGAGAAACAAAGAGGAATTACAATAGATTTATCTTTTTCAAATCTATCAAGAGGTCAACAAAATATTGCTTTTATTGATGTACCAGGACATGAAAAACTTGTAAAAAATATGATTGCAGGGGCTTTTGGATTTGACTATGTTATGATAGTTGTAAGTGCTGCTGAGGGAATAAAACCCCAAACTGTTGAGCACTTAGAAATCATCAATCTTTTAGGATTAAAAGAGATTATTGTTGTTATTACAAAAAAAGATTTGGTAAGCACTGAAGAATTAAAATTAAAAAAAGAACAATTATTATTGTTCTTAGATACTTTTGATTTTGAAATCAAATTTATTCATGAAGTTTCTATTTATGAAAAAGAATCAATTGAAAAACTAAAAAACTCTTTATTTTCAATCAATAATAGTATAAAACAAGAAGAGAATTTCTTTAGATATTATGTAGATAGAGTTTTTTCTCCAAAGGGAATTGGTACTGTTGTAACTGGAACTATTTTAGGTAAAAAGATAGAATTAAATGAAAAAATATTTATTTGTGATTCACAAATAGAATCAAAAATAAAAAATATCCAAGTTCATAATACAAATGCTCTTGAAGCAAATATCTCAAATAGAGCCGCTTTAAACCTACAAGGTATAAATATAAATCAAATCAAAAGAGGAGATTTAATTACTAAAAAAGGTCATATTAGAGGATTTGATGGCATTGATATCTCTTTTAAATGTCTAAAAGACAAAAAACTTAATCATAACCAAATATATACTTTGTTTATTGGAGCAAAAAAAGTTGAAGTAAAAGTTTTATTATTTGATTGTATTACAAATTTAGAAACAGGATATGCCACACTAAAAGCAGATGAAAAGTTATATAGTATTTTTGGCGAAAAAGTGATTTTAAGAAGTAGAAATGAGACTATTTGTGGAGGGAAAGTTTTAAATCCAGTAATTGACCCTATGAAAAAAAATCAAAAAAAAAGATTATTAGAAGCTTTAGAAAATAGTGATTTTCCTCTTGCATATAAAGAGCTTTTAGAAGCTCATTCAAAAGGTCTAGGAATTATCTCATCAACTCAAAGATTTGCCCTATCACACCAAGAAACTATTGATTTTGCGAAAAAACTTGATAATGTTTTTGTAGATGAGAAAGAACTAATAATTTATCCAATAGAGACTAGAAATTTTATAAAAGATTTTATAAAAATAATTTATACAAAAAATACCTATGCCCTACTTTCAAATGCTTCAATAAATCTAAGACTAAAATGGGCAAGTACTGCTTTTATTCAAAGTGCTTTAGATGAACTTGTAAATGAAGATTTTTTAACAAGAGATGGTTCACTTTACAAAAATTCAAATATCAAAGAAGATTTTGCAAAAGAGCTTGAAACTGTATTTTTAGATAGATTAAAACAAGAAGATATCACACCAACGGCTCCTTATAATATCTATGATGATTTAGATATTGATAGAAAATTAGGTGATGATATCTTAAAATCTCTAACTGCGAAAAAACAAGTAATAAGACTACAACATAATCTTTTCATTCATTTTGAAAGTTTAAATAAAATAGTAAAAACCATGAAAGAAATCATAAAAGAAGATGGATTTATAGATATTTCAAACTTTAAAACTAAATTTGATTTAAGTAGAAAATATCTTATAACTTATCTTGATTATTTAGATAATTATTCAAATATCAAAAAAATAGAAAATAAAAGAGTTTTTATTTAAATCTTTTATTTCTTAAAAAATTATTATTATAAAAATTTTAAGAAATAAAGTCTATACATACTCTTTTTTAATGTCTGATTGTTAAATTTTCATCAATTTTTTTAATATCTAAAAGCATTGCTATTTTGGATTCTTCAGCATCTTTTATATCAACTAAACTTTCAACTAAAGTTCCCGTTCCTAAAAAGTGATTTTGAATATGTTGAATCGTTCTTTCTTCAACTACACTTATGGTTTCCAATGAAGAAACTAATATTCCAACACAATGTTCAATATTATCTTTGTCATATTCAATCAAAATTACATTTGTTAATTTCTCATTTGTAATCTCTTCATTTATAAAATCTCTAATATCCAAAACTGCGATTAATTTATCTTTATATAAAACCATTCCTTTAAAATGATTAGTTTTATCCATATCAATTGATGTTTGTAACTCTTCAATTCCTATTGATTCTATTACATTTTTTGCATTTACTGCTAATAGTTTTTTACCTAAATAAAAAGTAGCTAATTCTACACTTGTTGGTGTAAATTTTGTTTTTATTGTTTTTAAAAATTTTGATTTAGAATTATCTAAAAATGTATAACAATCTTTTTTCCCAATATATATAAAAACGAAACATAAAACATCATTTTTATAATCATCAACCCTACTTTTATACGCTCTATATCCATTTGAACATTTTGCTGATATTGCGTAATATTTATTATCAAATTCAATTATTTGGCTAAAGCTTTGTGCATTTTTTAGTTTAAAAAATACATCATCAATATCTAAATATGAATCAATATTAAAATCTTCATTTGTTGAAGATATTATTTGTTTATCTTTATTTGTAAATAAAGCAAATATACCTTTTGATTTATCCTCAATAGATGAAATAGGAAGACTTTCTGTCAACATTGAATGAAACTGAGGAGTTGAATCAAATACAACTGCAATTCCTCCTGTGATAATTCTTTCGTCCTTTAAAGATCTAATTGCACTACAATAAATATATGTTGATTCATTATTATATAAATTTGATTTCTCAAATCTTGAAACGCAATATTTTGAGGTATCTTTTAGGTTTAAAGTTTTTTCAACCCAATCTTGAGTTAATATTCTTCCAACTAAATATTCATTATCTCTATTTGAAACTGCAATAACTTTTCCATTTTTATCAAAAACAATTAGGTTTGTATAAACAGTGTATAAATCATTTATATATTTCAAAATTACACTTATGTCATCTTTATTATAATTTAATGTTGAATAATCATCCATAACTTCTCTAAAATATGATGTTAAGGCCCACCATCTACAGTCATTTGCTCTTTCATATAAATTTCTATCCATAATATCAATTGAAAGTGATGATAAAAATTCGCTGTCTTTTAGAATTGAAGTAATTATTGTTTGATTTAAATTACTCAATGATGCATTTGCTTTATTTCCTGTAATTCCTATTTCATTTAATAGTGATTTAGAGAATTCTCTATTTACAGAATTCAATTTACTTTGAGCAATATTTCCATTCCAAATTACTCTTGTTAGATTATCTTGAATTGTTTTACTTTTTGTGAATACTTCTTTTAATTCTTTTGAAAAATGTTGTTCATTTTCCATCATGGCATTTATAATATTATTATCAACTTCTATTGAATTTAACTCATCACTTAAAAATGCATATTCTAAAGGAATCATAATATGCCCATACCATTTAAGGCCACTAAATCCTTGATAACCATTTGTTTTGCAAGTTTTAGCTATATAATCTCTTCCTGCGTAAGATATTAGTTTATAACTTTCATTTAAAATAATTGGAAGTTTTGCTTCTAAATTTATATGCTCTTTATCACTACTTGCAATTACAAAACCATCTTCATCTAAAATAATAAGGCACTCTTTATTTTTTGTATCAACAAGATTATTAAAAATACCATTCATCTCATCTG
>OBMA010002401.1_pt1 | contig 10929 bp, 8 predicted proteins | sample 1539141 | NCBI WGS metagenome assembly OBMA01 (sample SAMEA3991484, study PRJEB22521) | metagenome | biome: anthropogenic terrestrial biome; feature: sewage plant; material: raw primary sludge | place: Sweden | collected 2012-09-26 | reverse complement strand
TTTGACCAGTTCCGGATTTTTGCTGGCAACGTTGTTTAATTGCCAGGGATCGGTTTGTCTGTCGAACAGGAAGTACTCTTTGCACACCCCTTTTTCGGCACGAATAGCAAAAGTATAGCGTTTATTGCGTAATCCGCGGCGTCCCGAAGATAGATCGGACGACACAATAAAATAGTAAGGCTGAACTACCTCTAATTCATTGTCTGCAGATAACACCCCCGAGGCCAGGTTGTAGGTCTGAGTCCCTTCCGGAATATCTTTTTCGAAGCCCATCATGGATAATAGCGTAGGACCAAGATCTGAGAAACCGATCATTAGATTTTCATCTTTACGAGGTTTAAGCTTATCGGGCCACGAGATAATCATCGGAATGCGCATCGATTCCTCGTACATTGTATTTTTGCCGATAGTTTCGTGCATTCCCATGGCATCGCCATGATCTGAAGTAAATACAACGATTGTATTATCGAACACCCCCTCTTCTTTAAGAGATTCTATGATACGGCCTATCTGATCGTCCACCCCGGTCATACATGCATAATAATTCAGGACATTGGCTTTATAGAATTCAACAAATTTTTTGTCGCCAGCCAAAAGACTTTCAGGAATAGCAAGAGAATCGACGTTTACATGCTGGTATACCGCTTTGTATTTTTCGGGAACAAGCTCGTATCCGGTATGCGGAGGATTCATAGAGACAACCAGGGCAAACGGCTTTTCCGGATTACGGAACCGGCCATCCTCGTTCTTGATATATTCGATGGCACGGTTGGCTTCGAATGTAGGTCCCCATTCAGAAACATAGTAAAAGCTGTCGCGGCTGCTATGGGTATCCCAGTACATAGGTTTGAGATGATCGTCGTATGTGCCGTAAGCAGTCCACAAGTCAAAACCATGACGGCGATTGGAGGGGCACCACTCGTTCCATGCCACTTTCCCTTTGTTATTGCTTGTATTCACATAGGGAGCAACGGGTGCATCCAAGTGCCATTTGCCAAGGTATCCGGTGGCATATCCTTTCTCTTTCAATACATCACTCCAGCAACGAACATCTGTTTCCAGTTCGACACCATGAGGTGTATTGTCCGAATTGCAGTTGCCGGTAACTTTGTTTGATACAGGATATAAGCCGGTCATCAACATAGCTCTGGCCGGAGACGATACCGGATAGCAACTAACAGCATCTGTAAAGTGAACCCCTGCCGAGGCAAGCTTATCCAGATTAGGAGTTTTAACCGGCTCAATGTTGAGATACCCTATGGCATTTCCCCTCCATTGATCGGCCATTATAAACAAGAGATTAGGAGTTTTTCCTTTTTCTTTGGCGCTGAGAGACGTTCCCATCAAACAGACTGATGAGAGCAGCAGACTTAGTTTTGTGTAGTTTAACATGGTGTATTCAGATAAAGTGAGACGTTTATGGAGGGCAAAGATAGTAAACAAAACAGCAAACAAAAAAAAGAAGCAAGAAACAGGCGGATAGACTGTTCTTGCCTCTTAATCATAGTTAACATTTTGTCAGCCTTTAACTCTGAAAACCGGAATTTTCATTCATTACCGCTGATGAAGCAAATGTATACTTAAGCTTTTATTTACACAAGTTTGTAGTTAATAAATTAGCTAATCCTGCTGTTAAACATATAACTAATTCTTCTTCCCTTCAATCCACTGCACAATCTTATCGGAAAGGGGACTTTCTTTGGGTGCCACAAAGTCCACCCAGTTTCCGTTTTCGTCTATCATAAACTTCTGGAAGTTCCATTGAACCTCAGCATCGGCCTTCCCATTTTCACTTTTTTGTGTCAGCCATTTATAAAGAGCGTCCATATCATCTCCCTTTACCGATATTTTTGACATAACAGGAAATGTAACATTGTAATTCAAAGTACAGAATTCCATGATCTCCTCGTTGGTACCTGGCTCCTGACCATTAAAGTTGTTGGTTCCTGACCATTAAAGTTGTTGGCCGGAAAGGCGATGATTGTAAACTTGTCTCCTCCATACGTTTCAAACAACGACTGCAACTTTTCGTACTGGGGGGTAAGCCCACATTTGGATGCGGTATTCACCACAAGCACTTTTTTACCTTTTAGAGACGAAAGGTGGAAGTCCGTGCCATCCATAGCCTTGACTGTAAAGTCGTGAAATGATTTTGTCTGTGCCATTGTAAATAGAGGCAATATTGCCATACATAAAATGAATGTAAAAGTCTTCATACAATTTTCTTTTTCTATTCTAACAGAAAAAGCTATTCGAAGGTTCTTACATCCTTACAGATGGTATCCCTGACTGCTCATCTCCGTAGCGAGGAACATGCGGTATTGATCCTCTTTAAAAGGATAATCCCAGCATCCCATCTGATGGAAAAGCTGTCCCCCGAATCCCATTTTGAATTTATACAATCCATACATCGGATGCGAAGGTTCCGGTCCGGGAGATACGCCAAACATGTCGTATTCTGTACAACCGCTTGCCTTGGCAATCCGTATTGCCTCCCATTGCAAAGCATAGGTAGGCATACAATTCCGGTGATTTGAAGAGGATGCTCCGTAAAGATAGGTTCCTCTGTTGCCAGACAGTACTAAAAATATGGCAGCCAAGGCTTCTCCGTCTTTCTCTGCCAGAAGAAGCTCTACTGTAGCAGGCGAAAGCGTGTCGTCTGCTTTAGCTGCAAGAACAGATTTAAAATATTCTATATCGTTCAGAAAGATCCCGTTGCGCTGGGCCGTATCGCTATAAAGCTTATACCATAGCGGAAGTTCTTCCATTCCGGCACGTCGTACGGTCACCCCTTTTCTGGCAGCCAGATGAATGTTGTAACGGGTCTTAGGTTTCATGCGGGCCAGCAACGTCTGTTCGTCCGGAATCAAATCCAGATAAACGGTATGAGCCGGCAGAATGTCGGAGTTGGCACGCTTCAGGTTCCAGTTATTGGTGTTATAATTTAGACGGAACTCCTGGTATTTTCGGTCGGGCGGACCTTCCCAGGTATTGGACTCATTGTAATTCTCCGGTTTGTCCCAATGTGATTGCCAGGCAAGATCATACCGTATACCAATACACGACTTAGGCAGGTAGGAGCGAAGTATTTCGGATAGCTCTTCCAGAAATTCGCCTTGCACCTCTTCGGATGGTTCCAACTCAGGACCATACGGAACGTAGGCTATGCTGGTATCTTTGTTCAGTGCTTGCTGGAGAATCAACAAATCGGCGTATGTGGATGTTTTTGTCAAGTCATCCACATACACCTCACTGTTCTTTACTTTAAAATCAAAAGCTTTAGACTCTATGCCCTGGTATGATTTTACCTCCGCCCAGAATGCGGTTTGTTGTACGATTGGGGTCAGCGCCACCGCCCTGATCTCTTTCTTTTCAACATCGATTGTCATTTCTATTACTTCTTTGTTTCAGCCTGCAAAGGTAGCCAATCTAATAATAGAAAGCAATTTGTTAGCTGTTTCCGCCTTTTTGCTTTGTACACTGGTCCACCAGGTAAACAATTGACAGGTAAGGAATGTCTGAGTTGGTTGTGAGTCCGATCTCGCAAGTCCGGCTATTGGAATATCCCACCTCAATACCCGCTTTCTCGAGCTGAGGCCGAAGTTTCCTTAAAGCATAGGCATTCACTTCGGGATGAGTAAATCCCTTATCTCCGGCAAAGCCGCAACAGCCCACCTCTTCGGGTACAAGAACCTTTTCAGAACAAAGTCCGGCTAAAGCAATCAATTGTTTTTCCAGCTTCATTTTTTTCATGGAACAGGTTATATGGATGGCCACCGGTTGTTTAATGGGCGTAAATTCCAGCTTGTCGCACAAGAAGGTAAGAATAAATTCGGCCGGTTCGTATAGCTTTATTCTTTTCATGGTGTTACGCATCCGGTACAGACAAGGACTTTGGTCACATAAAACCGGATACCGGCCGTTTTCGGTTGCGATGTACAGCGCCTCTTCAAGCTCTGCAGCTTTACGGTCAGCTATTTCGGGCATACCTTTGCTTTCCCATATGGTGCCACAACATAACTTATTCATGTTAGAGGGGAATATCACCTCGTATCCCGCCTTTTCGAGTAAGGCGACCGTCTTGTCGACCAGAGGCGTATGGTCCGGCGAACTATGGGCTGTACCCATGGTTTGATTCAGACAACTGGGGAAGTACACCACCTTCAGTTCGCTTTTTAGCGATCCGGTTGCTTTGGGTGTATAGGCTTTGGGCATGGCCGATGTCCATAAAGGAATGGAGTTGCCTGAAACAGAACGGAGACCTTTGGCTAATGCGGTCATATTCCGGGTGCCGATAATTGAGTGAGCTGTATCGGCCAATGTGAGAACCGGACGAAGCATCGCTTTTACACCGGCAAAGTGATTGGCAGTCCACATCCCCAACTGATACCCTATACTGTCCTGGGGCAGAAGTTCGGCCCGGAGGTCATGGGTAAGATGCCCCGTGTTTATATTCATCGGACAGGAGGTGGCGCATAAACCGTCTCCTGCACAGGTGTCGTTGCCGGCGTAAGCGTATTGCTTTTTCAATCGCTTCAATCTTTCCTGTTGTTCGGGGATGTTCTTGATGCGGGTGATTTCGCGCTGGGCAACGATCCGTTGTCGTGATGACAAGGTAAATCCTGCCGTAAGACAATTTACTTCGCAGAATCCGCATTCAATGCATTTATCCACATGTTCGTTGGTCAGAGGCATCGGTTTGAAATGGCGGATATGGCAATGAGGATCGTCGTTGAATATCACTCCCGGATTTAGCAAGTTCTTAGGATCAAACAAAGACTTGATCTCTTTCATCAAAGCGAATGCCTTTTCGCCCCATTCATACTGAACAAAAGGAGCCATGTTTCGCCCTGTGCCGTGTTCGGCTTTGAGTGAACCGTCGTATTTATCCACTACCAGTGTTTTGATCTCGTTCATGAGGCTTTCATATTGAGCCACCTGCTCACGGGTGTCGAACGACTGGTTGATAATGAAGTGATAATTCCCTTCCAGCGCATGCCCGTATATACAGGCATCCGGATAGCCATGCTTTTCAAGCAATTGCTGCAGATCGGCCGTTGCTTCAGGCAGATCTTCAATATGAAAGGCCACATCTTCAATCAGGGTGGTGGTACCCGGTTTGCGGGTTCCGCCTACCGAGGGGAAAATACCCGAACGGATGGCCCAGTAAGGGGCATACTCTTCCTCTTTATCGGTAAATTTTACAGGAACGGCTGTTTTAAATGCGCTCAAGATACCTTCAATCTGTTCAATCTGACCGTAAAGCTCTTCCTTTGTGTCAGCCATAGTTTCGGTAAGAACAGCTGTAAGTCCCCTTCCGGTTGGGTCATTAACCGACTCAAGCGATTTCTTATCCAGCAGTTCGGCCCCCATTACCGGTCCTTTCTTCATCGCTACTACAGCCCTGCAAGCCTCTTTGATGTCATTGAAATAAAGCATTGCGCTGGCCTTGAACGGATAATCTTTACCGGTTTTCATGGTAAATTCCGATAAAAAAGCCAATGTCCCTTCCGATCCCACCAGTAAATGGGTGATGATGTCGAAGGGATCCCGGTAGATTGCCAGGGGAAGTATATTCAGTCCGGTTACATTCTTGATGGAATATTTGTGAAGAATACGGGAAAGGAAAGGCTCGTCTGCTTGCACATAATCGCGTAACTGCTCAATCTTCTCTATAAAACCGGGTTTAGATTTGCGGAAATCTTCCTTACTCTGCTCGCTGGAAGTGTCAAGAATGGTTCCATCGGCAAATACGATGCGTGCCGTGAGCAACATTTTGTCGCTGTTGGCATGAGTTCCACAGTTCATACCGGAGGCGTTGTTCATTACGATACCACCCACCATGGCCGATTTGACCGAGGCAGGATCTGGTGCAAATTTCCGACCGAAGGGCTTTAAAATCTGATTAACCCGTTCGCCAATGATTCCGGGTTGCAGTGTAATTGTTTCAAGATCTTCGGAAATAGAATACTTTTCCCAATGTTTGCCAGCTACGATCAGAATCGAATCGCTGATACTTTGTCCCGAAAGGCTGGTGCCAGCCGCTCTGAATGTAACAGGAAGATTGTGTTTGTCCGCCAGCGCCAACAAGCGGGAAACCTCGTCTTCGTTCATCGAGCGTACAACAATCTGGGGAATCAACCGGTAAAATCCGGCATCTGTGCCCCAGGTAAGCAGACGAAGATCGTCTGTGTAGATGCGCTCATCCGGAATAAATCCGGAAATTTCATGTAAATAAGCTTTATATGCTTCCATGTTGTGATTTGATTTAAAGTTTGCATCGCTTTTCCGTCGAAAAGGATACGGCTGCGAAGGTCTTCACTTCCATTCATTTTATCAAGTAAATCAGCCTGTTTTTTCTATTCCATCTAAATTTGTTGTTCAAAAGTTTTTAGAGTGATAACAGAAGTTGGCTTATGTAAAAAACTCCCCTTTTAGTGAAGGATAATTTGAAAAGTGAAATAAAAAGTGAAGGATATTTGATGGAAAGTGAAGGATATCAGGTGGAAAGTGAAGGATATTTGTTTGTGTAGTAAATGTAACTATCAGATAGCTAATTGTTTGTGTTGGGAAGTGAAGGATGTGAAGGATTTTTTTGCAAAATTGTATATAGAAACGAGCAAGCAGCGCTTTATTTGTATTCCGGCTTGGATAATGAAAATAAAATAGCATGCTATCAACTATTACTTTGCTTTAAGTCTTTTAATGTTTTCAATACGAGGAACTATTCGTTTGTCAATTGGATACCTTGCGTTTGACAATTGTTCAACGCAAAGTATCCATATGTTGACTTTGCGTTGAACAATTGTCAAACGAATAGAGCATCGTTATAAAACAAATAGATCTTCGTTATAAAACAAATAGTTCTTCGTTATGAAGAAAATAGTTGTTCGTATTCTAAAAAAGAAAGCGTCCTGTCTGGTGTGTTTCACCTGGCAGGACGCTCGTTAATGTAATAAGAAGTAGAGTTTTTTTAAAGTATCTCGTTGGTCACAATGTCAAAATATTCAAGGCATTTCTTGATGTCGGGAACGGAATTATCCCAGTTGTTCTCGTATTCGACGATAAAATATCCCTTAAAGTTCTGGCGCTTCAGCTCCTGAAGCATACCTTTCACATTGAGGATACCTTTACCCCAAATAACATCTTCCTGCTCTTTTACACCCGCTTTCTTTTCTGCAATATCTTTAAAGTGCAGAGAAATAATCCGGCTGTCGAGTTTCTTCAGACATTCAATCTGATCAAGTCCCTCGCGTCTCCAGTGGCCCACATCGGCAGAAGAGCCGATTTTAGGATTTCTTCCTACAATCGCATTCAGCAGATTATCCGGTGTCCAGTATTGAGAAGGTTGCGGATGGTTGTGAACGGAGATGCCGATGTCGTACTTGCGTACCAGACTTTCAACCAAATCCCAGTCGGCCATGGCCGGTTCGCAGGAGATATAAGCCATACCCATGTCTTTGGCAAATAGGAACAACGGTTCCCATTCCGAAGAACTTTGAGTAACTACGACTCCTGTAGAAATGATCTTCACACCTTTAGAGGCTGCATATTCTTTCAACTCCAATCTGGTTTGCGCAGAAAGTTGCGGACCAAAAGTAACGTCTCCCCATTTTCCTCCCAACTTATGGCCGGGATATACCTCTATATACTTCATCCCAAGCTGGTTGGTCTTGTCTATCGCTTCGGTAAGCGTAAACTTATGGAAAGAATAAGACTGCATCCCTAAACGCCATCCCTGCTTTTCGGCTTTAGTCTGCGCCTGAAGAGTCAGACTCATCAACATACAGGCCAGGAGGCAGAGTAGTTTATAACTGTTCTTTATCATAATTTCAAAAATTAATTATTTATCTGGGCATATCAGGTAAAGAGAAACCATTCTGATAAGTATGTTTTATCCATTCGTTGGCCATATCCAGTGCGTTGAATTCGGCAAAGCGTCTGTCGAAACGAGGATCGCCGTCTATTACCTTATATTCGTCGACCGTAACAAGCTTAATTTTGTCGCTTGGCGAAATATTGGTAAACTTCATGTTTTCGCCATCCCACATCAATTCCCTGTGCAGACCTTGTAATCCGGACAGACGAGTGGCTAATACACCCATTACAACCATTTCGTTGAAAGGACCGGAGAAGTTGAAGTTAGACGAAGCCTCTTTTCTGTTCTCTGGTGATTCCTTACAAGCACGGATCCAGTCTTGTTCGTGTGCGTTGGTATTCCAGATGTCACCGTTACCACCCTTAACACGTGGAATAGTAGGATCCGGTTGTTTGAAATGATTCATGGCCGATTTGGGAAGCAATGTTGGGTTCATACCATAACAACCTGTCATGATCTTACCTTTACTTCCAACGAAGATGATACCGCCGTTTTCGTCGCCCATCATTTCGCCGTCTTTTAATTCGGAAGGTCTTTCAGGTAATAATCCGCCATCATACCATAATACCTTTACTTCCGGCATCTTCACTTCGCCTTTTGGCTTGCGGGCAGGGAAAGTATAGGTAACAATCTGTGCCTGGGGTGGAGAATAAAGGTTGCTTAAGGTAGAGCTACCTATTACGCTGGTCGGGTATTTAAGATCCAAAGCCCAATAAAGCGGATCCATGATGTGGCATGCCATATCGCCTAAAGCACCTGTTCCGAAATCCCAAAAACCGCGCCAGTTCCATGGAGTATAAGCTTCGTTGTAAGGTCTCATCTTAGCCGGACCAATCCAAAGGTTCCAATCCAGTGTGCCTGGCACCTTGGGAGTTCCTTTAGGTTCTGATAATCCCTGCGGCCAGATAGGACGGTCGGTCCAGCAATGAACTTCGGTTACCTCGCCGATAATACCCGATTGAATCCACTCGGCAATTTGTCTGCACCAGTCGAATGAATTTCCCTGGTTACCCATCTGGGTGGCTACACGGTATTTTTGAGCAAGCTTGGTGAGCAGGCGTGATTCGTAAACAGAGTGGGTGAGGGGTTTCTGTGTATAACAATGTTTGCCCAATGTGATTGCATGAGCTGTTACACCGGCATGTGTATGGTCTGGTGTGGCAACCATAATGGCATCGATTGATTTGCCGAATTGGTCGAACATGACCCGCCAGTCTTTAAACTTCTTTGCAGCAGGATAATCTTTGAAGGTTTTATCGGCATATTTCCAATCAACGTCGCAAAGGGCAACGATGTTTTCTGTCTTCATGTTGGCCAGGTTACGGCGTCCCATACCTCCAACACCAATGCCGGCTATGTTCAGTTTGTCACTTGGAGCCGTATGCCCGAATGCTTTTCCCATAACCGTTCCCGGTACGATGGTCAGACCAGCAGCTGCAACTGCGCCTGATTTAAGAAAATTTCTTCTTGAGATGTTTTTCATATCATTATTAAATAAAAGTGATTTCAAAGTTTGCTCTTCATCGAATCCGGCAACACAATCATGCTATCGGAACAATGTGGATCAACATATACATCTTTATATACACCATTTCTTTAAAATAGTACTCAATAAATACCTCTTTAAATGTAAAAACTATTTATTTGTTTGCACGTTTCAAAGATATATGGAGCAATGTGTACTCATAACATGAGTCCCTCCAGACCCTGCTATACTACAAAGACACGCCATCTAACTAAAATACCTACCCTGATATCTGTTTTTTTAGTTTTTTTTACAATCAAGGTACTGCTTATTTAAGAATAAATAGTTGCTTGAATGTGGTAATATTCGTACATTTGCCTGATTTTTAGTGATATATGTATGACTGGGTATTGTTTTGGTAGTAAGCAGGTATCTTATTTAATGTTTTGTCTTTTAGTGACTGGTGTTGGTTTTTAAAGAAATACTACAGGTGATTGAAGATTAAAATCATAAAAAAATACGAATATTTGTAAGAATGTTTTGAATATCACGAAACAATGTCTAATTTTGCTGCCCATTTAGAGGATATACTAATTAAATATTATAATAAATTAAATTATGATCGTAGTTCCATTGAAAGAAGGCGAAAATATTGAAAAAGCGCTTAAGAAATTTAAGAGAAAATTTGAAAAAACAGGTGTTGTTAAAGAACTTAGAAACCGTCAGGCTTTCTCTAAACCTTCTGTGGTTAAAAGAAAACAGAATATGCGTGCGGTATATGTTCAGCAACTTCAATTGGTTGAAGAATAAATACAGCCTCAACTTGTTTAATTGAATTTTTATCGCTACATTCGTTGCATTAAATGTTGATGCGGCGTGAATGAGTTGATAACTTCTTTTTTACAATATATACGGTATGAGCGGAATTATTCCGATCATACCATTGGCGCGTATTCTAATGATCTGTGTCAATTTGAATTATATCTTAAAGAAGAGACGGATTTGTCCGGATTTACGGATGTAGGTCCGGATGTTGTAAGGAATTGGATTGTTGCATTGCTAAACGATAAAATTTCTCCAGTATCAGTTAACCGTAAATTGAGTTCTTTGAAGTCGTTTTATAAGTTTCTTCTGAAACTTGGAATAGTTGAGTCGAGTCCCATGCGCTTGATAAGCGGGCCGAAAACTAAGAAACCTTTACCTTATTTTATAAAGGATTCCGATATGGAATCTTTGCTGGATGGGGATGGTTTTGAAGATGGATTTGAGGGAGTGAGGGATCGCCTGATTATCGAATTGTTCTATGATACCGGTATCCGGTGTTCGGAACTGACCGGTATAAGGTTGTCTGATATAGACTTTGAATCGTCCCTGCTTAAAGTGACAGGGAAAAGAAATAAACAACGCCTGATTCCATTTGCGTCCGGATTAAAGGATATGATACTTGCTTACAACGAGATAAGAAAAAAAATACCGGAAACAGAAAGTGAGTGGCTTTTTGTTAAGAAAAACGGAAACCAATTATCTTCCGGAATTGTTTATCAAATAGTAACAAAGAGACTCTCGGAGATACCGGCGCTGGCAA
>OBMA010002400.1_pt1 | contig 10933 bp, 9 predicted proteins | sample 1539141 | NCBI WGS metagenome assembly OBMA01 (sample SAMEA3991484, study PRJEB22521) | metagenome | biome: anthropogenic terrestrial biome; feature: sewage plant; material: raw primary sludge | place: Sweden | collected 2012-09-26 | reverse complement strand
GATCTATCCAAACCAAGCTTTTTCTATATTTTCACATTAAATTTTTTGTTCTTTTTTAAAAAATAAAAAAGTTTTTCAATTAGGCCTAATTAGACGGTAGCTGTAACCAGGGGCATCTGGACAAATTGTCAAATTGGGAAATTTTTAATAACTGAGTTATATTCATTTTGAGCATCCGTTATTGATAGTTTTGAGTATATTTCTAATGATTTTCTACTTTCATGGCCTGGATATGCTGAATAATCAATTACTAGATACCACGAATCACTACTTAAAATTTCTCTACGTTTATATACAGTTTTTTAAGCTCTTCTTTTGATACTAAATTCGATAAAACATGAGCAATAATGATTATACCAAAAATGTCTACAATTAGTCTTGTTAATGCAAATTTAAGTCCTAAAGATGATACTTCAAATAAAAACATAGGAATCTTTGTTGTGGACCAAGCTCCCATAAATATAACAACATTCTTAAAACTAACATTTTTTTTCATAAATACGGCAGCAACTGGGAAAGCTCCGTATAGAGGACCGGCAGCAGCAGAGCCTATTAATATGGCAATCAACACACCTTTAATTCCCGAACCTTCTCCCATATATTTTACCATAATTTCTTTTGAAACCCAAATATCCAAAAGCCCTAAAAGAATAAAAATAGGTGGAATTACCATTATCATCTCTTTAAAAGAGCTTAAAGTAATGGTAGCAGCTTTTAATCCTATTTCCTTATTAACGATATACAATGTACTAATAGCAAAAATTGTTACAAGAAAAAAACTATATCTTTTTATCAAATTCATTCTATCCCATCACCTTTCCAATTATCAAAGCAACGATGAAAGAGAATACAAAAGCAGTCAAATTTCTTAAAATCGTAAGCTTTTTACCAAAATATTTTATTTCTACAGGAAACGTTACAATCCCAACCATCATAAGAGTAGAAATAAATGCAGCTATCTGAATATAACCTGCTCCGCTTTTTAATAACATTGCTGCTGTTGGAAATGCTACAAATCCAGGAATCAAAGTAATAGAACCTATCAGGGAAGCTAAAATTACTCCAATAAATCCTGATTCTTTTCCTATAATTTTTGATATAGTATCCGAATTAAATACAGAAAGAAGTATACCAATCAAAACAATAATTCCTAAAAATTGTGGCATTATGTTTTCAAATGATTTTAATCCTTTTTTTAAAGCAATTTTAGTCTTATTTTTATCTTTTTTATAAGAATAAAAAAGCAAATACACTGTTATTAAATATAAAGCTATGTTACTCATTTTTCACCTCTTCGATTTTTTAAACATTTTTTGTCACAACATTTATTTACTTTGGGCTTTATTGTTCACTAATTCAGTAATATTTTTTAAGCAAATATTTTATCTTGTCATAAATAACTTCTACTTCAGAGAGTTTAAAGTCTTAAAAATAAATATGAACCTAAAAATGTATAGTTTTTTCGTTATCCTCCTGCGGAGTAATCCGCTTTCCCTACTCTCTTCATATGGACATCATTTCTAAAGTTGATGTCTATATTATATCAGAAGTTACAAAACCAAATAGAGGGGAAAATTTAAAAAATATGGCATCTTTTTAAGATATTTGAAAATTACAAACTTCAAATAAAAATTATTAACTTTTTGTTCTTTGTAGTTTAAGCTCCTCTTTATATAAGATTCCTCCACTTCCTAAGAATCCTGAAGACATACCTCTTTCAACTTGTGTCTCATGTACAAGATTACTAATATCATTAATAACATAAACTAATTTACTAATCTTAGAAGCTTGTACATAATCTTTATATAAAGTTCTCAGCTGAATAAAGATAAGTAATAATAAGAATATTAAAGGAAACAATAATAAAGCCATCAATTTTTTTCTAATATTTAAATTCATATAATCCCCCAAGTAGCAAATTTTTCATTCTCTGTAGTTTATCATAGATGTTCACTTGGTACTAGTAACATATGTTACTACATATTAAAAATATTAAGTGATTTTCGCCAAATTTACTAAAAAATTATTAGTTACTTAGATTAGAATTTATTTTCTTAATAAAAATAGTAATTGCTTGGATGGCGAATTAGGAGCTTTGCACCAAACCCCATAAAAACAAAAGATTTAAATTTATTTATCAGTTATGCCTGAGTAGATACTAAAAATATTAATATTAAAATTTATCCTTCAATAAAAGTGCTTATATTAAGAAAGATTACTATATCTATTGTTTGTAGATTACGTTATCATGAATGAAGCTCTTTTGAAATTATAACATTCCGACTTAAACCTAATATTATTCTATTATTTAGGTCACCTAAGTTCTATTCTATTTTGTTCTTTTAAATGATTTATTCACTTTCCTGGTGCAGGTGCTTTAATTACTATCAAATTTAAAATTTCTTCGTCTTCATTTCTTACATTCATCTTTGTGTTATATGGAATTTTTAAAACTGTCCCCTTTGTATATTTTTTTACTTCTTGATTATCTAATTTAATAGATAAAACCCCTTCATTTACAGTCATATAAACTGTTGAATTTGCAAAATGTTCTGGTAGTCCATTATTTTTTTCAAATATCATATTTATATAATGAATATTTTCATCCATTATTAATTTTTCTACTTTAGTTTCCTTTGAACTTGTAATATTAAATATTTTTTCTATCATATTTTAGTCCTCCTATTTTTTAATTCTTCAAAACTTGTATATACAACAGGTACTATAAAAAGTAATAATAAGGTAGAGCTCGTTAATCCTCCAATAACAACTGTTGCTAATGGAGAATACTTTTCAGCTCCAATAGCCAATTCCAAGGCCAATGGTAACATTCCAACCGTTGTAGAGAAAGTTGTCATCAAAATTGGTCTAAATCTAGTTTTTCCAGCCTCAATCATTGCATCTTTAGGACTTAAGCCTTCTTTTTTAGCTTCTATTGCAAAATCTATTAGATGTATTGAGTCATTTACCGCAATTCCTGTAAGTAGAATGATTCCCATTATCGCTGGCATTGAAAGGTATTTTCCTGTAAGAAGAAGTGCAAAAACTACTCCGATTATTTCTAAAGGTATTGCAATCATAATTGTAATAGGATGTAAAAAAGATTTAAATTGTGATACTAATAAAAAATATACAAATATAACGGCTAACACTAAGCTAACAGCTAGTTTTTTTATAGATTCTTCCATATCATCTTTTTCTCCAGTGACAAATACTTTATAATTCTCTGGAAAAACTTGATTTTTTAGTAGTTTTTCAACATCTTTAGTTACACTACTTAAAGGTCTATCTTTTACATATCCTAAAATATCAAGACTATTTGATAAGTTCTCTCTCGTAACTATATTTTGATTTTTAACATTTCTTATATTTGCTAAGTACCTTAAAGGTACTTTCTGATTATACTTATTATATATATTTATATTCCCTATATCTTTTTCATTTTTTCTTATTTCTTTATCATATTTAATCTCTATTGTAATATCTTTATTATTTTTTATACTAAATTTTTCTTTTGACTCGACTCCATTAATTGCCATAGCAATTTGAGTACTTACGTCCGAAATTGTTAAATCTAATTGTTCCAATTTATTCCTATCAAATTCAAATTGATACTCAGGATTCGCTACTACCCAAGAACTAGTTAGGTTTGTAACCCCATCTATTTCATTTATTTGGGGTAATAATTCATTAGATATTTTTTCAAGCAGTTCTGAATTTTCTCCACTTATTCTGACTACTAAAGGAGCTTTTGTTGTTGCTATTGCTGTAGAACCTAATTCTTTTACTACAAATGATCGTATCCCTGGAATTTTAGCTATTTCTCTTCTTATTTCTTCTTGTAAAGTCCAAATATCCTTTTTCCTTTCATTTCTCGGGGAAAAGGTTATAGAAATATTTGCTTGCCCTACTCCACTTGCTCCTGTTGAACTCATCATACCAGAACCAGGCTCTGCACCTATCTGGCTAGAAAAAATTTCTATTTCTGGAACTCTTAAAAGTATCTCCTCTACATTATTAACTATATTTTCTGTTTTTTCTAAGCTAGAACCAGAATCAGCTTCTATAGATATATATGAACTTCCACCATCCATTACAGGAATCATTTCGGCTCCAATAAATCTAATTGAAAAAATACTTAATCCTAATAAAATAAGTCCTGTAAATATAACAGATTTTCTATAATTCAAAGCTAATTTTAATAATTTTATATAAACTGTCTTAGAATATTCCAAAGCTTTTCCAAATAAAAGAATTTTTTTATGAAAAAATTCTACAATTTTATTTCTTTTAATTTCTTCATCTCTTTTCAATATATAGGAAGTTATCATAGGAATAATCGTTAAAGAGCTGACTACAGAACCTATCCAAGAAAATAATAAAGTAATGGCTAAGGGTTTAAATGCTTGTTCAATAAATCCTCCTATGAACATAACAGGAAATAAAACAACCATTGACGTTGTTGTCCCTGCAATTACTGATAAGCTTATTTCATTTGTTCCATCAATAGATGCTCTTATAGAATCTTTTTTTAGCTCTTGAAAATGCCTAGTAATATTTTCTATAACCACTATGGAGTTATCTACAAGCATTCCTATAGATAAAATTAGAGCACTCATTGTTGTTGAATTTAATGAAAGACCAAAAATTTTCATAAGCATTAATGTCATAACAAAAGTAGTAGGAATCGAAACAACTATAGCTAAAGTATTTCTAAAATTATTTAAAAATAAAAAGATTAAAATTATAGTAAGTATAATTCCTTGTTGTAAACTTGAACCTAAATTATTTACAACTATTTTTACCAAATTAGATTGGTCATCTACAATTTCAAATTTTATATTTGGATATTTTTCTTTTAGTGTTTCTATTTCTTTTTTTACAAGCTTAGCAGTTTCTAAAGTATTGGCATCTTGTTGTTTTATTATATTTATTCCAACGCCTTCTATACCCTTTACCTTAAATTTACTTTTTATATCATCATAGGAATCATACACTGTGGCAACATCTCTTAAATAAATTTTTTCATTATTATCACTATAAAGAACTACATTATTTATATCAGATATATTTTCAAATTTTCCAATAGACCTAATTAATAAATCTTCACTGTTTTCACTTATTTTCCCACCAGGAATATTTATATTTTGCCCGTTTATTCTAGTCAATACAAATGACAATGGTATGTTATGAGTTTCTAATTTATCTTGAGAAACACTAACATAGATTTCCCGTTTTTTACCTCCTATTGCATTAACTGAAGCTACTCCTTTAATCAATTGAAAATTATTTTTTAGCTCATTATCTGCTAGGGTCCTCAAAAAAGTTAAGTCATAATCTCCACTTATGGATAAAGTAATAATTGGTTTATCGCTGGAACTAAATTTTCTTATTTCAGGTTCTTCAATATTGTCTGGTAATTTATTTCTTATTTTACTAATAATATTTTGAACTTCTACTCCTGCAATATCAACATCTTTGTCATATCCAAATTCAACAGTAACTATTGATGTTCCTTCCATTGCTGTAGAACTAATTTTTTTTACTCCTTCAACAGAGCCTATTTCTTCTTCTATTATTTCATTGATAGATGCACTCACCTCTGTAGCTCCAACCCCATTATAATTAGTAACAACAGTTATTATTACAGGATCAATATCTGGATTAAGCTGAACAGGCATTGAAAAATATGAAGCAATTCCTAAAATTATTATAAGTATAGTAAAAGACAATGTTGTGTAATATTTTTTTATGGAAAATTCTGCTAAAGTCATTTTATTCACCTTCTTTCCAAATATATACTTTATCATTCCCTTTTAAATTTTTATTACCATCTATAACTATTTTATCTTGCATTTTTAATCCCTTTAAAACTTCTACATTAGAATCATCTGTTATTCCTAACAAAACTTCTCTCTCTTCTGCATAATTATTTACAACAACAAATACATAACTTTTCCCATTTTTTTCTATTATTGCTTCTTTTGGTATTTTTAACACATTATTTTTTTCTTCAAGAACTAATTCTAATTTCCCTGTCATACCTTTTTTTAACAAGTTTTCTTCATTATTAACTTGAAATTCTAAAGATAGTAAACCAGTTTTTTTATTTATCTCAGGATACTTTTTAGTCAAAATACCTGTATATATATTTTCTATTCCATTAAATTTAATATTAGCGCTCAACCCAATATTTAGTTTATTTGCAAGTTCTTCAGGTATATTTATCAAAAGATTTATTCTGCTATCATCACCTATTTTTATAATGGCTTGACCTACTCCTAATAGTTCCCCCCCTTCTTTGTATTTTTCAAGTATTATTCCATTTACATTACTTCTTATTTCTGTATATGATAATTGTAAATTTATATCTTTAATGTCTTCATAATCAATAGCCTTTTCTGCTTTTATTTGTTTTAAAGATGTATCTATTTGCATGACGTTTAAATTTAATTGTTTTTGTTCATTAATTATTTTTTCTTTATTAATCTTTGCTTTATCCAATAAAATATTCAATTGTTCTAAATTTTCAATTGAAGCTAAATAATTAGCTTCACTTATTTCAAATTTTGATTTAGGTAATGCATTATTTTTAAATAAATCTAAATCTCTTTGATACTGATTTTTTAAAACACTTAAATTTATACTTCCTGATTTAATTTTTGATTCTATTTCTTCGATGTTCTTTTCCACTTCTTTAATATTAATGCTTAGTAAATTAATTTTTTCTTTTAAGATTTTTTTATCTAAAACGCTTTTTTCGATTTTACTATCATTTATTTCGCTTTTTTCTTCCATCTTATTTTTTTTAATATTCAATTGTTCTTTATCAATAAGAGCAATAATATCATTTTTATTTATCCTCTCTCCAATTTCAAGATTCATATTTTCTATTATTCCATTAGTCTGTGAAAAAACTGTTAATTCTTTATCCAGATTTACAATTCCAGTATAAAAAATCGTATCTTTCATATTTTCTTCCAAAACTTTAGCAATTATTACAGGAACGCCTAAATTTTCTTCTACTTGCAACTCATTTTTTTTATTTTTTTGATTTACAAAAGAAACAATAGCTATTATTATGATTGGTATAAGAATTAAAATTTTATTGTTTTTCATTTTCCCCTCCTGAATTATAAATTTCTCCAATTAACCTATAAATCCTTACTTTTTCCTGTTCATATTCATAATTGCTTCTTATATAATTTTGATTAGCAGTCATTAGGTTTAGTCTTGCACTTATTAAATCGTTAATATCAATTGTTTCATTATTGTATTTTAATTCTTCGACCTTAAGAATTTCTTCATTAAATCTTAGATTTTTTATATTTTTTTCTTTAATTAAAGATAAACTACTTAATTTTTTTAAACTTTTTTCCAAGTTATTTTTTATATTTTCTTTTATCTCTAATTTTGAAATATTAATTTTTTCTTTTTCAATTTGCAATTTTTCTTCAGTCTTTTTACTTTTACCTCCCTCATAAATATTTTGACTAATATTTATAGATAACTTCCAATTATCAAATTCTTCCCCTTGACCAATATCTATTCCATAAAGACCTTGTAAACTTATATTCGGTTTTTTAGTACTTCGCAATATTTCATTTTCATATTTAATCTTCTCTAAATTATTTTCTAATTTTTTTAACTCTATTTCATTTTTATAAGCTTTCTCTATTAGAGACTTTATATCTTCTAATTTTTTTTCATCTAATTCCTTTGGAATAATTAATTCTCTATCATCTATTGAAAATCCTGTATTTTTTTTCATTTCATTTTTTAGAATAGCTATATTATTATTAATTGATAAAATTTCTTGTTCTATATTTAATATTTCAACTCCAATTTTTAATAAATCTGTATAAATAATTTTTTCATTCTTTAAATATAGTTCTGCATTAAATTTATCCAATTCCAATTTCTTAAGCATTTCTTTTTTCAATTTTAACAGTTCTTCTTCTTTTAAAATATCATAATAAAGAATATAAACTTTACTGTAAAACTCTTGTTTTTCATTTTCTAAATTATAAAATTCTGTATTCTTATCTATAATAGACATCTTATTTTTACTATTATAAATACCACCATCATAAATATTTTGTTTCAAAATAAGATAAATTCCTACTTTATCCTCACTTAAAACATAATTCTTTATCCATGGATTCCCTATGACATTTTCATTTTTATAAATATCATATGAAAGGTCTAAAGAAATTTTAGGCTTCACTGTAGATTTTAATATTTCTATATCTTTAATTTGAGAGTTTAATGATTTTTCTTTTAAAATTATTAAATTATTGTTTTCTAAACCACTTTTTAATAGTTGTTCTAAAGTCACTGTTTCAGATGAAGCTACCATAATTTTTATAAAAATTATAAAGAGTGCAAGTTTTTTAGTCATTTTTTACCTCCTTGATGCTATAATAAGCTTATTATACTAGTAGTTAAAAAAAAACAACGTGACTTAGGTCACGTTGCTCTAAAAATATTCTTTTATTAAGATTTCAATTTTGTTATTAGAAAGATTTCTTATGATTCCTTTATTTTCTAATTTTTTAAAAGTTCTTGAAACAACTTCTCTTACTGTTCCAATTTCTTTAGCAATTCTAGCTTTACTCATATTTAGTGTTATTATTTTAGTATTTTGTTGAACATATTGCAACTTCAGATACTTAAGCAACCTTAATTCTATCGAATTATCAGAAAGATAATCAATTGTTTGAGATAATTTTATTATTTTATTTCCCAATTCTTTTAAGAAAAACAACATAAACTCTTCTTCAATAAATAATTTCATTATTTTTTCTTTGGATATTTCAATAATTTCCGAGTCTTTTTCTGCTATTATATTTGCTGGATAATAGGCTTCTGAAAACACTAATGGTCCTCCAAACATTTCATTTTTACCAAGCACAGAAATCAGTTGCTCTTTCCCATCAAAATTATATTTTATAACATCTAGTTCTCCACTAATAACTAAACTTAATTCTTTACACTTAGAATTAGCTTCATGTAATATTTGGCCTTTTTTTACTTTTTTTATATCAAACAATTCTTTTATTCTCAAAACTATTTTTTCTTCTACAGAAATTTTATTTATAATATCCATAATTACCTCATTTAAAATTAATTATTTTTACTTTCTAATTACTATATTTAGAAAATAGTTCTTCTAAAAAATTAGGACTTTCTTTTATATATTCTTCATAAGATTTTTGAACTTCTTTCAATGTTAAAGCTATATCTTCTAAAAAGTTAGGAAGGAAAATAGCTTTTACTTCCCCAATACTTTTATTTAAAACTATACTTTCTCCTTTAAAATCCCCTCTGGACATTAAAGTATATGTAGGTTCTCCATTTTTTTTCTTACCCCAAAACCCTAATTCACCAATATGATGTGCTGAACATGAGTTTGGACATCCAGATATTCTTAATTTAGGTAAATGATCAGATAGTTCTTTCTTATCCTTGAAATGGTTCAAAATTGTTCTAAGCATATCTGGACTATCGAGAATACCTAAGTTACATACCGTACTTCCTGCACAAGCAATAGAGTTTTCAAGTTCATTTTTTGAGAAATCCTTTACTAAATTTTTAAACTCCTCAATGCTACTTCCTTTTAAATTTCTTATAAATAAGCCTTGAGTATTTGATATTCTAAGTTCTAGATTGTAAGGTATCTTTTTTAACCCTTCTATCAATATTTTAGCTTCTTTTATAGAAAGATCTCCATTTGTAGGATGTAGATAGTAGGCATATCTTCCTTTAATTCTTCCATTAAATAAATTTGGAATACTTTCAACTTCAATGTCTTCTTCTAAAAATTCCTTTTTATCTTCTAAAAAAACTTTTAAACTTTTAGTTCTATAAACCTCATTTAGATGCTCTTCAAAAAGTCTTATAAACTCATCTCTTCCAAATTTTTGAAGAATAAATCTTATTCTTGCACGAGCTTTATTTTCCCTATCACCATGTTCTATAAATAAATTTTTAAGGGCTTCTACCGCATATAAAAAATCTTCTTTTGGTAAAAATTGCTTCAAAACTATTGATTCTTTGGGATTAGCTCCTAAACCACCAGCTCCATAAACTTTAAATCCCTTTATTCCATTAACTTCTACTGCCAAAAGACCCAAATCAGAAATCTTAGCTGTAAGTGAATTTTCTTCATTATTTGAAAGAGCTATTTTGTATTTTCTTGGAAGTCCCATATAATCTGGATTCTCTAATATAAAACTTGTAATAGCATCTCCATAAGGTGTTACATCAAATATTTCTTCTTCAAATCCACTCATGGGTGGAGTCATTATAGCTCTTGTGGCATGACCACCGGCTGATCTTGATGAATAGCCTTTTTCTAATAATAATTCAAGAACAATTATTAAGTTTTGAATACTTAAACCATGAATTTGAATATCTTGACGAGTAGTTAGGTGTACTCTTCCTTCTCCATAAATTTCGCATATATTTACAAAGTACTCTAATTCTTCAATATTCAATAAACCTGCCGGGAATCTAGGTCTAAGCATATATGTTCCCCTATTTCTTTCAGTATAAATACCAAACATTGCTTTTATACTATTCCATTTTTCAAAATCTTCCGTATTTAACATAGCAGATTTTGTTAATTCAATAAACTTTTTTGTTTCTAATAAGTTATATTCTGAGTGTTTAAACATAATTTCCTCCATAAAGCTTAACCTTGATATTTTGATATAAAAATCACAATTTTTTATTACTACAACAATATTTATATCACAAACTACGTATTATATAAATTACTTTTTAATTTTTAACTATATAAACAGATATTTTTTTTATTTTCTTAAATTATTTTAAAGGATTTTTTAAATTTTTTAGTATACCTCTTACAACAAAACATATTTAATTTTTAACAAAAAAAGTAGAATTTAAAAAATTCTGCTTTTTTTGT
>OBMA010002399.1_pt1 | contig 10934 bp, 7 predicted proteins | sample 1539141 | NCBI WGS metagenome assembly OBMA01 (sample SAMEA3991484, study PRJEB22521) | metagenome | biome: anthropogenic terrestrial biome; feature: sewage plant; material: raw primary sludge | place: Sweden | collected 2012-09-26 | reverse complement strand
TCCTTTAATAGTCGCATTCAGAACTCGGTAAGTTTTCTTTATTGACATTGTCATTTTTGGATTATTAGGATAAAAATAATCAGCGCCCTACAGGGGGATTCAACGGCCACTGCTTCCCTGAAATTCTCTTCCTCAAACCAGACTAACCCCCATATGAACTACATAAAATCAGTGGAACGTTAAAGCACTCGAAACCTTATTCAAATGGCTGTCAGGTCCTACTATCATACTATTACAATTTTTTTTAAAATGTAATTAATGTTAACTTTTTTTAATTAGAGGGTATGTAATGCTAATCCTACATAAGAAGGTGATAATATTTGTAAAAATACTAATGAAGTCCACCTACTCAATATCAGAAATATAATTAAGATGGTCAATTTACAATAATTGAGGAATGAAAAGTAGCCATAAGCACTAAATGATATGAATGGATATGATTAATAATTTCGTGGTGATAATTCGTTACCTTGTTCATCATAGAATTTTTCTTCTATTATGTCATTTGACGCAACGCTACTATTTATAGGCTCTCCACCGCTATTGGTATTATTATGGTCGGCGGTGTTGGCGTTTGGTAATACGCTATCGCTATCTCTTATTCTGACGTCGAAAAGGGAGCTTTGCTCCATCACATCATCTGCTTCATCTAGGTCTAAACCACCTGCGGACGATGCACTACCACCTAATGGTGAATCGGAGTGGTATTCATCACTAACTTTCTTACCCAAAAGCATATACCACCATTTAGTAAATTTGTTAGCTCTATATGCCGTAACGACCTTACCATCTGAGTCAATAAAGTCCGTCCTTGATGATTGGATACAAAACATGTAAATTAAAGCCAGTATCACCAGAATCAGTGGTACACCAATACCAACCATACAACCAATGACAATGTTTCTATTTTTTTTAGAAAGACCCGAACTTTTGGATTTATTGCTTGAATCAGCGGTTGCTGATGGTGTGTACGTAACGGTAGTATAATGATTTGAGAGAATCGTCTTACCGTTAATAATACTGGTGATAGTGCTTCCTTGATTATAGGCAGTAGTGGATGGTGTGGAGGAGGTTGAAGGTGCAGAAGTGATTGTTGATGGGGATGATGAAGAGGACGGCGTTGACGACAGTGAGGATGAAGATGATGTTGACGTTTGCGTAGAAGACGTCGATGATTCAGAAGTTGCGGATGTCGAAGAGATGGAAAAGGATGAGGAGGATGAAGAATCTGAAGAAGCAGAGGAAGAGCTGCTGGTACTTGAATCTGATGAGAAACTGAATGATGTGAACGATATGGAGGCAATGCTGGTAGACGAACTCGTATGTGACACGAGGGACCTACTTAATGTCGATGAAGTAAGGGAAGATGAGTCAGCACTTGAGGAAGAAACCATACTGGATGACAAAATGGAACTTGAAGAACTAACTCTACTTACGGAAGAACGTGCAGTAGATACTGCTGAAGAATTCGAAGATGATGATTGCACGAAAAATTGTGCACGTATCGTCGATATGCATGACAGTATTAAAAGTAATAAGCGGAAACTATTCTTGGTTGTGAAAGACAACATAATATGATTTGCGTATTTTATATGTCCAATCTTCAACGAAAGTAGCGAAATAACGGTACTATTTGTTCAACGAGAGTAAAAATATAGTATGTCTTTGAGGCAGAGGCGTCTTCGTGAATCTAGAATGTGTTTAGGGATAGTTGTATTCTTTTCTAGCCTACCTAAAACGCAAAGTTAGCTTTAAATTATTTCTCAAATTCGCAATATAAATGTATACCTTCCTTATAAGACTTATAACGGAAAATATGAAGAATCAGAAAAAAATGGTCCACTGTACTAGTAACTTAATTTGAAAGCCTTGAATGGTGAGTTTGGTAAGTAAATGAAACTAGAAAATAATATGGGGATGATCTGAAACCAACTTGGTTATTGGAGAGTTGTGCTAAACCAAACACAGGAAAAAAGAGTGTAAAAACTGGGGTGATGTCTTTATGTTCTTTATGACTTTGTTAATTTGCAGATTATGAAAGCAAAACGGCAAAAATAACGGGTAAAGATTGATTCAAATCTGAAACAGCAAATTCATTTACCATCCCATCTAACGGTGCTCCTTCTGAATGGCCCAATGCAAACTCCTACAAAAAAATTGCCATTTTTTTGCACAGACCACGCCGCTCAGCCTCGAGAAACATTCCTCGCGGCATTTCCGTGAGATCTCTCAATTAATTTCTTTTTTTAGATTTTTTTCCGTTTTCCGTTTGAATAATTTCGCGTTTTCGTAGAGCGCGACGGCCTATAAATAGACAGATTTTGAATTTCCTTTTCGGGCTTTTAAGATTCACTCCCCAATTTTTAATAACGGACATTTCGTGCTTGGCGGCTACTGAGTACCCCTCTCAAGAAAATGAAGTGATCGCCAAAGCAGTTATCATATTTGTAACTAGTTATACATGCTTACATATACACAGATATATAAAAAATAGATTATATTTGCTGAGGGATTCTCAGTCGAAAAAATAAACGTGCGTCGTGGAACTCATTGAAGGCATCCATTAATCATTTCTTTTTCCCTTTCTTCTTATTCTTCTTATTCTTCTTCTTATTACTGTTGCCGTTGCCACTATTTTTTTTAGCTTCTTTAGTGGACAAAACGTCATCTGTATTTACTTCGGCTTCCGTTGTCTCTTGTTCTTCCGTGACGGCACTGCTTTCAAGAGAAGCAGAGGCCTCAGTTTTTTGGTGGGTAGTACTCTCACCAGAGGCAGCCTCCTTGGAAACGTTGTTGATATCGTCTTCTGCCTCTGAACCTTTTTCTTCTGGTTTTACATCTTCATTGGATGGCTCGACTGCAACACTTTCGGTAGCATCTTTAGGTTCGGCTTCAAGTTCTATATCTTCTTCTTGATGTCTTGGAGAGGCAATGTCGGTAGTAAACTCGTTGGTTTCTTGTACGGGTTCACCGGCATTTTTCGCAGGCTCACTGGTATCTTCCACAGGTTCATTGGAATCCTCCACAGGCTTGTTGGCATCCTCCACAGGCTTGTTGGCATCCTCCACAGGTTCACTGGTATCTTCCACAGGTTCATTGGCATCCTCCACAGGTTCATTGGCATCTTTTATAGACTCATTTACTTCTGGAGTTTCAACTTCAGCTTCTGGACGTCCAAATTCCATTGCTGCATCATCTGCAGGTTCGTTATTTTCCCTTGCACTTTCTGTGGTTATGTTGTTTTCAGCTACTTCTTCAGTCTGTACAAATCCATTATCAGCTTGTTCGTTAGAATGTGTATCGGTATCCTCACTTTTCTGTCCCGTTGCTTCTTCATTTGGAGAACTTTCAGCCACAACTTCATTCGGTTCTTCTACCACGGCTTCTGCGGAAGAGTCCGCTTTGTTTTCCTCTATATTGGGAGTACCAACAGGTTCGCTTTTCAAACTTCTTACGGAGGGGTTGACGGTTTCGATGGTGGTTTCATTCTCCAAAGCCGTCGAAGCATGCAATGGATCTTCTACAGGACTTACTGGGGCAGCTTCATGTCCACTCTTTTCTCCTTGCTCCTTAGCTTCCGAAGGATTACCCTCATTGTCATTATGTGATGCAACCTGTTCGACATCTGTTGTGTCCTCGGGCATCTTATTTTCATCTGCTACTTCGGCTACCGGCTCATTCTCCTTTGAGTACGAAAGTTCTTCCTCATTAACTGGTGGGAATGTGTAGTTTTTCAGTATACTTTGATCTGCATCTAAGTAAAATCCTCTAACACCAACGATTCTTTTCTCAACCTCACAAGCTCTCACCCATTCCGGTCTGACAATTGGTATGTTGTTATGTTTTGCCCTTATGAGCTCTTCATTGCTTTCTTCATTGTCTAGATCGTTACAGACAAAATGCGTAGTATCTATCGCAACATGACGTTGTAAAGGTCTCGCCCCGATGTGAGACAAACATTGGGATATCTGCAAGTCTGAAATTTCTTTCAATGGATCCAATGGACCCAAACATACAGTGATACCAGACATGTCAGTCATCTTATGTGTACGCAATATAACCTTTTCAGACCATAATGTTCCTGACGTGGTTATCAGTTTCAATTGAAATTCGTATGGCGTATCAACGGAAAGACCGGATATTTTCGTGGTAGTCACTTTGAATGGATTTGGAATTACCATTGAACGTATTCCCTTCCTATAAAGGATCAGTGATTTCAATTTTGCTGAGCCAAGTTTCAATGGATCCCATGCTAGAACACAGCTCGTTTGCGTAACGTTAACAATTTTCAAAACTGGGCTCTCCGGTTTATGGGTACCATACTTCTCCAAAATTTTGGCTTGTATACTCTTAAAATGATTCCTTTGTTTTTTTTCCTCCTCTAAATTTTGTGAAACTTGCATTTTTATGATAGATCCAGCTTTAACATTTTCTGGTAATAATACTGTGGGAAACTCAATAACATGATGATCCTGAGTAGTCAGTAACGCCAATGAGGCATCCAACTTACCTACTGTTAACAGTACATCAACTGAAGACATTATTCGCTACTCGACCAGGTTCTAAAACGGAAACGTAACATGCAAGCTAAACCGCGATAACATTTAGCATCTACGCAATAAATAATGAGGCTTTAGAAAGGAGAACTTGAAGGGCCGACGGAACTTGTTAAAAAAGAAGTGCAGCTACATAATTTCCGTCTTAAGTGACATCTTTTTAGTGGTCGACTCGAGGCTACTGGAAGCAATAAGATAAGGATATGGCAATAGCTTATAAACGGTATCATATGAACATAAAGCGCATTGCATAACTATTGTTAACTGAAATTTTAATTGCCCAAAAGTATTTGATTAAATTATATTTTATGCATGCTACTTATTGTACGTTACAGCCGGTATAGAAAAAATTTGAAAATTCTGAATTGGAGGACCTCTTCTTCGACACAGAATTTGATACGCCGTTGTTGAAGATTTGTCTTGGGCAATCATGTTAAGCATTATTGGAAGAAGTACTGAATTGCTCGTTAGGGCGTAGGATATCGGAGCGAGCGAACTTTGTTGCCACTTCAATCGGAGCCTTGAAATCATGGAGAAGACCATCGGGTATTCAAATTCCAATTGAGACACTATTAAAGAGGAAAAATATTCATTAAAATGAGGAATAACCTGGCTTATTTCGACATAGTTTCCCTCTTTAGAAAAAAAATTGACAGTCGTTGATAACTCGGAAAGGTAATAGATTTCAGGATATCCTTTAGCATGCGTATGAAGCTCTCTGGGTTTGCTTATGAACGTACTTATCTGAGCATCCGTTAAAATTGTACATTTTAAACTGAGAATGACGTGGTTTTCTATGGTGCTTACATCTTGAACTTGATAAAACAGTTGTTCCTCCCAAAAGCGAATACTTGAACCTACAATCTCGCGCAATTTTGTAAACAACTCTTGCTCTTCCGTAACTAATCGATCGTTCATTTTAAAATTCAGTTTAATCTTCACTTTTCCTGGTACGAGTGACAAAGCTACCAGTTATTATAGTTAGTAACGCTTCATTCACGGATGGGTTTTAATTTTGCTAGGAGAAACATACTTTCAACATTCCAGGTGGTAGCAGTGGAATATATAATGAATTAGAGTCGGTTGGTTCCGGTCCCTCAATGCGTACGGTTGAAGTCCAAGCAGATAACAATTTTCCTGCCTCATCATTATTTACAGCGCCACAACTTTCTAAAAATACGGTCAAAAATGTGATATCTCTCGCCATTAAATCAAATTTGGAAATGTCGGAATCCAATGGTGAACTAACGTGCTGTTGCGCTTATTTCTTACTATTTGTTTTCCTTCCATTTTTTATATTTGGTTTAACCGCTGAGGGTTATAGAAATTAGCTCTTTAAGAGAAAAAGGCGAAAAAATTAATGTAAAAGTGAATTATACTACAAAAAAAAAAAACTATACTAAAACACAGATAGGTAAGTCATATGTCACATTTCTACTCGCTTGTACACTCCAATTAATTCCTGTAGGGGAAAATTGGAAATTGTAAAGAGAAAGATGAAAGAAAGAACGAAGCAATTCCGGACGGCAAATCATTCTTTGTTTCCAAGAACTTGCTTAACAGGTTCGGTTTGGTCCACATATAGTCTATGTTCTTGGATATACCTGATGACCGAATTAGGTAACAAATATTGTACAGACATGGCGCGTCTGATAAATAGACGAACTTTCGTGGAAGAAATATCATTATAGATGAGTTGCTTGATGATAAGAATATTCCTTCTATGTTCATACATAATATCATGGGATAACAAAAAAGACCTTACATCAGAACCAGTACGTTCGACAATCAAACAACCGTAATTACCGAGAATGTGATGTAAATCGGCGTCCGCCCAAACGTTTGGTTCACCCATTGACTCTATTAGGTCACCACCAGCCAGCAACATTATTTTCACACCAATTTTTTCTCCAGTAACAGTAGCTACACCACCTCTCTTAATATTGATTTCGTGATTGAAATGATCCAAGACCTTGGCAGTTCTTGTGTATGAAGGTTGCAATGACTCCCATGCATCCACCATCAACCAAGATGAGGTTCTTTCGCAGGCCAATTCACACATACGTACTCTATGGTAGGATGGGGCCAAGCCTTGCTTTTGATAGTTATCACTAACAGGGGAGTAATATCCACCTATGACTTCAAACCTTGTTTGTTCAGAGATTGCATCTAAAGCCATTTCAAACATTCTTAGATGCAAGTAGGTGATTGGTGAAAAAGACCCACATGCTACTATTACTAACGGCAGTTTATTTGGATCCAGTAATTTTTTCGATAATCTGTGTGAGGGGAATTCGTAGTCTTCCAAGGTTCTTGCTTGACGAACGATTCCATGTGGAACTTCTTCTAAATCAGCAATCTGATATTTCTGAACACCTCTAGTTTCTGATTCTGTGGTTGAATCTGAACCGTATCTCTCCTTAGATCTAAAATCCGCGTCATCATCTTCGGAAGACACTTCTGCGGAAAGTGGTTGAAAGTCGTCTTGGTTCAATGGAATATGCTGATGTTTTTTATCATTGCCTTCTTTACGACTGTGATGATGGTGATGATGATGCTTAGGATGCTTTTTCTTCCTCTTATTATTAAAAGGTGCATCTATAGAGGAATTTGCATCGGCTAAGACGTATGGAATAATTGGAATAGATTTGGGAATTTTAGATTCCGGGTCGGGTGGAGGAATCAATTCCTCGTCTGCAGATGGCGGTTTGAAATCCGGAGCTCTTGTGGGATCCATGTTTCCTTTTTTTTTTTCTATCCCTGGTATAGGTAATTGACGCAACAGTTTTTTTTCCCTTCTAAATTTTTCTAATTTGTTATACCATGCAGATACAATAAATGTTGATGAAATTCTAAATTAGGTGAAGAAATTCCTTTCTGCAAAAAATGAAATGAATTACTGACTCTATTAACTATGAGAAAGAGTACCTACAGAAAAAACAACGGTATCCCATTGTGAAATGGGGGGAAACTAAAAAGATATGGATAGCGAATCTTCGAGCAATAAAGTTCGTAAATCTTTGTAGGTGTTCTATCCTACGTAAGCGGATGCAGCGCAATTCCAGCCGTCTTCATCGTCATTTTTCACCCGGTAGAGGCAAAAACAGCGAGTGCTAAAAAAAAAAACCGGATTTTTTTACGCCGAATGCGGGAATTTTTATCCGCTTTTGTCTTGGAGTAAAGAAATCAAAAAAAGCGTCACAGACAGGATTCGAACCTGCGCAGGTAAAACCCAATGCCTAATTGCTTTTCTGAGGAAATAGCAGGGCATCGCCTTAACCACTCGGCCACTGGGACGGTTGAACAACGATCTAAAAATGAATCGTTATATTGTCCAAATTTTGTGTCACATCAAATGCCCATTTGCGCATTCCCATATCCTCGAGGGAGAACTTCTAGTATATTTTGCACCCCTAATATTAACACCTAATTTACAATGAAATAAACGGAATAGTGCAATTTCTGCAAATTTTTACATTTCATCAACAAGATACATATCTTTCATGGCAGCTCCTAAAACGACTCTCATAAATGGTAGTACACCTCACGAAAAAGCGTACCAACACCGCACACAATAAACGGACTCGAACTGTTATGATCTCGTATTTTCTTGTGCCCCGGGTCTTACTTCGTCGTGAGGGTGGATGAGCCATCACAATGGGCATTTAGCGTTTTGGTGCAAGAGCGGGAAGAGGGGCGGCAGTTGGTTGCAATACCAAAAGCAAGTGACTCACTACGGTCCGATATTATCTTGCCCTTTCCATTCTCATACGTATGTTTTTTTAGATTATGCACCTTTTTTGCCACAGTAAATGTGGCGGGGAAGATGTTGAGCTAGCGCCGTGCACAGTGGAAGAGACGGAGGCGATTGTGGGGTTTCATCGGATTGTGCGGGAAGAAAGCCTACACCGCGTTGAGCCACCCCCCCCTCAGGAGTAAATTTACACAAACAGTGGTGGTGCCTATGGTGGTATACGAGATAGTGATAGAAGCTGCTGGATTGGGGTAGAAATTTTGTAGGCGTTTATGGATATGGTATGGATATGGTATGGCTTGAGGTAGGTAATCCAGACACCACTGGAAATATATATAAAGAGAGAGTTCTGGCAGGTAGATTTGTGCTCCTCTCTACCACTTTCTTCTACTCCTTTTATTATGTAATGTTTATTATAAGCACAGCAAAAACGTTAAATAAATCTAATAAGATTTCATTATAACATAACATTAAAGCACACAAATTTCTAACACAAACACAATTCAAACATGACCAGAACTAGCAAATGGACAGTCCACGAAGCAAAGTCTAACCCAAAGTATTTCACCCATAACGGCAACTTTGGGGAGTCTCCCAACCACGTCAAGAGAGGAGGCTATGGGAAAGGCAATTGGGGCAAGCCTGGCGATGAGATTAATGACTTAATCGATTCTGGCGAAATTAAGACAGTCTTCAACAAGACCAGAAGGGGCTCTAACTCCCAAAACAATGAAAGAAGGCTTTCTGATTTGCAACAATACCACATCTAACCGACCCGGCACCGGTTTGATTCCGTTAGCATATTTCAAAGAAACGGGCCTTTTAATGATTTAACGACCATATAACTTCAATAACGTGTATGCATATATAAAATGATCATGTCAAACATCCTTTATATTACTTCTTAAATATATGTTTACGATAAAAAATAAAATTTACATTATAAGTTTTTGATTGCCCATATTGGTTGATAAGAATGTAGCCTTACCGTGGACGGTTTGTTCACCTGTAACCTCTTTGAGGGCGACCGTTAGTACTGCGCGTGTATGCTGGTGCAGGCGGAGCTGTCACAGGCGGTCTGTTGTACATCTTACTATTATTTCTGTTTCCATTCACATTTTTGTTGCCACCAACTACTGGAGGTGCAGTATTGGCATTGGAATGTTTCTCATTTTCTTCTTTTTGATGCATGAGCTCCGCTTGCTTTCTTTCCAATGCCCTTTTTCCAACAAAATTGTAAACTATAGCTGCGTTTCTCGTGGAACATGCGTGCAACCATGCAAAAACACTTCCCAGAATAGGAACTAAACTAATAAGTAAATCGATAACGATATTACCATGCATCTTCACCTTGATTTCCGCAGGCAATTTATACCTGTCATCTGCCAATTCAATCAACTTATCATGCACCCAATACATCAATAAGGGTCCTATAACCGGTAGAAGTGCAAGTAATGGTGCCCATCCTATAGTGTTTGTCCAGCAACAGCATCCGCACAGTGATTTGTCATGCAGCCAGGCTTTGTTTTGGACCTTTTTCCACGCTTTACTTTCATCCTTAGTGCAATAATATGGCAGTCTGCGGCGGTGCTTTTTACCATCTTTATTCGTTTCATAAAACGGATCCCTGGTTGGCTGGAAATGCTGTTCTGCGAACTCTTGATATTGATCTTCTAAGTAATCTTGGCCTAGACCAAGCAACGTGCTCTTAATGAACCCTGACATTTGATATGGTTTCCCCCTTATTTTACTTGATGATATCGCTCCCAGCAGATCCAAGATTTATTTTCAAGTGCTCTTGTCTCACGTATACTACGACTTCTATGAAACAAATATATGAGTAGGGAACTGAACAAAAAAGCAAATTCTTCCAATGCTCTCTAGCTCGCAGTCATGTTACGATCTCATAATCACGTCCCATTCCCGGCTTCTACGCATTTTTCCACGTATTAGCGCGATTTAAAAAAAGAAAATAGAAACAAATAGCAATAAACAAAAAGAAAAGTAACGCTATTACATCCACATGTCACAACTACTTTGTGAAGTTGCAATGCGTGATTAGTATTATAAAACATCATAGCCTTGCCAAATAAACTCGCTTCCTAGAAAAGACGCCAAATTAACTGCCGCTGTTATGTGACAAAACAGGGCATCTCACATATTCGCGTACTGGTGTTCTTTTAGCTCATTCCGATATTATTCCAAGACGGAATTTTCATCTAGAGAAAATGCATCCGTGCATTTTCATAAACCCACACAATTAAAATCTCTTGCGAAAAGGAGGACTCGTCCGTGCAACTGTTGAAAAAAATAGACGGAGCATCATACGTTCGAGTGGAAAATTATGGAGAGTTTTCCAAGCTCTATGGCATGTAGAGTCGTGATTGCTGCTGTACGCTTTTGCACAATATTGAATCTTCAATCTAAAGAATTAAATTTTCTAATTTCAATGTAGAAATATTTCAACTGTTAGTTTTTTATTTCAGGTTGAATATAGTACGACAAAATATCAAGGAAAAATGGCTAGAGAAATCACCGACATCAAACAATTTTTGGAATTGACCAGAAGAGCTGACGTTAAGACCGCCACTGTTAAGATTAAAGATCGGAAGAGCGTCGTGTAG
>OBMA010002395.1_pt1 | contig 10955 bp, 7 predicted proteins | sample 1539141 | NCBI WGS metagenome assembly OBMA01 (sample SAMEA3991484, study PRJEB22521) | metagenome | biome: anthropogenic terrestrial biome; feature: sewage plant; material: raw primary sludge | place: Sweden | collected 2012-09-26 | reverse complement strand
AAACCAGACATACAATGACAATAACCTGTAATTTTACTGACATATTTCATCTCCTGACTAGAAAAAACGAGCTACCAGAATTGCGAAGCTCACCTTTATCATATAATAAAATCCGGCTCTGAGATTTATTGAGGATTTCCCCTCTTTTCTCTCTCTCATAATAACCGGCACTTCAAATGCTGTATACCCTTTATGCAAAATCTTCACAACACTTTCCGGCTCAGGATAATCGTTCGGATATTCATCTGAGAATTCTTTTATAATATTTCTGTCTGATAATCTGAGTCCTGATGTCGGATCTGTAATCCTTTTTCCTGTAAGCATATGAATAAGCCATGAAAAATATCTTATACCAAATCTTCTGATTGTACTGGACTGAAAACCTTCCTTTTCAATAAATCTTGAACCTATTATCATATCTGCCTTCTTATCTTTAAGCATATGTAACATCTCTTCAAGATATTTTGCATCATGCTGCCCATCTCCATCAAACTGCACCGCTGTATCATAACCATGATAATATGCATATCTGTATCCGGTCTGAACAGCCCCTCCAATTCCAAGATTTACAGGCAGATTGATATAGTTATACCGGTTCCTTTTTAACACTGCCAATGTATCATCTTTTGAACAGTCATTGATCACAATATAATCAAAATCCGGGGCATTTTTCATGACATCTTCCACCGTTTTCTCAATATTGCCTGCCTCATTATATGCAGGTATAATTATCAGATTTTTTTTTCTCATGATTTTTCTCACTTTATCTTTCTATACTATCCAAAAACGGTACAGGAAAATTATAACTGCATTTCCGTACATAAATACATAATAAATCACCTGGAGCCAATTTTTCCATCTTCTTGATCTCTCCGGATTCAGCCCTGTAAGTCCTATCAGCAAAGCCGGAAACAAAGGGATCAAATACCTTCCCTGTACTCCCTCAATCATACCAATTTTAAAAAGTCCGGCATTAAAAAAGCTCTGATTTCCATCTCTTCCGACACCATACACAATATATGACCATGTGATCATTGCGACAAATATAAGCAGAATTACAATTACCGAAATTATACAGAGTATAAAGCGATCTCTTTTTTTCAATTCTCCTAATTTTTCAACATCTGTGTTACTTGCAAAAAGATTCAAATATGTCAGGACCATAAAAAATATTATCAATGTAAAAGGAGTATATGCAGCTGCCTCAAATTTAGCAAAATCTCCTACGAATGAACCAATATACCAGCTGATCTTTATTTTTATTGAATTTAATATAAGATACATAAATCTGACTGGATGAATAAATACCGATATAATTACTTTTGTAAACATTGAACCGCGTGATAAATATATAGCAGCACTTATAATTATTATTAATAAAATAATGAGTATCACCCTGTATTTCAGCATAAAATCTACGGGATCATATTTTTTTCCGATTTTCAGGTCAAACTTTGATACAGGAATAATAAAAATCAATAATCCAATAAAAATATAAGGCAGTTTAATATATGTTATTAATAAAAGTAATGCCAAAAATAAAATTATATCTTTCCATACAACTTTTCTTTCCTGAAACTTAAGTTTCAATGCATATGCCGTTATAAAAAAACATAGTGGAATTATTACAGCATCATAGCTTACTGATGAGCATTGCTGCATTGTCATCGGCATAAGTAATGCAAATAAAAATATCTCTTTCTTGACAGGTGCAGTTTTTAATATTAAATATCCCATTGCAATATAAAATAAAAGTGCTGTAAATTCAGCAAGCTGTAAACATACAAGCATAGATGCATTTAAAAGCAGCCCTGCAAAAAAACCTATTGCCATTGGCACATACTTTAAAGCCATTAATGAAATATGAAAATCCGATATTCTGAATTTTTCTGAGAAATGCTGACTTCCTATTTTTATATATTTATCTACATTTATCTTATGTTTTTCATTTTTATATGTTTTCTCACTTTCCTGCCCTTCATAATATTTCAACCGAATTTCTTCTTCATGTTCTATACTTCCTGTATATGACTGATCCATCTGCAACAAATGTGTACGCTCATCAGGTACATGCTCTATCGGTATCATTATTGAAAAAATACATCCAAATAAAAGTGCTGCAATCACGAAAATGTTTTCAATCTTAAAAAATCTGCATTTTGTCTTTGTTTTCATGTATATAATTACCCTTCTTCTACTGTGACTTCTGAATCCATATCATAGTATCCTACTGTATCCTGATCTGAAACAACAGTTATTTTACATATATCATACAATCTGTTGCTTACCTTAAATTCTCCACCCTCAAATCGTGTTGAACCAAGCGAAATAAGATAATTTCCACCTTGAAGAGACATTCTTTGTTTAAATGTAATAATCCTTACGTCACCTTCATACATAGGTCCGATATTTCTTTTTTCAAACATCGTATTCGTTCCTGTTATGTCTGTACCTCTCACTGTCTTAAATGTATACGAAGATATCGGATCTTCAACATAATGTTCTGCTACAAGTCTGACTTTAATTTGAAATTCATCGCCCTTCATTATTGTTGACGTATAAATACCGTTTTGATCAATTATAGCAAAATCGTCTATTCTGATCATTCCGTCTCCATAATCCTCTCGTGAAGGGTTTATATTATAGTGTGACATCCATTTTTTTTCTTTATCTGCTTCTTCAGAACAGTTTTCTACATTTTTTGAATCTGCGTTCATTTTCTTACTTGTATTTTCAGAATCAAGCTGCCCTACCAATGCTTTTTTATAAAGATTTATCATTTCTCCAGGTGCGCCTTCTCCAATTTTATTTCCCTTGTTTAAAAGAATCGCCCTGTCACAATATTTCTGTATACTTGAAAGGTCATGGCTTACAAACAGAATGGTTTTTCCTGCCTTTTTAAATTCCTCAAATTTCTTATAACATTTACTCTGAAAGAAAGCATCTCCAACGGAAAGTGCCTCATCTACAATAAGTATTTCAGGATCAATGTTTATTGCAACCGAAAAAGCAAGTCTTACAAACATACCTGAAGAATATATTTTTACAGGCTGATTTATAAAATCTCCAATATCTGCAAAATCTATTATGGCATCAAGCCTGTCATCTATCTCTTCCTTTGTAAAGCCAAGCATCGTTCCATTAAGATAAACATTCTCAATTCCGGTATATTCATTGTTGAACCCCGCACCAAGCTCAAGCAATGCAGATATTCTGCCATCAATATCGACTTCACCATCAGTAGGCGAGAGAACCCCGGTAATAATCTTTAATATTGTAGATTTACCTGCTCCATTTGTTCCTATAATGCCTACACATTCTCCTCTCTTTATTGAGAACGAGACATGATTCAACGCATAATGTTCACGATATCTCTTCTTTCTTGTAAATCCGAGTGAATCTTTGACTCTGTCACTCTTACGATCAAAGAGCTTATACATTTTACTTACATCTTTTACCTGAATTGTATATTCCACTTTTTTTTCATCCATATCCGCATTCATACCCATATCTGAATCAACATTTATATGCATATCCGTATCTGCATCATACTTTATCCATGTCTTCTACATCACATCTGCAAAATGAACCTTGAGACGTTGAAAAACTCCTGTTCCGACAACAAAAATAATTATAGTAACTACCCAGAAATAAATTGTCCAGACTCCTTTTTCAAAAAACCATCTGTGATATAAAAAACAGTCTCTGAAGCCATCTACAATATAAAATACGGGATTCAATTTTAAAAGTTTCAGTATTGTAGGATGTGAGACAAGTATTCTATTTGAATCCCATAAAATAGGCGTCATCCACATTCCAATCTGCAGCACAACAATATTTATTATCTGCTTTAAATCCTGGAAAAATACAACTATCGCAGAATTAAAATATGAAAGTCCAAGCAGCAGAACAGTGCAGCATACCATATAATAAATCAGCTGCACAGTATATACCGTTGGCGGATATCCATACAGAGCAAGAAATAACAATCCGAATGCCACAAAAAACAGATGCACAAAAAAAGCAGAAATCACACGTACCAATGGCAAAATATCTATATTAAACACAACTTTTTTCACCAGATAACTGTAATCCATTAATGATGTTGCGCCACCACTTAGTGCGTCTGAAAAGAAAAACCATGGTATTATTCCTGTTGTAAGAAATAATACGAACGGGTAATTATTAACCATTGAGCTCTTAAACCCGACTGAAAAAACGAACCAGTATACAAGAATTGTCATTACCGGCTGTACAAATGCCCATACAATTCCAAGATAAGACCCTGCAAACTTTTGTCTGAAATCATTTTTTGCTAATGTGTATGTCGATTTTCGATTGCGGTATAATTCTCTCGGAATATTTATAGCTGCAAGTCCTTTATTTTCTTTTTCTGCTGTTCTCTTAATTACTGACATAGGTTTCTAAGATCCTTTTCTCAAGTTTCTTCCAATCTCTGGATGTTAAAAGACTCTTCACATTTTTCTGCAAATAATCACGCAATTCCAAATTATTAGTAATTTCTTCAATACATTCTTTCCCTGCTTCTGTTTCTCCATGCTTATAGAAAAGGCAGTTCTCATGATCACTCAGATACTCCTGGTTTCCGCCATTTGGCACCGCAACAACAAATCCGCCTGTTGCCATCATTTCAAGCGGCGGATATGAGAAACTTTCCAATGTACTTGACTTTAATAATATATCACACTGCAGATATACTTTCCCAACTTCATCATATGGCACACGTGATAAAAATTTATCAACATGATACCAGCTCTTCGGTCCGGCATTATATGACATATACCAGATTTCATACTTTTCTTTATCAAGTGAATTTGTGATCCTGAACGAATCATCTACACCTTTATAATAAACTGCGCTGTCGCCCTCAATAAGAATTCTTATTTTTCTCTTCTTTGAAGTTTCCGTATCCACAGCCCTTATATATTCTTCATCTTTTACAAATTTTCTCTCAGCATAAGGAAAGTTTTTTAACTCTATACCATTTGGAATATATTTTGCTTCCTTTCCAAATTTATCCTTAAGCCATTCCTCACACCACTTTGAAATTGTAACATAATTAAAACGTTTTTCATCCACTTGATATGTACTATTTGCATCTTTTCTAAATGAAATACCAGGTTCGTAAAAATTCGTTTCATAATTCTGAACCAGATAAAAACACTTTTTTATATTACTGTGTTTAAGAAGAAACGGCACAGTAACCCACATAGTTGCAATTCCCATCCCATATGATGCAATTACATTTTCCTTTTCTTCATATATGACAGGATATGTAATACCGTCAAATGACAGTTCGCTTTCAGAAGGATTGCTTGCAACCAGTGTTATATTAAATCCTGCTCTGTATAAAACATTCAAATGCTGAAGAGCAACCATAATACCACCACTTATTTCTGTTGATGGCAGTAAAAGAACAACAGTATTTTCAACTTTTTTCCTTATAAAATCAGCAAGGATTCTTCCACTGTAAATAGTTATACAATTTTCTTTTACATACTCATATGCACATTCCGATATTTTTTCTCTGTAATCTTTATCTGAAATAAGTTTTTCAAGCCCGTCACTCCACTCTTTTTCATTTGAAAACAGGAGCCCTGTCTTGTCATTTTCTATAATTTCACTAAAAGCGCCGACATTACTTGCTGCAGTTACAACTTTCACAAGAGCCGCTTCTGTCCATTTATTTTCAGATTTTGCACGATTAAAAATATCATCAACAAGAGGTGCAAGATTTATATCAACCATGGCTATAAGTGACGGCAATTTTTTCCAGTCCAGGAATGGAAATGCTACTATCTGTGCCGAATATGGCTGCAGAAGATCGGGAAGATCAAGCTCACCTACAAGATAAAGCTTTACATTTTTATGTTTACCTAGCACCTCTGCAAGCGCCGGAATAATCAAGCCAACATCCGCATTATGTGTAATGCTTCCACTGAAATATCCTATTCTCACTTCGTCTGCTTCCCTGGCTGGTATCTCAACAGGAATTTTAGAATCAATCACTACTTTTTCAATTTTATTCTTATCTTTTAATTTTAATGCATCATTCGATAATTTATACATTTCATCTGATGCTGTATTACGATTTATGATCACATCCGGAACATAATTCTTAAGTTCTGCTGCAAGTGCCGCTGTTGTTGTTATAGCACCATCACACATCTTAAGAGTTTTTCCCATCCTGTTTACGCCATCATCATAAAGTCTTTTACCTGCTTCATCAAGAGTCTTAACATAAGGAATAAGATTCGTATATTTTGTATCAATTACAAGGTCATCTACATCAAAGTATACAGGCTTATGCAGACGATGTGCCTCTTCTATCAATTCTCCTACTTCATTTGTGAACGGGCATCTGAAAATAATAAATGCATTTGCATATTTAACATCATTTTTTCCGGCAATTGTATAAAATCTTTCATCTGTTGTTATCCCAAATGCCTCAAGCTGCTCCCTCTGATGAGTTACCCGGTATCTTGGCGGATGAGGTACCGAAGGATCACATCCATTTATAAAAAGGACATCCACAACAGTACGATATTCAAAAATTTTATAACGCTTTTCACGATACTTTCTTGCAAGTTTCATGGAACGTTCTTCACCAAGTATTTTTTTTATCGTAACTTTGGCTGCAGTTCTGCAGGCCTTTGCTGCTTTATTCATTTCGTCTCCTATATCTTACTCCAAATGTTTATCTGATATCTCATTATTGAAATATGGATCGCGCCCAGGCAGCCCATCAGACTCATTCCATTGTATCGCTGCTAACTTCTGTACACCTTCCGTCTCATCAAATTTCCGAATAAATTCATCATTTAATAATCTTGCTCTTACAAATGGCGTAAATAAGATCTCTTCATCTGTAAACCACATATCCTTTTGTATCATAAAACATACACCTAATGCGGCTGATACAGGTCTGACATACATAAAATTATTCTCAAATCCATAATAAGGCTGTTTATGCCCGCGCCCTCTTATTATTATTTCAGGAGAAAGATTTTTTGCAGCTGCAATGCCACTTGAAAAGATTGTACCATCGCTTGTCTCAACAAAAGCATCTATACACCGTGCATTGGCAATTCTAAGGTAAAGCTGCATCTCCTCTTCGTAATTTTCACTTATTATTTCAGCATCGCCATAAATAAAAAGTATAAATTTTTCTTTTGCTGTTTTTACCTCTTTATCTATATCTTCTTTTGAAAGAAAATTCTTCCATTTTATAACCTTCACCGGACTTTTCTTTATTCCATCTGCCTTTATTCTATACACTGGCATCTGATTAAGTACTGACTCAGCAGAAACTTTAAATCCTCTATGCATAAGTGCTGCTTCAACAGAACCAATCCCCGCTTCTGTTGCATATGGTTTAGCCGAAACTCCTGAAGCAACAGAACCTTCATGTATTCTCCAGAAATATAAAATTTCAGGAATATGAACTATTTTTTCAGCCTTTTCTGTAAGTCTCAGGACCTCATCATGATCCTGACTTCCCGAAAATTCCTCACGGTATAATCCTGCTTTATCAAGTAATGTTTTCTTATATACATTAAAATGACATATAAAATTATGCATAAGAAGCTCTGTATATGAAAAATCAGGCTTAAGATTTGGCTGTATTAAATGATTCAAATCACCTTTAAACTTAACCTCATCAGAATATATGAAATCTGCCCCTCTATCAATAGCCTCTGCGGCTTTATAAAGTGCCGATGGATGCAGGATGTCATCATGATCAAGAATCGCAATATAATCTCCCCCAGCTTTTTCAATACATTTATTTGTATTTGTTGCAATTCCTATATTATCAGAATTCCTGCTGTACTTTATTCTTTTATCATTTTCTGCATATTTTATACATATTTTATCAACCGTTTTTTCTTCTTCCGGTGAAAAATCCACAAGACAAAGTTCCCAATTCTGATATGTCTGTTCAATGACTGAATCAATCATCTCTCTCAGGTATTTTTCCGGTGTTCTGAATAGCGGTGTAACAATACTTATTTTTGGTTCTTTAATAAATTTGTGTTTTTTCTGTTTCTTCAGTTCATCCTTGACAGGCATCATCATTTCATATGATGGAAAAACATTTCCTGTAATATGTCTTCCTGCCGCCTTAAAAACACTGCCAAGTCCTTCATTTTTTACCTTGTTTCGAACTGTTCCAAGACTTCTTATCGGTTTTGTAATCTTCCATGATGTAGAACTTTTTAGTTCATTTATAACTCTGTTCTGCTCATTTTCAACTTCGAGAGCTTTTTTAAATTCACATATAAGTTTTTCGTGTTCTTTACTTAATACTGCAAAATCATTTTTTACAGATGCCTCGCTGTATGCTATTTCTGATACACTTCGCCTTTTCATTCTCATTTCAGTGTCTACAAGTGCACTCTCACCGTCATGATAAATATATTTCAAAAAATTTTGTTCCATTTTTTCAAATTTCAAACGAATTTCTTCTGTAATTCCAAATTTATAAATAAATTCTTCAAAATCGATCTTCGCACTTAATACTTCAAAATATTTATCATAAATATGAGACAATATTCTGTATAATACATAGTCTTCAGGAACACATACATCGAAAACCCACTCATAATCATAAACGGTGATTTTGCCATCAGTCCCTTGAATAATATTGTCAAAAATCACATCCAGATTCACAGGTTTTATGGAAGGTGTATCATCTGCCCAGTCAGACTTTCCAAACATTTCTTCATATTTATCTGAATTCTTAAAGTTTACTTTAACTTCTGGTGCAGCTACGTAATATTTACTGTATAACTCTTTTATTTTACCAACAAGTGCCTTAACATCTGAAATATACGGTCTGATTTTACAATCAAGAGATTTGCCCTTGAGAAATTCATAAAATACGACATCCTGCTTAATCTCACATTTGAGAAAGTCCAATTCCGGATATATCTTACGCGTCATCTCAAGTTTCTGCGGGAATTCTCTTATAAATTCTATAGCTTCTGGTGCTGCCGCCTCTTTCGTTACAAACATGTGTTCACCATCACGATGAATCATTGTTTTAGTCTGAAAGTGTCTGTCACGTGTATTATTATATTTGCAATAAATAATCTGATCCATACTTTACGCCTTACAAATTATCAAAAATGAATTTGCTATATGTGTGAAACCGCCATCTTCTGCCATTCTGTCCATTACAGTATTCTCAATAAAAGTTCCATAATTATCTTCATAAAACTCTGCATGTTTTTCATTAAAATCCCCTTCTGACGGAAGAAAATCATCTGAAAAGATCTGAGTCGGAAATATATAATCTGGAACAGGATAGTAAAACTTATAATTTTTCAAATTATTTTCTTCTAAAACTTGAATCAGCTGTTTTCTTGAAAAACCCTTTATAGGATTTCTCTCAAAAAAACCACCAAGTCCATCATATGCCTTGCCTGTATGATTATCAGCCATACCTGCCAGTTGCTTAATTCCCATACAATTATCAAGCGCAAGAATAAATGTACCATTTTGATTTAAAAATCCAGCCGCCTTTTTTATGACATCTCTTGTTATATATTCACCGCATTTTATATCATCAATCAAAATCACATAATCATACTGTTTTTTTTCATATGGAACATCTTTAAATGATTCGTTCTCAGATGATATAGCTCTGTCATTTTCAATATTATTTTCAGATTCTTCGGTACCGCCTGTGATAAGTTCTTCTGCTCTGCAGTTCACTCTGAGTCCCTTTTCTTCAAGCATTTCATGAACAGGTTTAAGTTCATTCCAGAGAAGTGCCGTTCCCGGATTAAATTGGTACCAGTCCAAAAGATTTCTCCTAACCTGAGACATTTCATATTCTTTTTTTAATTTTTTATTTCTGAATTCCGGCATTTGTTTTTCCTTACTTTTTTACTATCTGATGAGTTCCGCACCGCTTATTGAAAGTGCACGTTCAATAACCTGATCCATATCATAATATTTATACTCTCCAAGCCTTCCGCCAAATATGATATTTGTTTCATCTTCTGCAAGTTTTTTATATTTCAGATAAAGTTCACCATTTTTTTCATCATTTACCGGATAGTACGGTTCATCACCCGGCTTCCATTCTGATGAATATTCCCGGCTGATTACTGTTTTCGGTATCTCTTCTCCCATGTCATTCCTGCCAAATTCAAACCACTTATGCTCTATTATTCTTGTCCACTTTGTTTCATAATCTGTATAATTTACTGCTGCATTTCCCTGGAAATTCTTCTTATCAAGAATTTCATTTTCAAATCTTATAGATCTATATTCGAGTGTGCCAAGTTTATATCCAAAATATGCATCTATAGCACCTGTATAAACCACTTTATCTGCCATTTCATCATATTTCTCTTTGCTTTCAAGATAATCAGTTCCGAGTTCGATATCTGCACCTTTCAGCATATTCAGAATCATCTTGGTATATCCACCTTTAGGTATTCCCTGATAACGTGCATTGAAATAATTATTATTAAATGTAAATCTTACAGGCAGTCTTTTTATTATAAAACTCGGCAGCTGTGTGCAATCACGCCCCCATTGTTTCTCTGTATATCCCTTTATAAGTTTTTCATAAATATCTGTCCCGACAAGAGATATTGCCTGTTCCTCCAGATTCTGTGGTATAAACTGAGCTGCTTCTGAAAGCCCTCTTTCATTTTTTTTTATTAATATATATTTCTTTTTTTGCTCTTCAATAATACTTTCTGCTTCCTCTGGTGTTATAACTCCCCACATTTTATTAAATGTGTACATGTTAAAAGGAAGACTGTAAAGTTCCCCTTTATAATTCGCAACCGGTGAATTGATAAAATTATTAAACTCAGCATATGAATTTACATATGTCCATACATCACTGTTATTTGTATGAAATATATGAGCCCCATATTTATGAACATTAATATCTTCAACTTTTTCTGTATAAA